>Ga0102930_1000276_pt1 | contig 17419 bp, 12 predicted proteins | sample SalPon1_B_H2O_MG_FD_84514 | JGI IMG/M metagenome (GOLD analysis project Ga0102930, IMG submission 84514) | Salt pond water microbial communities from South San Francisco under conditions of wetland restoration - Salt Pond MetaG R1_B_H2O_MG | ecosystem: Environmental > Aquatic > Non-marine Saline... | reverse complement strand
TAAGCTGGATATGCTTATAAAATACCCTCTAGATTTTTTAAGTGCTTCTGCTGCAGATTTAAGCGAAAAGAAAACACCATTTAAGTTGGTTTCTATGACCTGCTTCCAATCTTCTTCGGACAAATCTTCAATACTTCCAAATTTTCCTAAACCTGCATTGGCAATCACATAATCTAACTGGCCAAATCTATCAATGATTTTATTCACCACTTCCTGCTGGTCATGTAAACTTCTAACATCAGCTTCAAAGCCTACTACCACAGCGTCATTATTAATGGCTTGTAATTCTTGAGCAGCTTGATCAGCAGATGCCTGAATCCTACTTGTGATAGCAACATGAACACCTTCTCGCAAAAGTGACTCTGCTATTCCGTAACCTATACCTTTACTTCCACCGGTAATTAGTGCAGTTTTTGCTTTTATATCTCTCATAACATAATTTTTTTTGACAAAATTAAAGTTTTGTTTATCCCAATTATTAATATTAATTCAATTAACTTTCTTTAACAGATTAAATCCATCCTTTTTGTTGCTGAAATTTAGTTGATTTGATTTAGCTTTGCGGTAAATATTTTTAATGAGCAAGTATCATTTTTTTTACGATTTATTACAAAGTGAGCTCAGTCTTTCAGACCAATCAGCAGCTCTTATTAGCACGTTTATAAAGCTTATAATCTCACTCATCATTATATTTATTGCTTATAAATTACTAACCAAAATAGGACAAAAAAGCATTATCCTATTCACTAAAAACACCAAAACCCATTTTGATGATTTTTTAATAAAAAATCGTTCTTTTGATTATTTATCATATATTTTAGTGTTTTTATTGATAGAATTTGCAACACCCATTGTTTTTTATGATTATCAAAATTTTGAATACTACACAGAAAAGCTATTAAGAATACTGGTCATTATCAATATGATAAGACTTATAAGGAGTGTTTTAAAAAGTATCAAAGATTTTTTAAAAACCTTACCGCTTTTTGCTGATAAACCTATAGATAGCTATATACAAGTAGTAATGATCATTCTTTGGTTTTTCGGAATCATCATTATATTTTCCGTTATTTCAGGCAAATCATTATGGGAATTCTTCACAGCTTTAGGAGCTATATCTGCAGTTTTGATACTGGTTTTTAAGGATACCATCATGGGCTTTGTAGCCAGTATTCAAGTTTCTGTAAATGACACTATACGTATAGGAGACTGGATTACCATGGAAAAATACGGCGCTGACGGGGATGTTCTTGAGATTAATTTAGCCTCTGTCAAGATAAAAAATTTTGATAAAACGATCACAACCATCCCTACTTATTATCTGATATCTGACTCTTTCAAAAACTGGCGCGGCATGAGTGAATCCGGAGGTCGTCGTATCAAACGTCATCTACTAATCAAATCGGCATCCATCCGGTTTTTAAATGATGATGAAGTAACAGAAATCAGTAAGATAGAGTTGCTAAAACCTTTTATTGAAGTTAAGAAACCTGAGATTGACCAACATAATCAAAACAAATCTATAGATAAATCACTGGCTATCAACGGAAGACACTTAACAAACTTTGGGCTTTTTAGAAAATATGTAGATGAATATATTTCTAATCATCCGCAAGTAAACAAAGAAATGTTGTTTATGAGTAGGCAGTTACAGCAAACGCCTCATGGCATTCCATTAGAGGTATATGCTTTTTCAACAGACAAACGCTGGCCTTTTTATGAACGGATTATGGCTGACATTTTTGATCATTTAATAGCATCTATACCTTATTTTAAATTAGAACTTTATGAATATCCGGGTGGAACTGATTTCATACCTAGTAAGTTTGAAAACAATAAATCTTAAACTTTTTTATCTGAATAATTAAAAGAATATACTAAAAGCTTTAAGTAGCTAATATAAGGCCATCAAGGCAAACAAAATAATTAGATAAACTCCTCTCTAACAATCAAGTAATCAATTATCCGTAACTTTTACATCTTGCATCTCACTGGCATAATAAATTGAAAAATAAAATGCTCTGAGTTTTTATTTTCCTAAGCCAATGAAAGGCTTATTTTTGTCCAGCTAAATCTGAGCTATATGATTAATCTTTTTAATGCCCAACTAGATAAGCTATCTATTCACAAAGTAGGAAATAAAGTAAGAAATGAGCCATTATTTCTCTCAGATCGTCCTTTGGAAACAGATGATGAATTAAGACCGTTACTCAAAGAGTATTTCTTAAAACCATTTCGTTCTAAAGAAGAAAATTTTTACCAATATAAACATGAAACCGACTTAGAGTTTCATGAACTCTTTAATCTATCAACTGAAATATTCAACAATCCACACCAAACGCATGAAGTATCTAAAAAAATAGCCCATCTTTTATATGATCAATCCAATCATCAGCATATCAAAAACGGTGAATTATATGTGGCCCATTTTGAAAACATGATGATTGATAATGAACAAGTTGATGCCATAGGCATATTCAAATCAGAGTTAAAACATGATTTTATTCAATTTGATCAGCAAGAAAAAGACTTGAAAATCATTTTACAACAAGGTGTTGCCTTAAATAAATTAGATAAAGGAGCTCTGATATTTAACATTCATAAGGAACAAGGATACAAGATTTTATCTATAGACAGCAATAAATATGACACAAAGTATTGGCTCAATGATTTCTTAGCTATAGATTTCTTTGAAGATGAAAATTTTTACACTAAAGAATATTTAAAATTCTGTAAGAACTTTGCTAAAGACGTTGTTCTTCCGGCAGAAGACAAGCAACAAGAAGTTATGTTTATGAATAAAGCTATGAATCATTTTGCCTCAAATGATGAATTTAATGAGCAAAAATTTGTAGATGATGTTATAGATAATCCTGACCTGGAACCGGAATTTGAAAATTATAAAAAAGAAAAAGCACCTCAATATCATATTGAAGATATTTCAGATTTCCCCATATCAAATACGGCTGTCTCCGCCACCCGAAAAAAGATTAAAAGTACCATTAATTTAGACACAAATGTCCAGATTAAAATGGACTTTGTATCAACTGATAAAGTGGAAGAAATAGTAGAAAAAGGCTGGGATGAAGAACGACAAATGTACTATTACCTGGTCTATTTCAATCAAGAAGAAAAAAAATAAATCACAATTACAGCATTGTAGCGTTTTAATAGATAGCTAATCAAGATGTTTATTAAATCTTTAACAACTTAGTTATATTTGCACGATTGCCAAATTACATGACAAAGAAAAAAACAAAATCTAAGCCAAAGAAAAGCCCAAAGACACCCAGAATGAGTAAAAAGAACTGGGTGATTACAGGCAGTTTCTTAATGTTTTTAGGTATATCGCTCATATTTGCCTTTATTTCTTACCTGTTCACCTGGCAAGAAGACCAAAGCAACCTAATTACTAATGACACAGGTCCTGAAAAACCTCAAAATTGGATGAGTAGATTTGGCGCTCATATCAGCGATTTATTGATCTATGATGGCTTTGGTATATCAGCCTTTATTTTCGCCTTTTTAGTTACCTTAACCGGTATTTATTTATTCTTTAACATTAAAAAGAAACCACTTTTAAACTATTGGTTTTGGGGTATTTACAATTCAATTTGGCTATCTATAGCGCTGGGCTTTATATTAGACAATCACTACCTATTAGCCGGAAAAGTAGGCTTTGTATCAAATGAATTTTTGAATCAATATATCGGGCAAATCGGAATTGTATTAGTATTAAGCTTGATGTTGATTCTATATTTGATTATACGACATAATCTGGCACCGGATGCCCTTCTAAAAAAGATAGGAACAAAAGTTTCTACATCTGATAAAAATACAACCGAAGAACAAGAAAAAGAGGAAGAAAATAGCACTTTAAATACTTCCGATACTGACGTTGATCATAATCAAACAGCTAATAATCAAGAAAAAGACTCTCAAAAGAATAGCAACACTGAAGTTGATTTAACAAACGCACAATCAAATTCAAGTGATTTAGAGCTAGAAAAAAGCATGGTTCAAAAAGACCAAAGCAAAAATAATCAAGAGCCGGAATTTAGCGTAGAAAATAAAACCGAAGTGCCTGCTGATGAATCTGATGATGCTGAAAATATAGAAATGGAAGTTGAAAAAGCAGAAGATCCGGAAGAGGAAGTAGAATATAAAAGCAAAAAATTAGTTGAGGATTTTGGCGAGTTTGATCCCAGACTAGACTTATCTAAATATCAATTTCCTAGCATCAATTTATTAAAAGACTATAATAAAGGTGGTGGTATTACGATTGATCAAAATGAATTAGAAGAAAATAAAAATCAAATTGTCAACACTTTAAAGAATTACAAAATAGGTATTGCTCAAATTAAAGCAACCGTTGGTCCTACTGTTACATTATATGAAATTGTTCCGGAAGCCGGTATAAGAATTAAAAAGATCAAAAATTTAGAAGATGATATTGCCCTATCCTTAGCCGCTTTAGGCATTCGCATCATCGCACCTATTCCGGGTCGTGGAACTATTGGTATAGAGGTGCCCAACCAAAAGCCAAGCATCGTCCCTATGAGATCAGTTGTTGCATCTTCAAAATTCAAGGAAGCAGAGATGGAATTGCCCTTAGCTTTAGGGAAAACCATATCTAATGAGACATTTGTGGTAGATTTAGCAAAAATGCCCCATTTGCTTATGGCCGGAGCTACCGGACAAGGTAAATCAGTTGGCTTAAATGTAATCCTAACATCACTACTCTATCAAAAACATCCGGCTGAAGTCAAGTTTGTGTTAGTAGATCCTAAAAAGGTAGAGCTTACCCTCTTTAGTAAAATTGAAAGGCATTATCTGGCTAAATTACCAGATACCGAGGAAGCTATTATAACTGATAACACAAAGGTAATCAACACCTTAAATTCTTTATGCATAGAGATGGATGAGCGATACGAATTGCTCAAAAAAGCCATGGTCAGAAATATTAAAGAATACAATAGAAAATATAAACAACGCAAACTCAACCCGGAAGATGGGCATAAATTTATGCCGTATATTGTTTTAGTTGTAGATGAATTTGCTGATTTGATCATGACTGCCGGTAAAGAAGTAGAGGCGCCTATTGCTCGATTAGCACAATTAGCTAGAGCCATTGGCATTCACTTGATCATTGCTACACAACGACCATCAGTAAAAGTGATCACGGGTATGATAAAAGCTAATTTCCCTGCAAGAATGGCGTTTCGAGTAACCTCTAATATTGATTCCAGAACCATATTAGATGCCGGAGGAGCCAGTCAACTGATTGGTAAAGGAGATATGTTATTTACTCAAGGAAATGATCTAACCAGATTACAATGTGCATTTGTTGACACACCTGAAGTAGAGAAAATAACAGAATTTATAGGCTCGCAAAAAGCCTATCCAAACGCACATCAACTTCCGGAATATGTAGGTGAAGAAAGTGACCCACTGGAAGATAAAGTAGATGAGCGTGATAAACTTTTTAACGAAGCGGCAGAAATAATTGTTACTGCTCAACAAGGTTCGGCTTCATTATTGCAGCGTAAATTAAAGTTAGGCTATAATCGTGCCGGAAGAATTATTGATCAAATGGAAGCAGCAGGAATCGTAGGACCTTTTGAAGGCAGTAAAGCCAGACAAGTGCTGGTTAATGACATAAATCAACTTAATGACTTACTAAATGGAAATAATTAATCAAATTAAAATTAAAAATATGAACAAATCAATTTATTTATTAGTCTGCTTATTAGCTTTTCAATTTTCTTTGAAAGCTCAATCTGATCCTAAAGCTACAAAAGTTGTTAATCAGGTTTTAGAAAAAGTAAGATCTTATAATAATATTAAAGTAAACTTCAAATATACCTTAGCTAACAAAAAAGAAAATATCAGTCAATCAACTAGAGGTGAATTACATCTAAAAAATGAATTGTATAGATTAAAGCTCATGGGAGCTACACGAATTTTTGATGGTAAAAAGTTATACACCATAGTGCCGGCTGATGAAGAAGTGACCATATCAAATTACAATGAAAATAAAGAAGATGGTGTATCACCATCACAAATGCTTACTTTTTTTGAAGAAGGTTATCTCTATAAATGGGTAGATGAAAAAAATCATGACGGGCGTGTATTTCAAGAAATAAAGCTCATCCCTAAAAATGCAAATACCGAAGTTAAAAATGTCATCTTATATGTTGATAAGCAAACAAGTAACATCTATAAACTGGTTCAGAACCTTAAGAACAATACCCAGACAATTGTTGAAGTAAACGAGTTCAAGACGGATCAACAGCTACCTAAAAAGCTATTTTTGTTTAACAAAAAGAAATACGCTAATTATTATATTAATAACATAAGGTAAAGCGTGAAGATTTTAGATCGCTACATACTCATTCAATTTTTAAAAACCTTTATTGTTGTTTTTAGTATTTTAATTTTCATTTTTATTCTTCAGGCAGTATGGCAATTTATTGATGACTTTGCCGGAAAGGATATAGATCTGATTGTAATCTTAAAATTTTTACTCTTTTACCTCCCATTTCAAGTTCCCCTTTTGCTGCCATTAGCTATTTTAGTAGCATCTATAATGACCTTTGGCAACTTTGCTGAAAACTACGAATTTGCTGCTATGAAGTCTGCCGGAATTTCTCTGCAGCGAGCTATGGGAAGTTTAATCATTTTTATACTACTGTTTGCTTACGCTACTTTTTTATTTTCAAATACAATTATCCCCTGGTCAGAAAGAAAAGCCATCAACTTAAAATATAACATTAGTAAAGCAAAGCCATCTATGGCGATAGTTGAAAATGTATTTAGTAAAGTAGGACCCTATTCCATTAAAGTTGAAGAAAAAAGTGGCGAAAAGGGTCAATTCCTGAATAATGTTATTATTCATAAAAAAAATCCTAAGCGAATTGGTAATTTTACTTCCATTAAAGCTGATCGAGGAGTTTTGCTATCAGATGAGAATTCACCTGTATTGTCCCTTAAATTAATAGATGGCAACTATTATAATGAGATATTAGCTAAAACTTATAATAAAAGAAAAAGACGTCCTTTTGTAAAAAGTAGCTTTGAAGAGTATACTATCAATATTGATCTAAGTAAGCTGACCAATAATGATATGGATGCTGAAAATGTACAACATCCGTATAAAATGATGAATATTAGTGACTTGTCTAAGAATATTGATACTTTATCAATTAAATTTAATAATGCCAGAGACCGATACAATAGAGTAAGCAAACAAAGAAACGGATTCCTGGATCTATCTAAAAAAGAAAAAAATAAAGCTAAATCAACCATAAGAAATAAGGCTAATGGTAAACATAGCCCTATATCTAAACAAGTAAAAAACAACTCACAAACTCAACAAAACAAATCTGGTAAAGCTTTAACATCAAAATTTCCCGGTGCATCGCTGTCTAAAAATACGTTAAATCAAAATAAAAAGAAAAGCACTAGCCGTAACCAAAAAACAGACTCTTTAAAAAAACAAAGAATTAAAATAGCTACAAAATCATTTGACTTAGATAAAATTGATTCAGCACTTATAGAGTATCCACAACGAAATATAGATCAAATTTTCAGTCGATCAAGCAGTTCTATAAAGGGGATTCAACGGCAGGTTAATAGTCAAAAAAAACGACTTAGAAAAAAAATGTTTATTCTCAATAAAGCAGAAATGCAACTTCACGATAAATATGCATTAAGCTTTGCTTGTATAGTGCTTTTTTTTGTAGGAGCACCCTTAGGTGCATTGATTAAGAAAGGAGGTATAGGATTACCGCTGGTTATTGCCATGTTATTGTTTTTAATATATCATTTTTTAAATATTTTTGCAGGCAACAGTGCGGAAATTGGCAATATTCCGCCTTTCGTAGGCTCTTGGATTGCTACCATAATTTTCTTTCCCTTAAGTATTTTTATGACCTATAGAGCTACAACAGATCAGGGTTTTGGTAATTTTGAATTTATAGCAAAACCGCTCAGAAAGTTGTTAAGTAAATTAAAACTTAACCAGTTTAAAACACGTGAATAATTAATTTTATAAAAAATTTAATGAGTAATAAGCCAGTAGAGGATAAAATCGAGTTATCAAGTATTCAAGAAGCTATAGAAGATATTAGAGCCGGTAAAGTAATTATTGTTGTAGATGATGAAGACCGTGAAAATGAAGGAGATTTTGTAGCAGCAGCTGAAACCGTTACTCCGGAAATGATCAATTTCATGGCAAAAAACGGACGCGGTTTAATCTGTTCGCCCTTAACTGAAAAGCGATGCGAGAATCTAAAGCTCGATATGATGGTGGGCAATAACACAGATCCAATGGAAACTGCTTTTACAGTTTCTGTAGACCTTAGAGGTAATGGAGTTACTACCGGTATTTCCGCATCAGATCGAGCTAAAACCATTAGAGCTTTATGTGATGACAAAGCAACCCCTTATGATTTTAATAAACCCGGGCATATTTTCCCGCTTAAAGCTAAAGAAGGAGGAGTATTAAGAAGAACCGGGCATACAGAAGCTGCCATAGATTTTGCCCGATTAGCCGGATTAAAACCTGCCGGTGTCATCGTTGAAATTATGAATGAAGATGGAAGCATGGCCAGATTACCGGATTTAAATGAAGTAGCTAAAAAATTTGATCTTAAATTGGTTTCTATTGAAGATCTGGTGTCATACAGAATGGAACATGACTCCCTAATCGAGAAAAAAGAAGATTTTGATATAAAAACCCGGTTTGGTGATTTTAGATTGCGCGCTTATGAACAAACCACTAATGGCTTAATTCATTTAGCACTCACCAAAGGATGCTGGAAACCCGATGAAGAAGTTTTAGTTCGTGTTAATTCTACTTTAATCAATAACGATATTTTAGGTACACTTACAAATAATGCAGATAAACAACTTCAAGACATGTTTGCGGCTATTGAAAAAGAAGGAAACGGAGCTATTGTATTCATCAATCATTTAGATGCAGGATTTGATCTTTTAAACCGATTAAAAGCTTTAAAAGAAAATCAAAAAAATGGTGTTCTAAAAGCGCCATCCATACAAATGGACGCCAAAGATTTTGGTATAGGTGCGCAAATCCTTCATGATATTGGAGCTTTACGCTTGAAATTACTTTCAAATTCAAAACAAAAAAAACGAGTTGGTATGATTGGGTATGGATTAGAGATCATAAAATATCAGTCGTATTAAATCAAAATTCTATATTTGTCCATCTAAAAATTATTCATGACTTTTTTTAAATTTTTAATCAGTAAAACCTTTTTTAAACACTTAGGAATAGCTGCTTTATTAACGGCTGTCTTATTAATAATTGTTTTTCAATGGTTGAAAATTACTACCAATCACAATGAGTATATTGAAGTTCCTAATCTTAAAAAATTAGAGCTATCTGTGGTTAAGCAAAAATTAGGAAATATGAATTTGCGATATGAGGTGTTAGACTCTACCAGTTTTAATCCGGATTATAAACCTAAAAGTGTGATAGAACATGTTCCAAAAGCCGGAAAAAAAGTAAAAGAAAATAGAAAAATTTACCTAAGCATTAATCCGTCAGATTATAAAAAAATAGAGATCCCTAAAGGTTTAATTGGCAAAACCCTACGTCAGGTTAAACCCAACCTAATCGCTTTAGGATTTAAAATTGGAGAAATTACTGAAGAGCCCAATATGGCTAAAAATGTAGTTTTAAAAATGAAACACAATGAAAAGGAAATTAAAGACGGGTATGAACTTAAAAGAAGATCAACCATTGATTTGGTAATAGGTGACGGCAGCTTAAAATACTTAAAATAATTATGCAGGATATTGACCCTTCTGATCAAATAGATGAACTCCACCAACACTATAAATTTATTGCTGATCAGGGTCAGGAACCCTTACGGGTAGATAAATTCATCATGAATTTTGTAGAAAATGCCACCCGCAATAAAATCCAAAAGGCTGCTAAGAACGGTAATATATTCGTGAATGAGATTGCTGTAAAACCCAATCACAAAGTAAAACCCAGAGATGTAGTAAAAGTAATGCTGGAACATCCGCCACATGAAAACTTACTTACGCCAGAAAATATTTCCTTAGATATCGTCTATGAAGACGATCAACTTATTATAGTCAACAAACCTGCTGGAATGGTTGTACATCCCGGACATGGAAATTATAGCGGCACCTTGATTAATGCCCTACTCTACCATTTTGATCAATTAGCTGAAAACAATGATCACAGACCTGGATTAGTACATAGAATTGACAAAGACACCAGCGGCTTATTAGTTATCGCTAAAACAGATCAGGCGATGGCAAAGTTGTCTGACCAATTTAAAAACAAAACCAGTCATCGGGAATATACGGCTTTGGTCTGGGGTAATGTAGAAGCTGATCAAGGAGAAATTGAAGGAAACATCGGGCGAGATCCTAAAAATAGACTCCGCAATAAAGTTTATGAAGGTGATTTGGCTGAAAATGGAAAACCGGCAAAAACCTATTATGAAGTTGTGGAAAGGTTAGGTTATGTAACATTAATTAAATGCAGATTAGCCACTGGAAGGACGCATCAAATCCGCGTTCATATGAAACATATCGGCCACACTTTATTTAATGATGAGCGTTATGGCGGCGATCAAATTCTAAAAGGAACACATTTTACAAAATACAAGCAGTTTGTCAACAACTGTTTTAAAGTGCTACCTCGTCAAGCATTACACGCCGGAATTTTAGGTTTTGAGCATCCTACCTCCGGAAAGTATATATCGTTTGAACAAGAACTACCGCATGATATAAAGAACTGTATTATCAAATGGAGAGATTACGCGCATTATAAATTGTAAAATCTTTTAATGTCTGATTTTGTTACGTCTAAGGATATTTTTTAATCGGTTTTTGATATCATCTCCGGCGTCGAGTAGCATTTGTTCATTAGATGGAAATGGAACAGCATTATTGTTTATAATCTGAACCTCTTGATCGTTTAAAACTCGCTCATCACCGTTGAAATTACCATATATATTTTCAAAAACAAATTGAGAGTTCAAATCGTAAGATGCAGTTCTTTGATCTTCCGGCAATTTGAAATACTCCACTTTAGCGGTGACTTGAACAGATTTTACCTGCCTTATAGTATGAAGCATTCCTTCTATTTCTACTTCTTCCTTATAAGTTACTTTATCTCCATTTGCATCTAAAACAACCTCTCCATATCGATCTCGCTGATATCTGGTTTCTTCAATAGTTTTTTGAATAGATCTTTCTTTTTCGATCACTCTTTCCGGTGAAAAAATGATGGATTGAAAACCTATGACAATATCGAAATCATAGCTAACACCATCTTGCATTTCTCTATGATAGACCGTCCAGAAATCATCTAATCCATAGGTGTCAAAATCTAATAACTCAGCCATTAGGGGTTGAGGAATGACCTGATTAGTATCATTATAGGCTTTTACATGAACAAATTCTAAGCCTAACTGGTAAGCATCATCTTTAAGTACATCAACATTTCGATAATTGGGTTTTATACTCTGAATTTTTTCAAATTTATCAAAAGCATCTCTGCAGGCTAATTTGTTCTTAGGGTCTATCAAATTTTGAGCTTCATCATATAACACACTAAGATACTGTTCTTGAGATTTTAATAATTCATCTGAATAATCTGTAATATCAAATTTTAAATTTCTTTTACGATCAGGATGTGATAAGGGCAAAAATGGTTTTATCTGATTTTGAACATTTTTCAGGTCAAGATAAGCCATATAAATATTTTCAGCATTTTTATAATCATCTTCTTTTTTCCAAAATTTAATCTGATCGTTTTTTTTATCCTTATATTTTTTAAATGCCTCTTGAAGTAATAATTTTTGCTCTTGGGTTTTATTGTTGTTTTTTCCTTTCTGAAGCTGTTCTACAGCCATTTGTATGGCTTCATAATAATTTCCGCTTAACAAATTTTGTTTGACGCGTTTTGTTGAATTACAGGAACATAACAAAGCAATAATAGCTAATAGGTAGAAATTTTTCATAACAATATTTCTTTATTCACTTCAAACATATACATTTATATATAAATTGTATACTGTCAAACCAAATTTTTATCATGAAAGCAAAATTCTATTTCCTGTTTCTATTATCTCTTATGATTTTAAGGACGGGTTCTGTGAATAGTCAAACCAAACATAAACAATTAGATAGCCTTTTTCAAATTTTAGAAACTAATAATCAAGCTATGGGAAGCATAGCGATCTATAAGGATAAAAAATTGGTTTATCAAAATGCCATCGGATTCAAAAATTTGGCAGATTCTATTCCAGCCGATACTAATACATTATATAAGATAGGTTCTATTACTAAGACCTATACAGCGACATTAGTGATGCAAATGATTGAAAATGATAAACTTCAGCTTGATCAGCAACTAAGTGATTTTTATCCCCAAGTCACAAATGCCGATTCCATCAGTATAGAAATGTTATTAAAACACAGAAGTGGAATTTTTAATTTTACGGCTGAAGAGGGTTACTTAAATCGAGCTGAAAAACCAACTTCAAAACAAGAAATTCTTGACAGGATTTACGCCTATGAGTCAGATTTTAAGCCGGGAAGCCAATTTCAATATTCAAATTCAAATTACTTATTGCTCACTTTTATTTTGGAAGATATAACTAATCAATCTTATCAACAATTACTGCAAGAAAATATAGCGGATCAACTCTCGCTCACAAACACCTACTACGATTTTCCGGATAACCGAACTTTGTCTTATGTTCCGGCTGATCCATGGAATAAAGAAATGGATACAGATGCTAGTGTTCCACGCGGAGCCGGTTCTATTGTTTCCACCGCAAAAGAAGTCGCTGAATTTTATCATGCGCTATTTAATGAAAAACTTATTAGTCAGGAAAGTCTTCAAAAGATGATGGAAATTCAAGATGGATACGGAATGGCTCTTGTTAAAATGCCTTTTTATAAAAAAACAAGTTATGGTCATGGTGGTGGCATTGATGGATTTCAATCTCGAGCAGCTTATTTTCCAGAAAGTAATGTAACAATGGCTTATTTAAGTAATGGTGTTAACTATCCGCTCAATGACGTTATAATTAAGTCCTTAGAAATATTTTTTAAGAAAGACTTTTCTTATCCGGATTTTAGGAATATATATAAACACTCATCATCTGAGTTAAATACTTTTAGCGGTACTTATTCATCTGATCAATTTCCTTTAGATGTTGACATTATACATAAAAAGGGTCAATTAAAAGGTCAAGCTACCGGTCAGCCGGAATTCCCTTTGCGTAGTGTTGCTAAAAATACATTTGAATTTAAGCAAGCTGGATTAAAGATCGAGTTTCAGCCTGAAAATGGTAGTCTGATATTAAAGCAAATGGGACAAAGTTTTACATTAAAAAAAGCTACTCCTGATAAGAAGTAGCTTTTATAGATTGCAGTTTTTAGACCTACTGATTATTTTTTGATTACTCTTTTACTAATGCTATTATTACCATTAGTTATCTGAATGATGTAAACACCTGATGATAAGCTACTGGTAATAATTTGAGCATTATTGGAATTGAAATCTCCATTTAACATTTGCTTTCCATTCATATTGAAAATGAAATACTCATATTGAGCACTTTGTGGAACTTCAATATTCAACACGGATGATGTAGGATTAGGATAGACTTTGATGTTTGTTTCATCAAAATTGTTGACTGATAGATTTTCTTCTATTCTAAAGGATACACTTTCTGACCCTCCAAAGTCGCCACCGGAAATAATTTCTACCTGCTCATCTGTTTCTAAGATGTAGTCACCATTTCCAAATCCACAGCATATTCCGTCGCTTTGAGAGTCAAAGATCGTAAAAGTGTAACATTGATCATTAGATACTGATATGGATTCATTATTTGTGGAATCATTTGTATAGGGACCACCACTGGCGATTACCATGTCAGATTCATCTGTTACTTCCCAGGTAGTTTCATTACCCCAATTATCTGTATTAATCGTTAAGTTTAGCTCATTCTGATTGGTTGTAAAGACTTCAAACTTTGTAAACTGACTGAAAACTGAATTGTTAGTATCATTTTCATCGGCTATTCCATTAGGTTGAGTTAAGTCAACATTAAGGGTATTGTTTGTAGATGTGGCCGTAAAGTTAGGAGTAGCCACTTCTTCAGCTTGACCTTCAGACAAATTTCCGGTCCAATTTATCGTGGTAACAGACTCTGAATTAAATTGGTATTCAAGGGTTGCAGAAGTTAGCACATCTGTTCCATTATTGATGATATTGATAGACGGGGTCACCACACCATCACAAGTTTCATTTGGAAGATTGGTAACAGAAACAGATGCATCATTAGCAAAAGTTTGTTCCGGCGGGAATTGATCAAGGGTCATTACTCCAGTGCTTCCCGGGTCTAACCAGTCGCTTAATCTGGAAGAAGCGGTATTACCAAAATCCCACGAAACATCAAAACGGCCGTAATAATCTAATTGACCATTATTTGATGTTCCATTACAGGCTGCTGCACCACCGGCTAATTGACCAATGATTCTACCGTTATCATCAAAAAGCGCTGAACCGGATGATCCGGGTTCTGTAACACCTAATTCCCAATCATCTACCATCCATATTTCCATATTAGATTCTCCATTAAATAAAGTAGTTGTTTGTTGCATAGTATCATCATTCCTACAGGTTTTCATGATATCGCCGCTGGGATGATGAATCCCCACGCTATAGTTAGGAGCGGTAGCTGAACGATCCCAACCTGCCCAAACAAGATCCCAGCTAGAGGGTAAATTAGGATTGATTTCCAATAAACCAAAATCACTTTTTGCATTACTGGCTAAAACCGTAGAACCACTTATTGTTTGATCAATTGTTCCATTTTGAGAATCGTTTAAGGTAGCGCACTCCGGATTAGGGCTTATCCAATTAAAACGAAATGACCATGTTCCAGGATTTCCGCCTAAACAGTGATTGGCTGTCAAAAAGTATTGCGTAGCATCATTGTTTGTGTTATTGATTAACGTTCCAGTACAAAAACTTGAACTCCCTGATAAAATTAAAGCAACTGATCTTTTCAATTCATCTTTTTTGTCATCAAAATCGTTACCAATAGAACAATCTACGTCTAAATTACAATCACCGGAATCATTTAAATCTTTATGAGTTGTTTTATAATCAGTAATAGAACGATAACCATGAACAGCTTTAGAGAGATGTAATTTAACTTGTTCGTTTGTATTTGCCGGTTCTTGATAAGCTATCCAAATGTTATCACCATCTACTAACCAGGAACCAAAAACGCCGGAATCTTGGTTTTGACTGCTGGTATAAGCACCCAAAAGATCTGTTTTTTGATCATTGTAAAAGTAAAGTTTTGAACCTTTAGGTAAATGGAATTCATCAAAGATGAAGTTCATGGTCTTAGCACCATTAGACAGGATATTCATCACCCAAACCCGTGAACCATTAGATAAATTAATCCACTGTCCATCTTCATGAACATCAATATCAACAGCAAATTCTTTACCAAATCTATAAGGCTTAGAACGATCTAAATCTCGAATTGAGTCTTGTTGTAATCTATATTTCAAATCAAAATCAGGGAGTTGATGTGCTTCTACATCAATTTGATTTTCTATTTTCCAACTTAAAGGTTTTCCTTGATTCGTTACTTGAGCTTGTGTAAAATTGACTGATATTATAAAAAATATCAATAGTAGTGTTTTTCTATGCATAAATGCTTTATTAATGTTTAATTAACAAAGCTACATAGTATTATTAGCAAAATCAAAAAATATTATAATATTAACATCGCATCTCCATAAGAGAAAAATCTATATTTTTCTTTAACCGCTTCTTTATAGGCTTTCATCATTAGGTCATGACCGGTAAAAGCAGAAATCATCATCATCAATGTAGATTTTGGGAGATGAAAATTTGTAATCATACAATTAGCTATACTAAAATCATAGGGCGGAAATATAAATTTATTGGTCCAACCTCTGTACTCACCTATGGTATTATTTGAATTAACAGAGCTTTCCAGTGTTCTCATGACTGTGGTACCTACTGCACAAATTTTTTGTTTGTTTTCAATAGCTTGATTTACAGCACGAGTAGCTTCTTGATCAATCTCAATTTGCTCACTGTCCATCTTGTGCTTAGATAAGTCTTCAACCTCAACCGGACTAAATGTTCCTAAACCGACATGTAGGGTAACTTCGGCAAAGTTAACACCTTTGATTTCCAAGCGCTTCATCAAATGTTTAGAAAAATGTAAGCCGGCAGTAGGTGCTGCCACAGCTCCTTCTTTCTTAGCATAAATCGTTTGATAACGCTCTTCATCTTCTGGAGTTACATCCCGTTTGATATATTTAGGTAATGGGGTTTGTCCTAAGTCTTTTAATTTCTTTCTAAAATCCTGATAAGGTCCATCAAAGAGAAATCTTAATGTTCTACCTCTTGAAGTGGTATTATCGATTACTTCAGCTACTAGTGAATCATCTTCACCAAAATATAGTTTATTCCCTATTCTTATTTTTCTGGCCGGATCTACTAAAACATCCCATAATCTTGTTTCTGCATTTAATTCCCTCAGTAGAAAAACTTCTATCCTAGCTCCTGTTTTTTCTTTTGTGCCATATAATCTTGCGGGAAATACCTTTGTATTGTTAAATACTAAAACATCATCTTCATCAAAATAATCTTTTAAATCTTTAAACAATTTATGCTCGATGCTTTGATCTTTTCGATTGACGACCATTAATCTGGACTCGTCTCTATTTTCTGCAGGGTATTCTGCAATTAATTCATTTGGTAAGTCAAATTCAAACTCTGAAAGTTTCATTCCCATAAGTATATACTATAAAAAGAAATGCAAATATACTATGAGAAATAGCCTTTGTCAAGCAATCTTAATTATTTATTTTAAAGTATTAGCAATCAAAAACTTGAACACCTAATTGACTGAAATCTTGCCAAAAATCAGGATAAGATTTTTCTACTACTTGAGGGTTTTCAATGATGAGATTCATTTTTTGAGCTAAGGGAGCAAAAGCCATGGCCATTCTATGATCATCATAAGTAGCAATGCTAATGGCTTGACTCGGTAATTTAGCCGGTGGCTTTAATTCTAATGTATTTTTTGTGATTTCAACATATGCATGAAGTTTTTGTAACTCGTTTTTCATGGCCTCTAACCTGTTAGTTTCTTTAATGCTTAGGGTATGTAAACCGGTTAAAAAACAATTTATACCTAAGCCTAAGCAAGTAACCGCAATGGTTTGGGCGATGTCCGGATTATTATTAAGATCCAGGTTAACTTCTGCCGGTAATTGTTGATCTGATTTTGTTAAATGAATCTGATCGCTTTCCCATTTGGTATCCACACAAAAGCTT
>Ga0102930_1000274_pt1 | contig 17427 bp, 13 predicted proteins | sample SalPon1_B_H2O_MG_FD_84514 | JGI IMG/M metagenome (GOLD analysis project Ga0102930, IMG submission 84514) | Salt pond water microbial communities from South San Francisco under conditions of wetland restoration - Salt Pond MetaG R1_B_H2O_MG | ecosystem: Environmental > Aquatic > Non-marine Saline... | reverse complement strand
CCCTCGACGTCCCGAAGACGTCGCGAGGAGAAGAGGCGTGTCTCGTCTTCCATCTCTCGGTCCTTCGCGAGACGTCGCATGGAGAAGAGGCGTGTCCTCCTCTACGGGTGCCCTCGACGGCTCGAAGACGCCGCGAGGAGGAGAGGTGCATATCGAATTCATTCTCCTGGTGCCTCCTCGACGCCGCGAGGATCGTGATCGATGAGCCGCGGAGAACCGACAAAAGCGACGGGTACATAAACGCCCCTGTTTGTGCGGTAGCGTATACTTTTTCTTTGTCTCTTCTCCGCTTTTCTCACGCCCTACCGAACGCGATATGCAGACCCAGGAGATGTCCGCAAACAACAGCAACGCCGTCGTGCGTCCCGTCCTGCGCCTGCTGAGGAAGCTGGTGGCTAACCATAGCGACGCGGTGGAAGCCGTGAAGACGACGGTGGACGCGTACGCCGCCGAGTTCCCGGACGCGACCAAGGAGGATTCGGGCCTCGTGCCCTGCCTGCGGATGACGGTCATGAGCTCCGTGTTCAAGAACGTGACCGACCGCGGGAACGCGGGGGCCCTCCATCTACTGGCCGACGCGCTGGCGCGGTTCGACAAGGAGACGCCCGCTCCCGAGATCCGCGCCGGGATGATCACGAGCGAGCTGGAAGTCCTGGACGCCGTCATGAACAAGGGATGCGACGACGCCGTCCGGGAGATGGTGGGAGACATGTCGGGCTTCATGCAGAAGCGTGCCGCCTCCCTGGAGGCCAAGAAGAAGAAGTCCGCGGAGGAAGAGGCGGAGGCGGAGCAGCGACCCTCGTCTTCTCCCCTGGCCAAGAAGACCAAGAAGAAGTCCAAGAGGTCCGCGGGCGACGAAGAAGAGGGCGCGGACACGACTTCCGCTCCTCCGTCTTCGGAGCAGGAACACGCCGTCCCCGAGGAGGAGTTGAACGACGCGAGCGGTCGCCTCACGCCGTACGAGCTCGCGACGCTATCGGAGGCCAAGAGGGTCGCTCGAGACTATGCGGCGCTGTCGTTCATGGGAAAGAAGATGTTCGAGTGTTTCCTCTACTCCGGGACGATGTGAACACGGGGCGCGTGTACGGTGTCTGATGTTTCGGTTTCGACCGTAAAGAAAAAAAAATCGAATTTTCGCGTCGCTCGACCACCGAACAGATAGAAAGAATGGCGCGAACGCAAGTCCACGGGGAAGGCATGGCGGGCGTGGTATATGAGGGATTCTGCAAAATGTTCGAAGACGCACAATTCGGGAAGAAGCTGTTCGACGTGATGTCTCGTCGTCTGAGCGATCTCGAGGACCTCATCAGGGAGGCGAAAGGCAGGCTGGCCAGCGCTGCGGTCAACCTTCACGACACCCAGGAGAGGGTGGACGAACTGAACAGGGCGTTGAAGGATTCCAAGAATCAGGTCCTGTACCTCCGCCGGGAACTGGCCGGGAGCAGAGAGACGGAGACCGTGCTGACGAGAGAGATGAAAGGTGCTCAAAGCACCGAGGATCACCTGCGGACGCAGCTGGAGCAGTCGCGGGCCGATACCGGCGCCATGTCCGAGCGTCTCACGAAGGAGAGAGAAGAGGCCTCGGCGCTGACTGTCCAGCTGAGAGATGTCAGGAGCACAGCGACGAAGGCGAAGGCCAACGCGGACCGCGTCCGGAAGTCTCACGAGACCTTGAGGAAGAAGATCGCCGGCATGGAGGGCGCGGAGAAATCCTACGCCTCCAGGGCGGACGACATGTCTCGCCGTGTCCGAGGTATCCAAGACGGCCTCGAAGCGAAGACGCGGGAGCTCGAAGAAGCCCGGGATCAGCTGAGCGACAAGACGGGAGCTCTGGAGGAGGTCCGCCGCGACCTCCACGAGAAGACCCGCATCCTGGAGGTCACAGAGGTCGCGGCGGTAGCCGAATGGAAAGACCGCGTGAGCTCGGCGAGATCCCGCATATCTCACTCGCGTGAGGAGCTTCACGGCCTGGTGAGAGCCATCTACTTGGCGTGGAAGGACGAGCTGGACGCGTACGCGTCGTACGTGCGGGAGCTGAACGACAACGGATCCGCATCCCGTCTGTACTTTTCCCGTCTGGGCGTTCCGGCGGCGCAGGCGGCGGTGGCGGGTCGGCCGTGCGGCACCGCGTTTTGATTTTTTTCTTTCGTCCTTTCCGTCGAATAAAAGAGAGGTGTAAAAACGACGTCAACGAACCATAACATGACGACGCCGGCGGCAGCGACAACGTCGTCGTCCTCGGCGCCGCCTCACGTGTTCGTCTGCGGCAGTAAAGAAGAGCTGGAGCGTGCGGTGGATCGCGTGCTCACGGAAGGCAGCGGAAGCGGCGAAGGAGGGAGGACGACGGAAAGCACGATGCGGGTCGCGGTGCGCACCCCGGGGCTCGAGGCGCACGTGATGTCACCGGTGGCGTTCAAGGTACGCGGCGGAGGGGCGATGTGCGTGGACGTGTCCGCAAACGCTCCCGCGACGGAGATGGGCCAGGCGTCCGTCGTGGGATTCGTGAAGGCCGTGACGTCCACGCGCGACGTGTTCGGTGCGCGAAAGGTCGTGGTCGTGGAAAACGTCCACCTTCTGGCGAGAGCCCCCATGATGGGCTTGAAACGCATCGTGGAGACCGCGGCACGTACGAGCTGGATCGTTTTCACTTCGCGATCGGCGGGCTGCTTGGACCCCGCCCTGGCCAGCCGATTTCGCCACGTGAACGCATCGTCATCGACCGCGGAGACCGCAGAGACCGCAGAAGCCGCAGAGACCGCAGAAGCCGCAGAGACCGCAGAAGCCGCAGAGACCGCGGAGACCGCGGAGACCGCGGAGACCGCGGAGGCAGAAGCGGCGAAGCTGGTGAATCGCATCCGGCGCCTGAAGAACGACCGGCATCTCCTCGGGATCCGCGTGAGCCGCCGGTGCCTCGAGGAAAGCGGTGGAGTGGCGAGGCTGTTCCGGGGAGTCCTCTCCGTGGTCTCCGACTGTGGTCTCGCGCGCAGTCTAGCCGAAGTGGAGCACGCCTTCGCGATGGTGCAGCGCGCGGGGGTGAACTTCACCCACTTCGACCCTCATCTGTTGATGAGCGAAGCGGTGTACGCCATAAAGCGAGCGGTGGGGTGACCGTCCGCCGAGGTGGTGCGCTCTTTTTTCTTCCGTGCACGATGAAGAGGAGGAGGACGACGACAGACGCCTCTTCTCGGACCAGAACGACGCAGACGACGATCGTGGCCGCAGATGAAGCCGTTCGTCCTTCCCTACGAGGAGTTGGACGTGGCGGCCGTGCGCGTGAAGAAGCCGTTGGCGTGCGGTCCGGCTTTCGCGACCTTCAACCTGTCGTACGGAAAGGCGAACCGCAAACTCCTGCTGCAGAGCCCTTCCTTCGTGGTGATGCGGGAGCCTTTCGTGGAGCGGCGCGCGAACGGCACGGAGCGCCTCGCCCTGTGCGTCGGAGGAGGAGACCGAGGGCGCGGAAGGAGAGAGGAGTTCTTGGGTCGCCTGGGCGCCCTGGAGGACTGCGTTCTGGCGCGCGTCACGCAGGCGTATCCGGAGACGTTCGACGGGAAGACGCGAAGCGGTTGCTGCCGTCCGCGTAGGCCGCCGCAGGAAAGCGTCATCGGCGGCGACGTGGAAGCCCGTTTCCGAAACCAGCGCGCGGCGATACACGTGTTCGATGCGTCCGGGAAAGAGACGGCGACGGACACCCTGACGCGGGGTCAGGAGGTCGCGATGCTGCTGGAGGTGGCGCACGTGTGGGCGGGCTCGACGCACTACGGCGTGGACATCCGTCCGGTACAGGTCATGCGCGTGGACGTCGACCTCCCTTCCTCCTGCAGCCTCCTTCCCCGTCCGCCGCCGCCGAAGCCGTCGCCCGATCCTCCTTCCGACAAGTACGCCAAGATGTTGAAGATGGGGATCCCGCAGCAGGCCGTGGAGCACGCGATGGTCATGGACGGCGCGAAGCCGCCTCCTTCCGCACCTCCGCGACGCCCCCCTCCGCCACCGCCGCCGCCTCCGCCCCCGAAAGTCGGAGCGATCGCGCGGGGCGGTGGCGACCCCATGGGGGCCGTGCTGTCCCAGATTTCCGGAGGCCAGTTCAAGCTCCGCGCCGTGGAGGATCCGTCGCCGCGGCCGCCTCCACAGCAGCAACAACATTGGACACGGAGGCTCGTGCCCAGCCTGGCCGACATCCTCGGCGCGAAGAACCGTTTGCGCAACGCCTTTTCCAGGACGTCGACGTCGACGACGAGCACACGGACTTACGAACCGCACAACACTTTCCCGTTCCTCGAGGACATACGCGAGGGCCGCTTTTCCCTGCGCAAGAGGGCCACCACCGCGACGTGAATATTTTTCGGCGCTCCGAGGAGAAGAAGAAGAAGAAGAGCCGGAATGATATGCGGGCGTGGCGCCGTCGGGTTTCTGCTGTCGTACGCGTCACTCCTGGCTTCCACGCTGCTTCTGGCGGTCTTGGTGCGAGACGCGATCCGAAGGCGGAAGGACGGACGCGAAGGGTACATCGCCTTCGTGGGTGGAGACCGCGAGCCTTCGTCCATAGAGCTGGCCACGAGGCCACCTTCGGCGATCCGAAGCGAAGGAAAACGAGGAGGATATTTCACGGAGGTCCGAGCCGAGCGTTTCATGGAGTCCCTGACGCGGGCGGCGAAGCGAACCGCCCCGGAGAGCGGAGGCGGCGGCTCGGTCGCCGCCGTGTCGTTGGAGCCGCACCTGGTCCCGCGGGACGTCGTGGGCGGCGCCAAGAGCGATCTGCGACGTACCTTGGCCGCGATGGACATCACAGGGTACCGCCTGAAGGCTTTCGAAGTCCGGGAAGTGCGTCTCGAGCCCGGGCGGACGCTGCTAGAACATATCCGCGATCCGTCGGGGACCGGGGCCTTCTTCTTAGACGTCCACGCCTGCGCACATCGGCGGGGGAAAGCCGACGCCCATTGCTTCCGGGTCATCAGCCTGTACTCCAGGAGACGCGGGGCGAGTTCGTGGGTACACGCGCAGTACCTGGGAGCGATGCCGGAATTCTTGTCCGAAAAAAATTGAACGGAACTGCACGACATGCCTCTCCACCTTATACGTAGTCTGTGTGGTAGCCTAGGTATTTCGACACCAGTAGGGTAGTATGTCCCACAAATTCGGTTTCAAGCAACACTTCGGGTCGAAGGGTAGCGGCCAAAGGGGTTCCTCGTCGTCCTCCTCCGGTTCCCAGAACCACGAGAAAAGCGACGGCAACAACTTCTGGCGGGAATTGTTCGGCTTGCAGCAAGCGACGCGTCCGAATACCGCGATACGCGAATCCGGTGGATCCACCGGAGCATCGGACGATCGCCCCCGGGTCCAGATCGTGAACCCGAAGTATCGCCCTCTCCCCAGTAAAGTGTACGTCCCTCCCGGATCCCGTTTCAACGTCGTCGGACCTCAGGGGGGTCAGCGGGGAAAATATGTCTTGAACAAAGCCGGGGAGTGGGAAAAAACATGTTGACCGGAGCCGAGCCGCCGGCTCCGTGTGACATAAACGGTCCGTGAACGGTCGACGGTCCGTGAACGGTAGACGGTCCGTGAACGATCGACGGTCCGTGAACGGTCGACGGTCCGTGAACGGTAGACGGTCCGTGAACGATCAACGGTCCGTGAACGGTAAACGGTACGTGAACGATCAACGGTCCGTGAACGATCGACGGTCCGTGAACGGTCCGTACATTTTTTTGTCTTCAACACGTGCCATCGCACATGTTCGAGGTGCAGCGCAAGCACGTGGCGTCGGGGGTCCGCACGGACGCCAAGGGGTCGGCGCACGCCCCCACGGACTTACAGTCTTTCTTGCAACAGGGGAGCGGGGGCATGCCCACCGCCCGCAGCTCCTTCTTGCCTCGTTGCATGTAACGGTCGACGTCCGACAGGCCGTAGGGGTCGACGAACCCCAGGCTCTGCCTCAGGCGATCCACGGTGTCCGTGTCACCGAAGCCCTGGGTGTCGCGACGCAGACCTTTGGTGGCGTTCGTCGTCGAACACATCATGTCGCCCTGCAGCGTGATCATGCAGGCGCTGAGGTCCCGCGGGACGAAAGAAGCGGAAGAAGCCCCTTCGGCACGAGAGGAGTACCGCTGCTGTTTCCGCATCTATGCGCAGAGATTAAACGGGCCGCAGAAAAAAATGCGTGCGCTCCGCACAAAAATGGACACTACAGTAAAAGGCGCGGTACGTGACACGCATGACGACCCCCCCGAAGCTGCTGCTGTCTTCAGGGAACATAAACACGAAAAAAAAGGCGCCGCCGTCTTCCGGGGCGACGAATAAGAAAAAGAGGACCGGCGTCGTCGAAAAGCGGCGAAGGACGGCAGCGGCTGGTGCGACGAAGATGACCGGTGGCGGAGAAGACGGCAATAAGAGGCCACCGATGGTGTTGCCGGACGGGTGGTTCGATAAGGTGCATAAGGCGATAAAAATCATCAATCCTTCTTCCGCGATCGCTCACCAATTCATCGTCGAAATCAAAGATCTAAAAGAACTCAACAGAGACGATTCTTTGGTCTCCGGGCTCTTCAGAATCGACGAGCAAGCAGCTAAGTTGGGAAACCAACTCATCAAGGCCTACAATAATAAACAACGTGAAATTCAACACACACGTAATAACATGAGGAACAAAGTCCCTCGAATAAAAGATATTCTCAATACTCTTTGGAACCTGCACGACGTAAAACATCTTTACGATAAAACGAAAGACATCCATGCTTCTCATATCCAGATAACGACGAGCGGCGGAACGGGACCGACCAACCCAAACAATAGGACCAATCAGAACAATCGAGGAACCGCGCCTGGAACGACGAGATTCAAACCCCCTCCCGATCGTCGGGGCATCATACTGTCCATGGGTTACCCGGGAGCGACACAATACGAAGAATCTTCTTTCTACGACTCAAACAGTAGCGACGGTCATTTTAAAGCAATCGCGTCTTATGTGAAAACATTACACGAAGCAAGTATCGAAAGGACCAATCAAGACAGCAAAATACAGATCGCAAAAAACGAGTTAGAGAACGTCAAGACTCATTGCAAAAATTTTATAGAAATCAAAACGAAAGAACTCGGGATAGATTCGTCCAGCAAGCCCTTCCCGGACGACGATCACAAGAGTACCGCTAAGAAGATCGTGACACAAAACACTTATGACATGTTAGACGTCTTCGAATACTTCGTCAAGCTGTTCGGAACGCACCATACTTCTTCTACCAACACCGGACAATCCAGTACGGAGATCAAAACGATCAAAAGAATGTACACAGAATTCAAAACTCAGACCAACCTGCAACGTATCCTGACGAGCGGTCAGGACACCGAAAAAAACCTATGGAAAGTCTTTTACGATAACGTCATAAATTCCGCATTCGGTGCGGAGATCATGAGAGTCCACAAACGCATGTCCGTTTCGTCGGAAGGAAAATTGCTTCTCGTCGGGACGGAAGGAGAGTCCGGTCACGAGTTGAACGAAAGCTTCGTCTCCCAGATTAACGGCATGCACGACGCGATCTACGGGATGAGGGTCATTCAAGACAGTGGGACGTTGTCGACGAACCCGTCCAAAGTCAGCGAGCTGCAAAGCTACCTCGAACAATTGAAGGAAACGGCCACGGAGGCGGCCGTGACCGTGACTCAACGTCCCAAGTCGATCGCACCCGAAACGGTGACGACGAGCGGAGACGAACCCACACCGCCGCCGCCGACGACTCCGCCGATCGATTACCACGAGTTCGAGGGGAGCAGCGATCTGTACGCCACCGAATACGGCGCCCCAGCATCGTCTTCGTCGTCCGGCGGCAAGCCGTCGCCGTTCCTGTATCGGAAATTCGACGAAAAAGCGGCCGATGTGTACGTATCCACGCTGATCGATTTCCACAATCGTTTCAATAAACAAAGTCTGGTCCGAGACTGGCAGACGATGGTGGGAGGTCCGGCATCGTCTTCGTTCGCGAGCCTCAAGGACGCATCCGCGACGTTCGGCGGGGAGGGCGACGCGGACACGAACGTAGACCAAGAAATGGAGAACATCATGAAGAACGTGTTGCAGAACACGCGTCGCGTATGCGACAGTTATTTCGGGACCCTGGCGCGTTTCTTCACGTCCACGTTCCGGAAGGGCTTCTTTTACATGAACTACTGGCAGCACAAGGTGGACAACGAGGAAACGAGGGCTTTCAAGAGTATCATCAAGAACATCGACCAGATCGTAGAGAAAAACGTGAAGGGGGTGAGGGAGGTCATCCGACGCGCGACCTCGACGTCCGACGACGGAAGCAGTGACGAGGGGGGGTTGTCCAAGTGGGCGCAGCTCGCGGAGAGCGTGGAGACCGTCAAGAAGGGCAGTCTGTACCTGGACCGCACGGCGGAGGTGCTGACGACGCTGCGGAACGACGTCAAGAACCTCCTGCTGGGCAAAGGACTGCCGCTGCGCGTGGTGCTGCTGCGCAGCCCTCTGCTGCTCATGTACCTCACCAAGGGCACGCGCGTCTTCTTCGCCTGGGCCGCTCTGCATTTCGCGGAGCGCATCTTCCATATGTGGTACGTGCGCCGGGTGTACGGCCAGGGCAAGACGCCGCCGAACCCGCTGGGCTTCGTGGGGCTGTTCCTTTCCTTCGAGGCCGTCATGACCACCCTGCTGTTCGTGGTGTTCCTGGGCATCCGGCTGATGGCCGGCGACGGGCCCGGCTACTTCCCCGTGAACGGCGCCTTCCTCAAGGCCTTCGTGGTGGACTACGTGTTCAGCACGCTGTGCGTCTTCTCCGTGTCCGCCGTCATCGCCGCGGTGGTGCAAAAGAAGAAGTACTTCCGCTACAAGTACGAAGGCGAGCGGGGCATCCGCGCGCTGTCCACCATGACCTTCTACGTCGCCCTGGTCCTGCTGCTGGTGCCCTACTTCCGCCTCGTGGGTTGAGAAGGAGGGAAAAATACAAGACGCGAAAATAATACACATGAACTGCGTGCCCGACAGCACCGTGGACGTCGGCCTGACGTGGGGCTTGTTCGCGATCCTGTTGCTCTCGGCGCTGCGCTCCGCGGAGAGCGTGGCCAACAAGATGGCGGAATCCATGGGGCGCCAGAGGCCCCGACATTTCGCGGCGTCGCTGCCCTCCGGGAAGTTCCACTGCCTCCTCCTGGTGACCGTGGCCGTCCTGTTGACCCTGACCTTCTGCGCGGGCGAAGGCCTGTTCCTGTCCGGCCTGGCGTCCCTGGCCAGCTTCGTCATCGCCGGCTCCCTGGAGTACCCGGAGAAGCAGCTGGACCCGGAAGCCCAGAACCAAGGGAAGCTCCGCTTCTGGGCGGCGGTGCAGAAGCGCCTGGACCCCGGGGTGGTCGCGGGGTTCCTGTCGCAAAGGCTGTGGTCCACGCACTTCGTCGTGCTGTGCGCGACGGTGGTGATTTCCGCGATACACCTGGGGTTCTTCGGCCACCTCGCCCATCGTCGTGAGGACACGAGAAAAAAACAAGAAGAGGACGAACACGTGGTGTCCCGCATGTTCTCCAGGAGCTTGCACATGGCGTGTAACGTGGCGCTGTGGACTTCCTACGCGGTGGTGGTGCTACGCGAGGTGTCCCTGGTGAGCGTCAACGAAGAGTTCGGCAGACTCTTGTTCTCCTCCTCGAAGGAGGAGTGATCGCCGTCGCTACGCACCCGTCCGCAACATGATCCCCGCGTTCGTGGCCTCCTCCTCCGAGGAAGAGGAAGACGAAGAGGATGACGACGACGATTCCTCGTCTTCCTCGTCTTCCTCCTCCTCCTCCTTCTTCGTTCTTCGTCCGCGACCGCCTCCTCTTTTTTTCTCGATGCGCCGAACGTCCTCCTCCTCCTCCTCCGCCGACCGACGGCCGCTCCGTTCGTTTCGCGTGCCCCGCAAGGCCTGCACGGCCACGAGGAGGCCTTCGCACGTCTGACGCTGGGATCGACACAATTGGTCGATCGCGCTCATCCGGACCTCCATGGCCCTCACGCGCCTCGTGAGTTCGGCGACCGAAAGGAGGTCGGGGTCGACGTCGTGACCGTGAGGACGGCCCGAAGGAAGAAGAGCGCGAAGACGCGGTGGCATCGTGACTGGCGTGCGCGGTGTGTATTTTAGAGGCCGACTTAAATCCGGGACGTGCGACCGACCGACCGACCGACGTCAGCGATTGGTGAACTGGATGTTCATCATCTTTATTATGTTCTTCTTGGACCCCGCCAGCGGCTTGTTGCGCTTCAGACGCATCTGCTCCTGGTAGCGGTCGATGCGCTCCGTGTCCACCGGGATGAAGTGGTTCACGCTGTAGACGTCGCCGTCCGTGATCTCCTCCACCTGTTGGCAAGTGGACACCATGGGGGGCGCGTGCAGGAGGGTGCGGCGCCCCCTCTGGAAGGACGAGCGGAACTCGTCGATGCTGAGGCCTCCCCCGAAGATGGACAGGCTCAGACGATGCGGGGCCTGCTTGACGATGCAGTTCCTCGAAGAAGGAGGACGCGGACGCATCCCTTCGTTTCCGTCGACGACGCCCTCCTCCTCCTCCGCGTCGCGCAGACGTGCCGCGAGCATGTTGATGAGGCTGTACCTCGACCACATCTCGTCCGCGGAGCAGCTGGTGTCGCCGTGGAAGTTGTAGGCCGCCGCACATTCCAGGCTGCAGAAGCAGCCGGTCACCACGAAGCGCCCGGAGTTGTCGTACCGGTGAGGAAGACCGTAGGGCATGCCGAGGAAGCGGTGGCAGCACCAGTAACAGTGCACCGACGAGCTGGCGGGCCACTCCCCCGACTTGCTCTTCTCTTCCAGTTCCATGAGCAGACGCATCTTGCGCAGGGGCGGCGGCGCGAGAGCCGCCTGCGACGCGGCGGGGTTTCGGGGACCGAGCTCCCCCGCTCCGATGTCGACGTGGCCGCCGTCGCACCCACCTCCGCCGTAGTGGGCGTAGCGGTCGATGTTCCCGCCTCCGTGCGCCAGGGGGGACTCGAACTCGTTGTACGCGAACGGGCGGCGCCTCGTCGTCGTCGAACACATGTGCGCACCTCCCTCGTCCGGATGCTGTTGCGGCTGCTGCTGCGGGTGCTGGTGGTGTCCGTCTCCGAACGCCGCCGAAGAGGAAGAAGGCTCGTAGGGCGCGATGGACGCCCCGGCGCTGTCCATCGGCTGGATGCCGGTGGTGGAAGGCGTCGACCGTTGTTTCACGTTCAGCCGGAGGATGACGTTCTCCGCGGTCGCTGCAGGAGGAGGAGGCACCGGCGACGTGACCGGCGGCTGCTCCTCGTCGACCGTCTTCTTCTCCTCGTTGTCTCCGTCGTCGTGGTCCTTCGATGTAGACCCCGCGGCCGCCGCCGTCTCGTCCTCCTTTTTGAAAGGATTGTAAACCTCCGTGTTCGTGTCCAAGACAGCGCCGAATGCCGCGGCGGAGGCGGCCGAAGCTGCCGTCCGTTTCTTCCTGGAACCGCCGGCTGCGGTGTCGGTGGAGGAGGACGGCGCCTTCTTCCCGCGCACAGACGATGTAGTCCGCGGAGGCATGGTCTCGTCTTCGCTTCGCTTAGCCCAGCCGTTCCGTGCTCGCACGTACGTACAGTGCACACGTCGGTCGGTTTGACACATTTTATGTGCCGTCACTTTAACTACATCATCATGCCCGGACCGGTGGTGACGTTGTGCGTGGCACTGCTCGTGGTGGTCGCCGCGGCGGGGCTCTATTGGAGTTGGTGTAATTTCGGGAGAGAGATATCCAAAATGAGCTCCAGGGGATCGCGGAAACTCATGTCCACTCTCCGCACCGAAGACGAAGAAGAACCCTTCGCAGAAGAAGAGGAAGAAGAGAAGTGCGCGCCGGGAGACGTCAAGTGCAAGTGGAGAGTCGCGGAGAAGAAACGAAAGAAAAAAGTGGCCGAAGTGAAAAAGACCTTGTCGGAGAAGAAGGAAGAAGAGGAAGAAGAGGAAGAAGAGGAAGAACAAGAACCGGCGGGCGACGCGGCTTCCGCGGAGGTACCGCCCGACTCCGCGGCGGCACCGGCCGAGGAGGAGGAAAAACAAGGAGGCGGTCTGGTCCGGACGTGCATGGCGCAGAGGGTCCGCGTGCACCAGGGAGGCACCGGCGGCTTCAGCACCACCAAGGGAGACTTGCGACGCCTCCTGGATTTCCTCGGGGGAAAAGACAGGGCGGCGCCGTTCCACGTGGCCAGCGCGACCAGCCGCACCAGGACCGGGAACACGAAAGAAAGACAGAACGCGTTCGCGTACCTGAACGGCGAGAGGCCCACCCTGCGCCTGACGTCCGTCGGCAGCGCCGCGAACGTGACGGAACCGGGACAGAGCGAAGACGACGCGGAGGCCACCGTCCGCGTGTCCCCGGACTCCATTCACGTCCCATCCGGATCTCTGTTGAACCTGTGCCTGGGGGAGTCTCCTATTCCCGAGCCGGAGGACGAAGACGATGACGAAGAAGACGGCGGAGGGAAAGGCCATCCCGCCTACGACCCCGCCACGCTAGACCGCGACGACTTCGACATGGGCAACGAGATGAAGAGCGTGCACCGGTGGGACAAGAGCCGTGCCGACCTGACCGGCGTCGCGGAATTCGGGTACCCCCAGGACGGACGTCGCGGACCTCTGGAAAACGACGAGGCGACGGACTTCGATGCCGCTTACGGGGTGGTGGACGATCGACGCAGACGGTCCGCTTCTTCCGCGAAGGCGGTCGCCGACGAACGGGAGGGCGTGGACGCCTGTTTGCTGCAACGCGTCAAGACGTTCGAGGGCGGCGAGAACTTCGTCACCATGCGGCGAGGGGATTTCGAGAAAATCCGTGACCTCCTGCGCGAACACGACACCGAATACGTGGTGCTGGCGAACGCGGAGAGCAGGGGCAACAACACCATCTTGACGCAGGAGCGCAAGCTCGTGCTGGACCTACTGAACGAGAAACGCGTGTACTTCAAGCCCGTGCTGCGTGACGCGGTCGGAGCAGACGAGGAAGAGGAAGAAGAAGAAGAGGAAGACGAAGAAGAGGAAGAGGACGACGAGTCCATCGTCCGCGTGGACCTGATTCGGGCGGACGGCAAGAAGAAGAAGACCGTGGAGTTCCCGCATTCCCTGCTGCTCGACGTCTGTTGCACGGACGGCTTCTCTCCCGAGAAGAAGAAGAAGGAGAAGAAGTGATCACTTCCGGGCGTTGTTCCGGATGACGTGCTGCTCATCATTTTTTCCTCGGCGAGGATCCGCCGCGCCCGCGCCGCCGCTCCGTACGGCCAAACGAAGGGAAACCGTGTCCACCGCGCTCGGCAACACCGTGCGTCCCTCCTTGATCAGGGAGACGCCGTAGGGCGAGGAGTGGAGGCGACCGGTCACGCGGACCCCGCAGATGCCCTTCAGGAACGCCAGGAGGTACGCGGACGACTCGAGCACCATCGCGTCCACGGCGTCCGAAGTGCGGAAAGGAGGAGGAGGGTGCGCGACGAGGATCGAGAACGCGCGATCCACACGCGGAGCGTTGCGTCGTCCCGAAATCCCCAGCGCCGTCACGCTCGACATGGCCGTCGCATGATCGTCGGTTCCGTCGTCCGCCACAATCGACGACGCGGCGTCCACGTCGGGCATCGCGGAGAACGTCCGGGGGCATCTGAGGCGCAGGATGTCTCGCCGCCCCTCGCACGCGTGCACACGGAGGGCGGCAACGTCAGGAGGAGGGGCGGAGGCCTGGGCGAAGCTGTCTTCCGTCGCGGCCGCCCAGGCGTCCCGGGTCCTCAGCCAGGATTTTCCTCGGACGTCCAAGCCCTCTCCATCTCTCCTCGCGACCTCTCCCGCCTCGGCACCCACCTGCAAAGCCAGCATGACCGACGCAGACAGGTACGGCGAGAGAGAAGGGGAGAGAGCGGTCGGCAAGGGGGCGTTCCACAGGACGTCGGTCAAGAGAGGCGCGATGATGGTCGGATACGCATCGTCGCGCAGCCAGGACATCGAAGCGGGGTACGAGGAGCGGAACGCCTCCCACGTCGACAGGACCACGTTCGCGGCCTGCTGCACCACCTCCGGATCGTAGCGAAAAGAGACGTCGTAGTAGTCGCGCAGAACACGTGCGGCCCAGGATTTCGCGAGACTTCGGGCGCGCACGGGCCAGACCAGGGCATACGCCCGTATCAGTGACCCGTCGTCGTCGGCTGTCGGCAGTAGTGGGGGCACCACGAGAACGTGGTAGAACGCCCTCGTCACGTGATCCGATACGTCCTCCGCGGCCTTATCGGGCCCCGAGACGGTCGCGAAGTTGGTATCCAAAAATTTCCTGGCCCAGGCATTCTCGTGCGCCGCGAGGACGTCCCGTTTTTCGGGGGTCACCGCCACGGAGGAGAGCAGCTCGATGCACTCTCCGACGAGGTGCGTCGCCGCGGACGACCACCCGAAGCCGAAGGACGCCGCGGGCGCCTTAGCGACGGAGAGCGCCCTCGTCGTCGTGATGATGTACAACGTCGAATCGTCGGAGGGGAGATGCACGATAAAATGCGCCGCGGAGGTCGTATCGCCGCCGCCTTCCATCAACGCGACGTCGATATCGGGTATAACCGTGATCGCCCTCGTGGCCGCGTCGCCGCAGACGTACATCGAGACTTCCGCTCTGATTTCCGAAGTGTCCGCGTCGAACCACCCTCCGGTGACGCCGAAGCGTAGCGGCCGTCCTCCGCGTCCTTCGACTCTCACGCTCGGCGGGATCAGCGTCGTGCGTCGTCGTCTATGGCACGCGTGTCCCACCACACCCTCCCTCGCGTAACCGACGCTGTGCACGATCCGGGGCACACGCGCACCACCGCTTCCTTCTTCTCCTCCTCCGACGCCCGGGGTCTCGCGGACGTCCACGGCGTGCATCATGGATCCCCCGTGTTGTGCGAGCATGCGCCTGTCGACGTGACACACACCTACGCGGATCCCGTCGCTGTCCCGCACGACGTCGTATTTATCGCGGACCGCCGCGCTCCACACGTCGGGCGCCGGCGGACTCGACGACGGAGTCGTCAGCAGCGACCTGCCCGTCAGAGAGAATCCGTGCGAGGTGCCGTGGGAGGTGTGCGTCTTCGACGCGGCGTGCGCGTCCGCGGCTTCGACGCGTGCGTACGTCACGCCGTTGCCCACGAAGACCGCCATCGTCATCGCTCCGCTGCGAGCTCGTCGCGTCTAAGAATTGGCGTCGAAATAATTCCTTTTCCACAAAGTAAGATGTCGGACACACCTCAAGTACGCTTCGAGGTGCTGGACGCGGATTTCCTCGATGACGACACGGGGGAAGCCACCGGCCTCGGGGCGGGCGACCTCCTCATCCACGCCCCCGAAGCCTCGCAGCGCTTCGCGTTGCACAGCGGCGACGAGACCCTCCTGTACGGCAATAAAGGCCACCTGGAGGTCACGGGGAAGCTGGGTGTGGGCGTCAGCGGTCCCGGGACCGCGACGACACCCCAGGGGACGCTGCAGGTGAAAGGAGACATCGTGGCGGACGCGGGGACCTCTTCCGCTCCGGCTTTCACCTTCGCGGACGACACGGACACCGGGATGTTCAGGGCCGCGGCGGACGAGATCGGCCTCGGGACCGATGGCGTCGAGAGGGTGCGCATCGACGCCGCCGGCAACGTGGGCGTGAACGTCGCGGATCCCCAGGACACCCTGGACGTGGCCGGCAGTGTGCGGGTGTCCGAACAAGTGAAGGGCAAGGCGGCCGACGACGCCACCGCGCCCTCCTACACCTGGACGGACGACACGGACACCGGGATGTTCCGGGCCGCGACGGACGAGATAGGTCTCGGAACGGCGGGGAACGAAAGGGTGCGCGTGAACGCGGAAGGTAAGGTGGGCATTAACGTCGCGGACCCTCAGGACCGTCTGGACGTCGCCGGTAGCATCCGTTTGACGGAGCAGGTCAGGGGAGCTGCGGATACCGCGACGGCTCCGACGTTCGCCTGGACGGACGACACGAACACAGGGATGTTCCGGGCCGCGGCGGACGAGATCGGCTTCGGGACGGGCGGTAGCGAAAGGGTGCGCATCGACGCGACGGGGCGTGTAGGCGTGAACGTCGCGGATCCTCAGGACCGTCTGGACGTCAGCGGTAGCCTGAGGGTCTCGGAACAAGTGAAGGGCAAGGCGGGCGACGACGCCTCCGCGCCCTCACACACCTGGACGGGCGACACGGACACCGGGATGTTCAGAGCCGCGGCGGACGAGATCGGTTTCGGAACGGCGGGGAACGAAAGGGTGCGCATCGATGCGGATGGTCGGCTGGGCGTGAACGTCGCGGACCCTCAGGACCGCGTGGACGTGGCCGGTAGCGTGCGGGTGTCCGAGCAGGTGAAAGGAAAGGCGGACGACGGCGCTTCCGCGCCCTCTCACACCTGGACGGGCGACACGGACACCGGGATGTTCCGGGCCGCGGAGGACGAGATCGGTTTCGGAACGGCGGGGAACGAAAGGGTGCGCATCGACGCCGACGGCAACGTGGGAATCGGGAAGACTTCCCCGGAACACGTCCTGGACGTGGAGGGTACAGTGGCTGCGTCGGCGGCGAAGTTTACGGGGGACGTCAGAATATCCGGAGGAGGTACGCTGGATCTCGCGGACTCTGCGATCACTGGCGTCGACAAGCTGGTCTTCAACGACCCCGGACCCGATCAGGGAATCGAATGGGCCGGTGGGAACGGCTGGAAGATCTACGAAAGCCCCGACGACCTCACGACCGACGACGGAGGCAACCTGCAGCTCGTGACGACGGACGCGTCGATGTCCACGACCACGCGCCGCATGACGCTGGAGGCGTCGACGGGCCACGTGTACATCCCGGGCCACGAGCTGTTCCTGGGGACGCTCGGGTCGGGCGACGGGAGCACGCTCTCCACGCCGACCACGCTGCATCTGGCGCCGGGTGCGGGTGACGCTTCGTGGGACCACTGTGTGGTCGAGTGCCGGGAGCACACCGCGAACGAAAAACACGAGCTCTTACTCTTCACGGGGAACGACCCGGCGGACCGCATCCGGCTCCACTCCGGCGAAATTCGCTTCGACACGTTCCCGTCGTCGGAGACCGATCGCACGAACGAAAACAATCGCATGATCATCACCAAAGACGGCAGCGTCGGCGTCGGTACAACGGCCCCTCAGGACACCCTGGACGTTAGCGGCAGCGTGCGGGTCTCCGAGCAGATCAAAGGGAAGGCGGGCGACGACGCCACCGCGCCCTCCTTCACCTGGACGGGCGACACAGACACCGGGATGTTCCGGGCCGCGGCGGACGAGATAGGCCTCGGGACGGGCGGCACCGAGAGGGTGCGCGTGAACGCGGACGGAAAGGTGGGTGTGAACGTCGCGGATCCCCAGGACACCCTGGACGTGGCCGGCAGTGTGCGGGTGTCCGAACAAGTGAAGGGCAAGGCGGCCGACGACGCCTCCGCGCCCTCCT
>Ga0102930_1000270_pt1 | contig 17586 bp, 16 predicted proteins | sample SalPon1_B_H2O_MG_FD_84514 | JGI IMG/M metagenome (GOLD analysis project Ga0102930, IMG submission 84514) | Salt pond water microbial communities from South San Francisco under conditions of wetland restoration - Salt Pond MetaG R1_B_H2O_MG | ecosystem: Environmental > Aquatic > Non-marine Saline... | reverse complement strand
TTAGAACAAGGATCTTAGCTAAAATAACTACATTGACAACGATACAATATTTGAATAAATTCTTATTCAATAGGAATATCAATAATTTAAAAATTAATCTCGTTTAGATAATGCACCACGGGTAGATTTATTTAATTGATATATAGTTATTTAAATTTCATCTCTTATCTTAGTAGGACACGACTTATGATAAATTTTGAATTTTGAATTTTGACCTTTGAGCTTCCCTAAATAGCGTTGACCGTTTTGGTTATTATTCATCTTTAAATATTATCGGACAAATATGAGCCGGTTTTTTCGTCAAGTTCTTTTCAGGTAAATTTTCACGAATTTTAATAGTTAGATTTGGATTTGAGCTGTTCTACTATTGTCTGTATAAGTTAGGTGAAATTCATAAGGTTTCGCCGTTTTCATCAGAGATGTTTTCATTTTTATTTAGGTGATTTTCAATAGTACAATTTTAATTCATAAGGATTTATATTAAATTTGGTATAAAAATTTATTTTCCTATGAAATCAAAAGTATCTACCGATTTTAAACATGGAGAAGCCAAAATTTTTGATAATCCATTTTTAGAAAGCCTTACCAAAACCAATGCGACCCAAAACATCATTGTTTACGGTCTCAGTATAAGTTTATTAATCGTCTATGCCTTTATCAAAGTCAATATTTCATTATTTGAAATGATCATTCTTTTTTCTATGGGGATGGTAATTTGGACCTTAGCAGAATATTTATTACATCGGTTTTTATTTCATTGGGTCAACGACTCTCAAGTAGTTCAGCGTTTTCATTTTGTCATGCATGGACCTCATCATGAGTATCCAAAAGATAATTCCAGATTATTGATGCCGCCGGTTCCTGGTTTAATCATGGCAACTTTTCTCTTTTGTATTTTTTATTCGATCTTTAGCATATTTCAGCTAAGTTGGTTGACTTATGGATTTTTTGCAGGTTTTTTTACCGGTTATTTGATGTATTCATTTGTACATAGAGCCATTCATACAAAAAAACCACCTAAACGATTTAAACATTTATGGCTTCATCATAATAAACACCATTTTAAATATCCACATAAGGCTTTTGGCGTATCCAACAGATTTTGGGACCGTATTTTTGGAACAATGCCACCTAAACGCTAAAGCTTAGTTATTATCCTCAGTGTTTTATTGAGCTATTAAAAGGACTTCATCCAGTTTATTAATCTGCTTTTGCTATTTTATTGAGCATTCCTTTAAAAATAAAGAAGTGAAAAGGTAACATACTGTACCAGTAAAGCCTGCCTTTTAAGCCTAGCGGTCTAAAGGTGGCATTTTGATGTAAATAATCATTTTCATCTATATAAAATTCTAACCAGGCTTCTCCGGGGATTTTCATTTCCGCAAAAAGCAATAATCTGGGCTGGGATTTATCGGCTAATAATACCCGCCAAAAGTCAAGCGCATCGCCAGGATAAATTTTCTCCGGATTGGTTCTACCTCGGCGTAAACCAACACCCCCTAAGAGTTTATCAATAAAGCCACGAATTTTCCATAAAAAATCTGCATAATAATAACCCGTTTTACCGCCAATTCCCCAAATTTTCTCCGTTGTTATTATTTTATTTTTTACTTTCTTTTTCTGATGATCGTGAAGACATCCATAGGTTGGAACCTGTATGTATTTATTAAGATTTTTTTCTGAAAACCTACCGGCGATTTTAGCGTCTTTCCAGCTTGAGATGACCTGATTTTGTTCAATTTTGACAAAGGCCAGCTCTATAGCTTTACTATAGGGGATGGTTTCAATGCCTAAAATATCTTTGAGTTTATTATCCCTAGCTGTAACTTCCACTTTCATGCTATCCACCAGATTTACCGCTAACTTGTAAGACGTAGCCGTTACAAAATAGAGCCAGTATGAGGAAAGTTTAGGGGTCATTACCGGAACCGTGATAAAAGTGATTTTTAATCCTCTAATTTTTGCATAAATTTTCATCATGTCTTTATAACTCAACACATTCGGACCGCTGATGTCAAAAGATTGATTAAAGCATTCTTCCCTATTGATCACGCCGGTTAAGAATTTTAGCACATCTCTTATGGCGATAGGTTGACATTTGGTTTTGACCCATTTCGGGGTAATCATCAAAGGTAATTTCTCACAAAGATCTCTTAGAATCTCAAAGGAAGCACTTCCGGAACCTACGATGATGCCTGCTCTAAGAACAGTCAAATTGTAATTCCCTTCATAAAGCAAATTTTCTACTTGTTTTCTGGACTGCAAATGTTTAGAAAGTTTATCTTCATTGATGATGCCACTTAAAAAAATAACCTGTTCTAAGTGCTGTTGATGTGCCATCAATGCATTAAAATTTTCAGCTATTTTTTGTTCAAGAATATCAAAATCACTTGTAGAACCAGACATGGAATGAAGCAAATAATAAGCAACATCAATATCATCCGGTAATGGATTAGCTTCTTCAGATTTTAGAAAATCTATTTCTACGATATCAATTTTTCGTTTGGTATCTTCATCAATAGATAGTCTATCAGCACTTCTTACCGCACAAACTACATGATGGTCATCTTCTAACAATTGAGGTAATAAACGCATGCCTATGTAGCCATTGGCTCCGGTTAATAAAATTTTCATCTAATAATAGCTTTGATCGGTTCCTTTTGATTCTTGTTGATACTGCAAAATTTTTTTCATAAATGTATGTGTTCTTTTTTCTTTTACTTCCACTTTGATGAAATAATTATCCATAAAAATAGAATAAATTTGAGCTTGACCTTTGTACAATTTTAATTTGTGATAGGGAATTACCAGGGCGTATGTTTCTAAAATGGATCTAAAGGATACTAAAATGCCCTTGGGTCTTAATTCTATGCCACATACATTCATATTATTATCTAAGATTAATAAATTATGAATTTGGATGCTTGCTGATTGAATTTTGAGTTTACCGGAACCTATTCCATTCATCTTAACACGCTCAATTAAAGAAAAAGGCTTACCTATCTTCTCATTGATATCTTCTGTAATCGATTTTCTGTTATATGAAATATTCAGTAACATTTTTTTTTAGGAAAGATACTTATTTATTAAGAATGTAGGTCTTATGTCTCCTAAATTTTAAATTATCTTTGCAATTATTAAAATTAACTTATGCAAATAAAATCATCTTTAACTCATAAAATTAGCGAATGTATCCGAGAAAATTACGAAGAAGAAATTGAAAATTTTGAATTCCAGGTTACCCGCAAAGAGTTTAGAGGCGATCTTACCGTAGTTTTGTTTCCTTTATTAAAAAAACTGAGAACAAATCCTAAAGATTTGGGCTTGATCATAGGTGATTACCTTAAGAAAAACACTGATTTCGTTGATGATTTTGCGATTATACAGGGGTTTTTAAACCTAGTTTTTTCTAATGATTACTTTCTTGAATGCTTTGATGAAATAAGGAAAGATGAACATTTTGGCTTTTCTAAAGAAAAACAAAGCAAAAAGGTGATTGTAGAGTTTTCATCACCTAATACAAATAAACCTCTACATTTAGGACATATAAGAAACAATTTATTAGGATTTTCTATTTCAAGGATTCTTGAAGCTAATGGTCAATCTGTCATAAAAACACAGATTATTAATGACAGAGGCATACATATTTGTAAATCAATGGTTGCCTGGCAACGTTATAGCAATGGTGAAACTCCACAAAGCAGCGGTTTAAAAGGAGATAAATTAGTAGGTAAATATTATGTGAAGTTTGATGAAATCTACAAAAGCGAAATAAATCATTTAGTTGATAAAGGATATTCTAAAGAAGCAGCAGCTAAAGAAGCCCCAATTATGCAAGAAGCACAGGCTATGCTTAAAAACTGGGAAAAAGGTGATGAAGCGGTTTTAGCGCTCTGGAATAAGATGAATGACTGGGTATATGCCGGATTTAGAACGACTTATCAAGATTTGGGTATACACTTTGATAAAAATTATTTTGAGAGTGAGACTTATCTGGTAGGTAAAAAGTTTGTAGAAAAGGGCCTGGCAGAAGGTTATTTTTTAAAAAAAGAAGATGGCAGTGTTTGGGTAGATTTATCTGATGAAGGCCTTGATGAAAAATTACTCTTAAGAGCAGATGGAACGGCGGTTTATATGACGCAAGATATTGGAACTGCTATAGAACGCGTAAAAGATTATGATATTAATAAAATGGTATATACTGTTGGTAATGAACAGGATTATCATTTTAAAGTTTTATTTTTGATTTTAAGTAAGTTGGGCTTTAAATGGGCAGATCAGTTATATCATTTAAGTTACGGAATGGTCAATTTACCGGATGGAAAGATGAAGAGTAGGGAAGGAACTGTAGTTGATGCAGATGATCTCATGAAAGAGATGACTAATACGGCTCAAGTAATAGGCGAAGAATTAGGGAAACTAGAAGGTTATGATGAAGTTAAAAAGCTGCGCTTATTTAGAGAAATTGGATTGGCAGCCTTAAAATATTTTATTTTAAAAGTAGAACCTACAAAAAATATTGTTTTTAACCCTGAGGATTCAGTCGATTTTCAGGGTAATACAGGACCATTTGTACAATACACATACGCTCGCATACAATCTATTCTGAGAAAAACTGACTTTGATTACACAAAACAAGTATCAAATTACAGCCTAAATACAAAAGAACGAGAACTGATTAAATCTATACAAGAGTTTCCAGAGGTAATTCAACAGGCTGGTGATCAGCTCAACCCGGCATTAATTGCTAATTTTAGTTTTGAATTAGTTAAAAAATTCAACTCGTTTTATCAGGAATGCCCAATTTTAGGAGATGAAGAATTTACAACTAAAAGATTTAGAGTTCAATTAGCAAAAACTGTAGGACAGACTATTGAAAATGCTTTTTATCTATTAGGTATTGCTGTTCCTGAAAGAATGTAAAGCTTAATTTCTTCCGTTTTCATCCGGATAAAGCTCATAAACCGGTGTGCTTTGCCATACTTCTTTAGTATCAATATCCATAATACTTATAGAACCTTTAAAAGCTGCACCTGTATCTATATTCCATAGATTTTTTACATTCATAGGTTGATAATAACCGTAACGGGTTGTTGGTGTGTGCCCTATATAGATTTCGTTAAATAATTTTAGTCGTTCTGGATAAAAAGGACTTTCTTTATCTAAATTATAATCCAGAGATAGTGCCATTTCCCAGAGACTTCTGTCCCAGTACACCACATTAGGATAAAATTCATATGAAGGACCTTTGAGGTTAGAAAAACCGGCATGAACAAATAATCTATTATTCTCATCTATATGGTAATTGATAAGTGAGTTAAAAAAATCAACATGTAACTCCTTTTCTTCCTGATTGTAAGGGTGATAAGACTCGATGGTAGATAATCCGCCGTTATTCAACCATTGATCATTAGATTTTCCGAAAATCATCCATTGAGATGCCAGATCATCATGGTTACCCCTTAAAAAAAGACAGGTGTTTTCTTTTTTTAATTCTAGTAAATAAGAAATCACCTCAGCTGATTCACTCCAGCCATCTACATAATCTCCTAAAAATATTAAATAATCATCTTTTGCCGGATTTACTTTTTCTATCACTTCTTTTAAAGCTTTGTAACCACCATGAACGTCTCCTACTACTAAACTTCTACCCATTAGCTATATTTTATTTTTCTTAATACTCTTACGCTATCTTTATAATTTTGATAAGTTAGAGAATCTAAGGCTTTTAAATGATCTTTCATTGCATTTAATTCATCAATTGCTTCATCAAAATCATTCAAATAACAAATTAAATATATAGATGGTAGATTTCTAACTTCTTTAAGCTCAGATTGACTTAATCTCCCATTATTTTTAATCTTTTTTAATAATTGTTGTCCGGAATTATAAATATGATGTAAAAATTTTTTCTCAAATTTAGGGGGGTCAAATACGAGTTCACTCTGTATATCATACATCATATTATCCTTAAATTTTATATGCACTTTTTCTAGAGGATAATTTTTATAATGATCACCTATACAAAGCCTTACATATTCCAGAATTCTAAACTCATCTTCTTTGATTTGCATTTGTATCTGATCTTGATCAGAATAAAATAATTTTACTTGCTCATTAACCAATTCTATATTGACTCTTGTGTAAAAATCTTCATGATTCAATTTTTTTCTCTTTCCGGCATAACACAAAACAAAATATTCTTTAAACACGTTATACTGTGGATGATAATCTTTGTTGTCTTCAAAGAAGTCAAAGACGCCATCTAAGGTCATTTTAATATTGTTTTGTGAATGATCTTCAATAGATTTTACAATTTTGGAGTTTTCATCTATCAATTTTATATCAAAGTTTTTAGGCTTTGTATTACTTCCTTCTCTAAAGAAAACCATACCGCCATAATATTTCCAGATGTTTTTGCGTAATGCACAGATTTTATCATCATTTCGTGGTCTTATAGTAACCAGCCCAACTACTTTGCGTTTTGGTAAATGAGGAAAGGGTATGTTTTCATAAGTAATAAAAGGAGCATTTTCTAAATAAGCATTGACCAGATTCTGAATTTTGCTATCATCAAAAAAATCTACACCTACCACTTCATTATCAGAATCCCGAACACCTATAACTAAATATGAATTATTTTTAGGATTGCTATTTGATAACCCACATACATGTTTTAGAAATTTAGCTTTTCCTTCCCGTGAACTGAAATTTAATTTGAGCTTCTTGTCAAAAAAGCTATTCTCATCGCTATGAGCCAGTAAATTCTTAATGAGCAAACGCTTATTGAGCATAATGCTCAAAGGTAATTTATTTGTAAGATCAAAGAAGAATATAACTTGAAAATATTAGATAAATCAATCAATTCTATACTTACAGGATTTAAGATATTAAACTAAATTCAAGTAGCTCATTATTCGTTTATCATAAGTATATCAACGGAGCACAGTAGCAAGGCTTGTGAAAATGTACATCAATCTACTTCTTTTCCACGCGCTAATTGCCATAAATAAAACCATTCTTCTGTGTGGAGATCAAAAGAATAAGCGTCTTGCATTTGTTTGATCCGTTTGATATTGGTACTGCCAAAAACCGGATAAACATCAATTGGCAATTGCAATAACCAGTTGATCAAGATAGCAGATGAAGCTACATTATATTTTTCACTTAAATGATTAACCGCAATCACTAAATTATCATCGCTTTTTCGCTGATAAAAGTCACCTAATGGACTCCAAATCATTAGTTTGATGTCCAGCTCTTTCATTTTATCTATTGTTCCATCTTCTAAAGCTTTTGATTGCGTTAGCGAAAGTTCTATCTGATTAAAATTGATATCGATATACTTGCTTAAGCTACCCAATTGAAAAGGCCCCCAGTTTGAAACGCCGAAAGATTTAATCCATTGTTCTTGCTTTAACTTTTTAACGGCCTTGATGATTTCTTTCTCATTCATTAAAGGACTTGGTCTATGTAAAAGCAATATATCGATATATTTGCATTTGAGCAGTTCTACCGATCTTTTTGTAGATGAAAGAATATACGCATAATCATATTGGTAATGTTTTATATTGGTATTTCTTTCGCTGTTTGGTAATTGAATACCTAATTTTGTGCAAATTTGATATTGGGTTCTTTTTAAATTGGTTTTATCAATAGCTTCGCCAAAGGCCTTTTCCGTAGTATAATCGCCATATATATCTGCATGATCAAAGAAAGTAATATCAAGATCGATCAAGTTTTTTATGAGGATTTTCATTTGATCACTTGACAAGTCTTTCCCCCATTTCCCCCAATTCATACAACCGGCTAAAAGTTGAGTATTGCTTACATCATCCCTATTAGTCTGCATCTTTTCCATCATCAATTATATTTATATGAGGTTCTGGCATATTCTTTTTATTAGAAACACTTTTTTCAAGAGATAGTAAAAGAGAAGGTAGTAAGATAATATTAGCCAACATAGCAAATAGGAGGGTGGCAGAGACTAATCCGCCTAAGGCAACTGTGCCGCCAAAACCACTGATCATAAAAACAGAAAAACCAAAAAACAAAACAATTGAGGTATAAAACATACTCACGGTAGTTTCTCTTAAAGCGGGATAAACCGCTCTTTTAATACTCCAGTTATGAGAAATAAGCTCTTGTCTGTATTTGGCAAGAAAATGTATGGTATCATCTACACTTATACCAAAAGCAATTGAGAAAATCAATATTGTAGAAGGCTTAATAGGTATGGAGAAATATCCCATCATACCAGCTGTGATTAAAAGCGGCAATAGATTAGGGATAAAAGAAATCAAAATCATTCTAAAAGAGCGAAACATCCATGCCATCAACATAGCAATTAAAACAATGGCAATGCCTAAAGAAATAAATAAATTGATGACGAGATAACGCGTTCCCTTTTGAAAAATAAGCGCTTTACCAGTAAGTTTTACTACATATTTTTCCGGAGGGAAAATTTTATTGATCTTAGGCAATAAAATGGATTCAATTTTTTCCATTTCTTTAGTCCCAATGTCTTTCATGTAGGAAGTCATACGCGCATAACGACCATTTTCACTGATATAATTATCAAACTTTGTAGACTGAGTTTCTAAACTTTTCACATAAGGTAGTAAAAAAGTTCTTTCTTGACGGCTGGGGAGCTGATAATAATCCGGGTTTCCATTATAAAAAGCCTGTTTACTATATTTAGCTAATTTTAAAATGGAAACCGGTGGTGATAATTGTTCAAAATCACCTAAGGTTTCTTTGAGCCTTTGCATACGTTTTAAGGTAGAAAGCTTTGTGACTTGCTGTTCTTTCTTAGCATCAATTAAAATTTCTAAAGGTAAAATGCCATTAGACGAATTTTCAAAGAACCTGATATCTTCATAAAATGAGGCATTTTTAGGCATATCATCCAGCATACTACCAGAGATTTCTATTTGATAAATTCCTATGATACTTAAAACTAAAATCCCAACAGATGAAAAATAAACGGCCGGTCTGTGATGCCTCACTGTATTTTCAATTTTCTGAACAATAAAATTTATCCAGTTTTTTCTAAGGTGTTCTAGGTGCTTTTCTTTGGGTGATGGCATATAGCTATAAGCTATAGGAATAATTAACAGGCTAAGTAAAAATATGGCTACGATATTCAGAGATGCTAATATTCCAAATTCTCTTAATAATTTACTTTCTATAAAGATAAAAGTAGCAAAACCGGAAGCCGTTGTTAAGTTTGTCATTAAAGTAGCATTCCCTATTTTAGCGATGACTCTTTGTAAAGAACGCGCCTGATTACCATGTTTTTTGATTTCTTGTTGATATTTATTAATGAGGAATACGCAGTTAGGAATACCTATTACTATGGTTAAAGGGGGAATGATAGAAGTTAGTATAGTAATTTCATATCCCAGTAGACCCATAAACCCAAAAGCCCACATAACGCCAATGCTCACCGTGATCATAGCAATAAAGGTGGCCCTAAATGAGCGGAAAAAGAAGTAAAAAATAATCAGTGTTACAAGTAATGCACCACTGATAAAAATGCCTATTTCATCACCTATATATTTTGAGCTTAAGGTTCTTACATATGGCATCCCTGATACATGAACGCTGATATCGTTTTCTTTTTCAAATTGATTAATAAGGGGAATCACTTTATCTAAAACAAAATCGCGGCGGGCTTTTTTGTTAACGATTTCTTTTTTGAGATTTATAGCTGTTTGTATGGTATGATGTTCTTTATTAAAAAGTAAGCCCTCATACACCGGAAGCTTGTTATAAACTTGATTTTTTAAACTATCTAGCTTTTTTTGACTTAAATCTGAAGATGTGTTGAAAATTTTCTCAAAATCAAATTCCTGTTTGACTTCATTCTTTTTAAGAATTTCTAAATCTGATATACCAAAGCTGTAATCTACCTCTTGATAAGATGATAAAGTGTCTTTAAGATGAGACCATGCTGAAAACTTTTTAGGTGTAAATAAAGCCGTGTCTTGCGTGCCAATTACGATGACACTTCCTTCTTCACCAAAAACATCTACAAACTCATCATAGCTTTTATTTATAGGATGATCAGCCGGCATTAGGTTAGCTTCGGTATAGGAAATTTTAATATTTTTCCATTGCAATGCCAGTAAAACAGTTACAATAAACAGAAAAATAATAACTGTTATCCTGTTCCTTAAAATGGAGCCGGCCAAGGTGTTCCAAAAGCCAAAACTTAAAAGCTTTTTCATGAAAAATTATAAAAAGTGCAAATGTAAAAAACCTAAGTTGTATATAAATCTAAATATTCAAGTAAAAAGTAAATTTAAAAGATAAATTATCGCTGAAGTCGGGTAGATGATAGGCACCATACCTATACCCGAAACTAAAACCAAAACCGGCAAAAATTTTATTGAGTTCTAAACCTACTTCATGATAGCCTTTGTTCATAGTGTTAAAACTAACTCCTTGATGATCTTCTTTATTTTTAAAATCTCCTATCCCATGTCTTGAAATAAAAACCAATTCCGGTTGAATTGCATCTGTTATATAAAAAGGTTTTAACTGGTGTTTAAAATGAAATAAAGCTAAGCGCGTAGAGAAAAATTCATTAAAAAACATGGTTTCAAAGCTTTTTATACCGGCAACAGAAAATCTGTCTATTAATTTATTTTTCGCCGGATTATTAGGATAAGCATGAAATGCATGCGTTAATGGGACATCTCCATATGCCAAATTGGTTTCTAACAAGATATCTGTTTTTGCTCCGGAAAACCATTTTTTAATGTAATTTATTTTGAAATTTAATTTTGTAAACGCAAAATCATCAATACCCTCATTTCCACCAAAAGCTTGCGTTAATTGAAGTGATAAAAAGGGTGAATTATTTATTACCTCAGTAACCTTTTGATTAGCCAATAAGAATTTACTACGCGGCATCCATCTAAAACCTGCCTGATACTGATTAATATTATAATTGCTTAAATGCTGATTATTATTAAGATATCTGTAATTTGATGTAGTATTAATTTGATTATATGAAATTTTAAAGTCTGATAACAATCTTGACATTAATCTACTTTGTAGACGAATAGATGAAGATTTCTCTTTATAAAAGAAAATAATATTGACGAGTCGCGGCTCAAATAAAGAATAAACCCTTTCGTCTGTTAAGTAGGGGGAACTGGCTACTTCTCTAACATCATCTGTATAACTCAATTTTAACCAGGTGTTTTTATGTTTATTAACCTTATACTGGGTATTGATGCCATATTTTATTTTTTCATCCTTTGTCCCATAGGCTACATAACCGCCAAACCTGAATCTTTTAGAAAGTTTTGAGTTGGTTTGCCCTCCAAAGCCTAATCTTAAACCTTCAAAATTATTTACCTTTATTAGTGTTTTAAGATCGATGTTCCATAAATTAACAGGAAGAAAGCCATTGTTAAATCGAGTTACACGATATATTTTATTTTTTACCTTCTTACTCAAATAGGTGTCTTCAAAATCTTTAATAATTTTATTTTCTTTCTGTGTATAATTAAGTTTATTTATTTTTTTAAAGCTTTTTGTATTAGTGCTATCAGAAAGACTCATGTAATAATCTTGATTTTGAGCTCTATTAGGAGTTTGTTGATAGTCAAAATATTGAACGGAAGCTGTTAAACTTTTAGTGCTTTCACCGGATATACTACTTTTTTTTTGTAATAGCCCTAAGTTGATAAGACCACTGAAAATAGCAAATTTCTTACCGCCTTCACCTGGCTTCATTTGGATGAAATAATTATTTGGCACCCATTTATCAATTGATTTTTTGTGCTTAAATTGAAAAGTTCCTAAGATTTGAATTTTTTCATTATGTTGTATAGATATTTTTTTAACAGCATAGTCGCTTTTGTCGATAATTAAATTACCTTTTAAAAAATTCCCACTTTGTTCTGATAAGAAATGAATTACATAAGAGTTATTTGAAGATGATACTAATTGATATTTGTATATATTGATGTTTTCTTTTGCTAATGGGCTGGCATATTTTTGATTAAAAAAAATATAATCCATTTTAAACCAATTGTAACTAAACATTTTAGAGGCTAAAATTTCGTTTAGGGGTTGATCAAAACCCAGTGTCCGTTGATTTACAATCTTCTCATGCAAGTCATTGTTTGGATCGAATCTATAATGACTAATACGTTCAGAAAAAAATATATTTACAGAATCTGTGTCTTTCTTAGACAACTTAGGACTTATATTAACCTTATAATGTGATTTAAAGAAAAAGGGGGTGTCTTGATTAGGTAGGTGGTTTTTTTCTGCGTTTGAGATCACCTTACGAATGATATTTTTTGCTTCTAAGGTATCCTTTTCTTTATATGGGGTATTAATAGAAAAGGTTTTGCTTATGATCAATAAACAAAACCCCAGATATAAAAATAACTTTTTCAAATTATATAAATGTTGAGAGTAAAATGACTAAACGGTCATGATTTCTTCTTTTTTATGCTCAAAAATTTGATCGATTTTAGCCGTAAATTTATCCGTTAATTTCTGCACTTCTTCTTCAGCATCTTTTAATTCATCTTCTGAAATATCTAATTCTTTAAGCTCATTATTAGCTGATCTTCGATCGTTTCTAACACCTATTTTAGCTTCTTCTGCTTCAGATTTCACTTGTTTGCTTAATTCTTTTCTTCTATCTTCCGTAAGTTGTGGAACATTAATAATAACATTATCGCCATTGTTAGTTGGGTTAAAACCTAAATTAGCATCTATAATTCCTTTTTCAATAGCATCGATTACTGATTTTTCAAAAGGCTGAATAATTAGGGTTCTGCCGTCAGGTGCGTTTATGTTTGCAACTTGATTAAGCGGAGTCATCATCCCGTAGTATTCTATTTTCACCGGTTCCAGCATAGATGGATTGGCTTTACCGGCGCGTATGTTTCTCAGTTGCTTTTCCAAGTGTGCTATTGCTTTTTTCATATCATCTTCTGTAGATTCTAAGATAATATCAACTTCTTCGCTCATATTTTTTTGATTTATAAATTAACTTTAGTTCCTATTTGTTCACCTAAAACAACTTTTTGCAGATTATCTTTTTTGTTCATATCAAATACAATAATCGGTAATTCATTTTCATGACTAAGAGTAAATGCAGTTGTGTCCATTACCTTAAGTCCTTTTTGCAGAACATCATCAAATGATATGAAATCAAATTTTGTAGCTTCGTTATTTCTTTCCGGGTCATCAGAATATATTCCGTCAACTCTTGTCCCTTTTAAAATAACATCTGCCTGAATTTCAATTGCTCTTAAAACAGCTGCTGAATCTGTTGTAAAATATGGGTTTCCTGTTCCACCGCCAAATATTACTACACGCCCTTTTTCAAGATGTCTTAATGCTTTACGCCTGATAAAAGGCTCAGCTACTTCATCTATGCCTATTGCAGTTTGAACTCTGGTTTGGATGCCTTCATTTTCACATGCGCTTTGCAGCGCTAAAGCGTTGATTACTGTTGCTAACATTCCCATATGGTCTCCTTGAACTCTATCCATTCCTTTGCTGGCACCAGCAATACCTCTGAAAATATTTCCACCACCTATAACAATTGCTACTTCTACACCTTGATCTATTACCCTTTTTATTTCATGGGCATAACCGCTCAATCTATCTGAGTCTATCCCATATTTCTTATCTCCCATTAAAGCTTCACCGGAGAGTTTTAGCAAGATGCGTTTATATTGCATAAAATAAAGTTTTAATATTTTACAAATATAGCCATATTATCGATTTGAAGAACAGGTATAAAAAAACCATAGCAAATTTACTATGGTTTTTTTATTTCAATATAAATTGGTTTTTTATACTAAAGATACTCTTTCAAATCCTGTTATTTCAAGATTTTGATCATAAGATTTTATAAAATCACTAAGACTTTGCTTGTTGTCTTTTATATAAGCCATGTTGACTAAGGTGTTATCTTTAAAATATCTTTTCAATTTGCCTTGTGCAATCTTGTCAAGCATCTCTTCTGGTTTCCCTTCTTGCCTTAATGTGTCCTTAGCGATTTCAATTTCTTTATTAACGATATCTTGTGGTATTTGATCTTCATTTAATGCTAAAGGATTCATAGCTGCTGCTTGCATAGCCACTTCTTTAGCAGCTTCTTCAGCCTGATCTACAGCTTTAGACAAGCCGGTTATTACAGCAATCTTGTTATTGGCGTGAATATAATACCCAACGAATTCAGATTCTAATATTCTAAAATCACCTATTTCTATTTTTTCACCTATAACTCCAGTTTGCTCAGTTAGTTTTTCTTCAACACTTAAATTATCGTCAAATTTATTGTTGAGCAATTCTTCTTTAGAATTAACTACTAAAGCAAGTTCAGCTAATTGTGTCGCTAATTTTACAAAATCTTCATTTTTGGCAACAAAATCTGTTTCACAGTTGAGCGATAAGACAACACCTTTTTTAGCGTCTTCGCTAACTCTTGCGATAGTAACACCTTCAGAAGATTCTCTATCAGCACGCTTTGCTGCTACTTTTTGTCCCTTTTTTCTTAATACTTCAATGGCTTTGCTAAAATCTCCTTCTGTTTCAGAAAGTGCTTTTTTACAATCCATCATACCGGCACCGGTTTGATTTCTTAATTTTTTAACGTCAGCTGCTGATATTTTTCCCATTTTAATTCTGAATATTAATGATTTATTTTGTTTCTTCTTTAGTTGATGTATTATTATCTGCTTGTTTTGCTTTAACTTCTTTTTTCTCAGCTTCAGCTTTTTCTTTCTCTTCTTTAGCCTTCTTTTCTTGCTCAGCTTTCTTTTGTTGTTGTTCTGCTTTGCGCTTTTCTTCTTCCGCTTTTTTATTAGCTTTCATTTGCTCTCTTTCATTTAAGCCTTCTTTAACAGCGTTTGTAACGTGTTTTAACATGACTTCAATTGATTTCGAAGCGTCATCATTAGCTGGAATAGGGAAGTCTATATCTCTAGGATTAGAATTGGTGTCATTTAAAGCAAAAATTGGAATGTTAAGTTTATTTGCTTCACTCACGGCAATATGTTCTTTTAATGTATCTACTACAAATAAAGCTCCGGGAAGACGATTCATATCTGCTATTGAACCTAAGTTTTTTTCTAACTTATCCCGCATACGATTCATTTGAAGCTTCTCTTTTTTTGACAGCGAATCAAATCGACCATCTTGCTTCATTTTATCTATAGACTTCATTTTTTTGATAGACCTTCTGATGGTTACAAAGTTAGTCAGCATTCCACCTGGCCATCTTTCTGTGATATACGGCATATTAGCTTCACTTGCATATTTTGCAACGATTTCTTTAGCTTGCTTTTTGGTGGCAACAAACATGATTTTTCTGCCGCTAGCTGCTATCTTTTTTAAAGCTTCTTGTGTTTCTTCTAGCTTAGCTAATGTTTTGTAAAGATTAATGATGTGAATACCATTACGCTCCATATAAACATAAGGAGCCATATTAGGATTCCATCTTCTTGTTAAGTGTCCAAAATGAACACCCGCATCTAATAATTCTTTAATTTCTGGTTTCTGATTTTCCATTTTTTTTCGTTTACATTCTTTAGTCGCAACCGCAAAGTGGCAATAAAATTGGCCTTTGCGATTTAGATCCTAAACTACTGGTTTTATAAATATATACTTGATTAACGTTTTGAGAATTGGAATTGTTTTCTTGCTTTCTTTCTTCCATACTTCTTGCGCTCGACTTGTCTTGGATCTCGCATTAACAAACCTTCAGGTTTTAATAAAGATCTGTTTTCCGGATCGATTTCACATAGCGCGCGGGCTAATGCTAAACGAACCGCTTCAACCTGTCCACTTTTTCCTCCACCTAAAACATTGACTTTCACATCATATTGTCCTTCTGTGTTCGTTAATAGAAATGTCTGTTGCAACTTGTATTTTTGTTGTTCAGTGGTGAAATATTCATCGTGCTTTTTGCTGTTAATTGATATATTTCCTTGTCCCTCGCTTAAATATATGCGAGCTACTGATTTTTTTCTTCTACCTATTTTATGAATTGTTTCCATTTAAACTAAATCCTTAATCGTTATTGTTTCTGGTTTGACGCTTTCTAAATTATGGTTTTCATCTGCAAATATGCGTAGGTTGTTGAATAACTTGCTACCTAACTTATTGGTAGGAAGCATGCCTTTTACTGCATTTTCAACTACTTTTGTTGCGTTCTTTTGGTGTAAATCAACAGCATGAATACTTCTCTGACCACCCGGATAACCAGTGTATCTAATGTATTTTTTTTGATTCCACTTCTTACCGCTAAGATTTACATCTTTTGCATTGATGATAATTACATTTTTACCGCAATCTACATGTGGTGTAAAGTTTGGCTCGTATTTACCTCTTAATAGTTTAGCTACTACTGATGCAACACGACCTAGAGATTCTTTTTTCGCATCTACAATGACCCATTTTTTGTCTACTGTAGATTTGTTTGCCATTGATGTTTTATAACTTAATGTATCCAAATCCTTATTTTTAAAAGGTTAAACAACCCATATTTTAAGATTTGCAAATGTAAAATATTATTTTTTATCTAACAAGCTTATGCGTTACTTAATTATTTTTAAACTTTAGCGTCCGTTTAAAATCTGTAAAATTCATGCTATGTACTTATGATGTGAGATTTGAGATTTGAGATGCTTCATTTTAAAATACCTTGCTATCGTATGTGATGCATAAGACGTTAATAAATGGCTTTTGTGTTATGTAAATAATTGATAATAAAACGTTTAAATCCTTTAGTCAGATTCTAAAACCTATTATCTCAAACCTTGAAAAATAATCGAGTAGGGCTGATTTTTTGTAAATCAATTTTATGCCTGGTTTTTTTTATGGTCAGCTAAGAATTTTTCTAAACCGATATCCGTTAATGGATGTTTTAATAATCCTTCTATGGCATTCAAAGGTCCGGTCATAACATCTGCTCCAAGTTTAGCACAATCTATAATGTGCATAGTGTGTCTAACGGATGCGGCAAGTATTTGTGTATCATATTGATAATTATCGTAAATCTGACGAATTTCATCTATTAAGTTTAATCCATCGGTAGAAATATCATCTAAACGGCCTATAAATGGAGATACATAAGTTGCCCCTGCTTTGGCTGCTAAGAGTGCTTGTCCTGCTGAAAAAACTAAGGTGCAATTTGTGCGGATTCCTTTTTGAGAAAAATAGTTCAGGGCTTTTACACCATCTTTAATCATAGGTACTTTAACTACAATTTGATCATTTAATTGAGCTAATGCCTCTCCTTCTTTAATAATATTATCGTAATCAGTAGCAATCACTTCTGCGCTTACATCGCCTTCTACTGCATGACAAATTTCACGATAATGCGTATAAATAGCTTCTTCGCCTTTGATTCCTTCTTTCGCCATGAGTGAAGGGTTAGTGGTTACTCCATCTAAAATACCTAAGGCTTGTGCTTCTTTTATTTGGTCAAGATTGGCTGTGTCAATAAAAAATTTCATAAAATTTTGATTTATAGTTTATAATGATTCGCCAGTAAGGCTTCAAACCAGGAAGCTGGCAATATGTTTTTTAATTGTA
>Ga0102930_1000269_pt1 | contig 17656 bp, 17 predicted proteins | sample SalPon1_B_H2O_MG_FD_84514 | JGI IMG/M metagenome (GOLD analysis project Ga0102930, IMG submission 84514) | Salt pond water microbial communities from South San Francisco under conditions of wetland restoration - Salt Pond MetaG R1_B_H2O_MG | ecosystem: Environmental > Aquatic > Non-marine Saline... | reverse complement strand
TACCCGAGACCCACGCATTCCAACGCAAGCACCCACTGGATCAATGCGAGCGTCTAACGCATTAACGGAAATCTTCGCTCTTAAACCAGGATCACGGGCGGCTCCAAGAATTTCCAAAAGATCTTGGCCCACTTCAGGCACCTCGATCTTAAATAGCTCCACCAAAAACTCGGGCGCAGAACGGCTGGCAAATAACTGCGGACCACGCACCTCTTCGCGCACTTCACGTAGCCACGCTCGAAGCCGATCACCTGGTCGCACCGCCTCGCGCGCAATCATCTCCTCGCGGGGTATGAACGCCTCAGCGTTACTGCCTAAATCTAAATACACATTACCGCGCTCGACACGCTTGACGATGCCAGTGATCAACTCACCTTCACGCCCGCGATATGCCTCGATCACCATCGCCCGCTCAGCTTCGCGAACTTTTTGCACGATAACCTGCTTCGCCGCTTGAGCAGCGATACGACCGAAGTCGACAGACTCGAGTGGCGCCTCGATGACACTGCCAACCTCTAGAGTTGGATCGGTTTTTTGGGCTTCACTCAATGGGATTTGCTGATCGGGAAACTCAATCTCCTCGTCATCAGCAAGCACATGCCACTGGCGAAACGTTTCGTATTCGCCTGTCGCTCGATCGACTGCCACACGGGCACCAATGTCTTCGTCGTGTCGTTTTTGCGTTGCCGACACGAGCGCGGCTTCAATCGCGCCGAAGATTACTTCCTGTTCGACGCCTTTTTCGTTAGCAATGGCGTCGACCACCAGCAGAATTTCTTTGCTCATCGTCTAATGCTCTCCAGATGGCACGCCCCAAAAATCAGGGCTCCAGCTCCACATGCGCGCGGTCGATTTCCGTGATCGGCACGGCAACCTCCTCGCCCTGTTCTTCAATGACGACATTATCGCCACGTAACCCTAGCAGCCTACCTCGAAATTTGCGCCGACCCTCTAACCGGCCGTGCAAACGCAGGCGCACTTGCTCCCCGACAAACCGATCATAATCCGTCGTTTTAAATACGGGACGGTCTGTCCCAGGGGATGACACCTCAAGGAGATACTCGCCAGCAATCGGATCCTCAACATCGAGAACACCGCTTACCTGATGACTCACCCGGGCGCAGTCATCCACTTCTACCCCTTCAGGGCGATCAATATACAGGCGCAATAACCCCTGTTGTCGACCAGACTGGTACTCCACTCCGACCAACTCATAGCCCAGGCCTTCAACCACGGGCTCTAACAAATTCGTAACACGTTCAGGCGCTTTCATGCACACCGTGTCCGGCCTTCGCCGGAATAAAAAAATGGGCCCTCGGCCCATTCCTGACATCCCGGTCACCCGCGGGGGCACCGGCATAAAAAAAGGCCGCAAGCGGCCTTCTAAAAAGATGCCTAATTGGTAGCGGGGGCAGGATTTGAACCTGCGACCTTCGGGTTATGAGCCCGACGAGCTACCGGACTGCTCCACCCCGCAACCGACATTCACCAGAATAGGGATGAACGGCTAACTTATCAAGAGGAAACCCGCCGTTGGCGCTTAATGAGCCGGCGACGCAGGTCATGTCGATAGATAAATCCTGGCAGAGCGAATACAGCAAATAGACAGAGTGCAATCACCCAAAACTCCCAACCTTGGGCCTGTAACTGGCCCTGAGTGCGCATCTCCATGCCCGCACCAATCAATCCGACTAATCCAAATAAACCCACCCACTCGAGTAATCGCACCCATTCAGGCTTGCCTTTTTTCGGCGCCGCCCAAACCAACGCAATCCTCTCACTTAGCCAAGGCAGATTGGCCGCGATAATTGCAATGGCTAATAACAATCCTATAGCGAGCCCAGTGCTCATTATTGCCTTAAAGCCCGAAGGCGGTGCGGCATAGCGTAATTAACGTATCGGGAAATAAGCCCAACCCCAACACTAATGCACCATTACCGGCAATAACTAGTTTCTGCCCGGTCGGCGCTTCAACGGCCGAAGGCGCATCGAGTCGGTCGAAGTACACGGCTTTTAGCACTCGGAGGTAATAAAGCGCACCAATTACTGCAAACACCACCGCAACAATCGCTAACCACACCAGCTCCGCTTCAATCAGTGATTGTAAAACCAGCCACTTAGCATAAAACCCGACCGTACCGGGGATACCCGTCATTGAGAACATCAACAACAGCATGACAAAGGCAAGCCCACTGTGACGCTCATTGAGCCCACGCATATCCTCGATCATTTCAGCCTCAAAGCCTTTGCCAGAGAGCAAAATGATCATTCCAAACGCGCCTGCTGCCATAATACCGTAGCTAATCGCATAAAATAACGCGGCGGCATAACCCTCATCGGTACCAGCGATTAAGCCCAAAAATAAAAACCCAATATGTGAAATCGTTGAGTACGCCAGCATCCGTTTGAGATTGGTTTGCATGAGCGCGAATAAGTTGCCAACAGCCAGTGACACAACCGCTAGGATGATTGCCATGAGCTGCCATTGATCATGCAAATCGCCTAGACCTTCTGCGAGCAAACGCAAAAATAAAGCCAACGCAGCCACCTTAGGCGCGCTGCCTAGAAAGGCGGTGACTGCGGTAGGCGCGCCCTCGTAGACATCGGGTATCCACATATGGAACGGCGCTGCACCAAATTTAAAGGCCACCCCAACTAACACAAAGGTCATACCAAAGGCCATTAAAAGCAGGTTATCCCCGATTGCCACAGCCGCGGCAACATCAACGATCAATAGACTGCCTGCCGCCCCATAAACCATCGACATGCCGTAGAGCAAAATACCGGAGGAAAGCGCCCCCAAAATGAAGTATTTCATGGCCGCTTCAGAGCCCATTCGGCTATCACGATCAAAAGCAACCATGGCGTAAAGACTCAAAGAGAGCAGCTCAAGCCCCATGTAGAGCACCAACAGTGATGCCGCAGAGGCCATAACGAACATACCCAAGGTAGCAATGAGCGCAAGCAAGTAAAACTCACCCTTTAACAACCCCCGTTGACGGAGATAATCTCGACTGTAGGCCAGGGTCAGTGCCGATAAGCCCGCAATTGCTGCTTTTAAAAGCCCTGCAAGACTGTCAGAGACATACATCCCATTGAAGGTGAGCATTGGCTCAGCGCCCCAGTGCGTTGAGAGCGCAAAGCCCGCCGCTCCAATCAATGCGATTTGGGTCAGAAAGAACGCAAGTTGCGCTTGCTGGCTGCGATCAAATAAATCCGCGATCAATACCACACAAACCATCACCCCTAACCAAATCTCAGGGGCGGCCAGTGCGAATTGGGGCATTTCAAAGGTCATGATCGTCCTCGGATCGGTACTAGAGAGTAAGCAGCACGATTTCTAGCAGCTTGCTCAACGATGGCTCCATCACAGCAATAAGCGGCGCGGGGTAAACACCTAACGCTAAAACAATTGCGGCGAGACTAAGCATGAGTGCAAGCTCACGCCGATTAATGTCCACAAGCGCGTCAACAGCTTCATTGCTGACCTCGCCATACACCACGCGCTTGATCATCCACAAACTATAAGCCGCGCCTAAAATCAGTGTCAGCGCCGCGATAGCGGCATACCAAAAGCCGGCCTGAAAGCCTGCCAAAATAATCATAAACTCGCCGACAAACCCAGAGGTTCCCGGCAAGCCGGCATTGGCCATGGCAAAAAGAACAAAGAAACCCGCAAATATTGGCATTCGATTTGCAACGCCACCATAGTCTGCAATTTGGCGGGTGTGCATACGATCGTAGAGCACGCCAACCGACAAAAACATAGCGGCTGAAATAAAGCCATGCGAAATCATTTGGATCATGCCGCCTTCCAGCGCCAATAGCGCAGCGTCCTCACTGCCACTGCCTGCGATAATGCGGAATATCAAAAAGAATGCGAATGTGACAAAGCCCATATGCGCAATCGACGAATAGGCAATCAGCTTTTTTAAGTCGTCTTGCACCATAGCAACCAGGCCAACATAGACCACAGCAATCAATGACAATCCAATAATCAACCAATCCAGCGCCATACTGGCCTCAGGTGCAATCGGTAGGCTAAAGCGCAAAAAGCCATAGCCACCAATTTTTAGCGTAATTGCCGCTAAAATCACTGAACCCCCAGTCGGTGCCTCAACGTGGGCATCAGGCAGCCAGGTGTGGACAGGGAACATGGGCACTTTGACGGCAAAAGCGGCAAGAAATGCCAGAAACACCATCGTTTGCACGCCAAGGGGCAGATTCAGGCCATAGAGATCAAGTATTGCGAAGCTACCGGCCTGAGTGCGCAAGTAAATCAGCGCCACCAACATAATGACCGAGCCAAGAAAGGTGTAGAGGAAAAACTTAAGTGTTGCGTAAATCCGATTAGGCCCGCCCCAAATACCAATGATAAGAAACATCGGAATGAGCATGGCTTCGAAGAACACATAGAATAAAATGGCATCGAGCGCAGCAAATACGCCAATCATGATGCCTTCCATAATAAGAAATGCCGCTAAATACTGCGCCGGCTTATAGCGCACCACCTCCCAAGCAGCGACCACGACCAACACCGTTGAAAACGCGGTCAGAATGATCAGTGGCATCGAAATGCCATCGACACCAAGGTAGTAATCAATGCCAAACGCATCTATCCAACGCGTCCGCTCGACAAACTGCATGCCGGCAAAGCCTGCCTCAAAACCCATCCAGAGCCCGAATGAGAGCAACAACACGACTCCCGCGATAGCGAGCGCAATCCAACGCGCACCCTCTGCATTATCGCGACCCGTCGCCAAGACCCCAAGACCACCCGCAATCGGCAGCCAAACCAAAAGGCTCAATAATGGCCAACCTTGCAACATGTTCAGAACCATCCCCGCCAGCTACCCACAAAGATGGTTAGCAGCAACAACAACCCCAAGATCATTACAAACGCGTAATGGTATAGGTACCCTGACTGAAACCCCCGGATGGCGCCCGCCACACGGGCAATGGTTCGTGCAGTGCCATTAACGAGCACACCATCAATCAACCCCTCATCGCCGCCATGCCAGAGAATTCGTCCTAATGAACGACCGCCGCTGGCAAAACCTCTTTGATAAAGTGCATCAAAACCATATTGGTGTTTGAGTACCCAAATCACGCCAAAGAGGCGCTGATTGATCGCAGGTAATAAGTCAGGACGGCGCAAATACAAAAACCATGCGATTAAGGCACCGGCAACGGTCAGCCAAAATGCCGGATTAACAGCTGCATGCAGACCAAAGGCGAACGGCCCATGAAAGTCTGCCCCCTTTAGCGCTAATACATCGTTAGCCGGTTTAACTTGAATCGCATTGGCAAAGAAATCGCCAAAGAGCAACGGCTCGATCGTGAAATAACCAATCACCACCGATGGAATCGCCAAAGCAACCAGTGGCCATTGCATAATCGGTAGAACATAGCGTGGTAAATGTTCGATATGCGCTCTAGCCGCAGGCTCGATCCGCTCTTCTCCCCAGAACACCAAGAAGTACAACCGAAAACTATAGAGCGCGGTAATAAAGACGCCTAACAACACTGCCCACCAAGCGAACTCAGCGCCAAATCGATCCGCAAGATGAACGGCTTCAATAATGGCGTCTTTGGAGTAATAGCCAGAGAAAAATGGCGTGCCAACCAGTGCTAGCGTGCCAATGAGCATTGTTATATGCGTCATGGGCAAATACCGCCGAAGATTGCCCATCTTGCGCATATCCTGCTCATGGTGCAGGGCCACGATAACCGCACCTGCTCCCAGGAACAAAAGCGCTTTGAAAAACGCATGGGTCATTAGATGGAATACGCCGGCGGCATAAGCAGAGGCACCGAGGGCAACAAACATATAGCCAAGCTGAGAGAGCGTGGAGTAAGCAATCACACGCTTAATATCGGTTTGCACTAAACCGACAAGACCCATAAAGAGTGCAGTAATGGCACCCAGAATAAGCACAACAGAAAGCGCGGTCTCAGATTGCTCAAAAATAGGCGACATGCGAGCGACGAGGAAGATTCCTGCGGTGACCATGGTCGCGGCATGAATTAACGCTGAAATGGGTGTTGGGCCTTCCATAGAATCCGGTAGCCAAACATGCAGGGGCACCTGAGCGGACTTACCCATGGCACCAATAAATAATAAAAGCGCACCCACGGTCGCGACTAAGGCCTCAGTGCCAAAGAGGGAGATCGTCATCGTTGGCGCAGCAGCGGCCGCCGCAAACACATCCTCATAATCAAGGCTGCCGTAATACATTAAAACTGCGGCAATACCCAAGATAAAACCAAAATCCCCGACACGATTGACCAAGAACGCTTTCAGATTAGCGACGATGGCCGATTCTTTGCGGTACCAAAAACCAATCAACAGATAAGAGACTAATCCGACCGCTTCCCAGCCGAAAAACAGCTGTAAGAAATTATTCGCCATCACTAACATCAACATCGAAAAGGTAAATAAATTGATGTAGCTAAAGAAACGCTGATAGCCCGTGTCATCGTGCATGTAACCAATGGTGTACACGTGCACTGCTAACGACACACTCGTGACGACCACCATCATCAGCGCGGTTAGTCGGTCAATCAGAAATCCAATCTCAAGGTTTAAACCGCCTACGCTTGCCCAACGATAGAGCGTCTCATTATAGGGCGCTACACCGCCCCATACATGTTGATAAAGCACCCAAAGCGATAATAATGCGGCCGTTCCAACCGCCGCTACCGTAACCCGATGTGCGTTGTTACGACCAATACGACGTCCCGCTAGGCCAGCGATCATGGCACCTAACAATGGGGCTAAGACGATGAGAAGATATACGGTTTTCATGCGCTAGCCCTTCATGCTATCCAAGTCGCTCACATTAATTGAGTCTCGGTTGCGGAATAGCACCACTAAAATGGCCAAGCCGATGGCAGATTCCGCAGCCGCTACAGTGAGGATGAAGAACACGAAAACCTGTCCATGGATATCCCCGAGAAAATGCGAAAAAGCGATGAAATTAAAATTCACCGCCAGCAAGATCAGCTCAATCGACATCAACAGCACGATGGCGTTTTTGCGATTGAGAAATATCCCGGCCATACCAATTGAAAACAGCAATGCGCTGAGAACCAGGTAGTCGGAAAGCGCTAACATGAATGCCCCGAAATTGTTGTTATGAGTCGTTGTTACGTTCGCTCGGCATACGCACCATCCGCAGCCGATCTTCTTTGCGCGTACGCACCTGAGATGAAATATTTTGGTGCTTAGTGCCACCCCGGCGACGATGCGTGAGCATAATCGGGGCAATGATTGCTAGCAGCAAAACAATGGCTGCTAACTCAAAAGGATAGACATAGACGGTATAGAGCACACTCCCTAATAGGCGTACATTATTTCCTGTGGTGCCCGCGGCTGCCTCACCACCGAGACCGGCGAGATCAACCTCACCTGAACCAAGCACTAGCAGCATCTGTAAAACCATTACTACACCCACCAACGCCCCTATTGGCAGATAACGCGCAAACCCCTCGCGCATAACAGATACATTGATATCCAGCATCATCACCACAAATAAAAACAGCACCATCACCGCGCCGACATACACCAGCACAAGCGCAATCCCTAAAAACTCAGCCTCTGCCAATAACCAAAGAGCGGCACTCGTAAAGAAAGCCAACACCAATGACAACGCCGAGTGAACCGGGTTGCGTGCGGTAATGACAAGTGTTGCAGCGGCGAGCAAGATAGCGGCAAACACGTAAAAAATGACTTTCTCAATCACAGGTTTTCCTCACACCCCTGACGCTTAACGAAACGGCGCGTCAGCTGCACGATCGTCAGCGAGCTGCGCTTCGTACTGATCGCCCACTTCGAGTAAGTCTTCTTTGTGCATGATTTGCTCGCCACGCTGCTCAAAATGATATTCATGAATACGCGTCTCAACGATGGAATCTACCGGGCAGGACTCTTCACAAAACCCACAGTAAATACATTTAAATAAATCAATATCATAACGCGTCGTCCGCCGGGTACCGTCTTCCCGTTGTTCTGACTCAATAGTGATTGCCAACGCAGGACAAACCGCCTCACATAATTTACACGCGATACAGCGCTCTTCACCGTTAGGATAACGGCGTAAAGCGTGTAACCCCCGAAACCTAGGAGACTGTGGCGCCTTCTCTTCCGGATACTCGAGGGTGTATTTAGCATCAAATAGATGCTTACCCGTTAGGCGCATTCCTTTGAGGAGCTCTGTGAGCATAAACGTGCCAAAAAATTGTCTTACCGCCTGCATGGTCATTCACCTTGCGTTATCAAAACCACGGTCCAAAACCCGTCAAAACCATTCCAGAAACAACGATTAACCAAACAACCGTCACTGGAATAAGGACTTTCCAGCCCAAGCGCATAATTTGGTCATAGCGGTAGCGGGGAAACGTGCCTCGGAACCAAATAAAAAGAAACAAGAAAAAAGCCGTCTTTATGCTAAACCAAACGATCCCTGGCACCCACGCAAACAGCGGCCCCAACAGGGGTAGCCCGTGAAACGGGGAGTACCAACCACCCAAAAACATAATGGCCGCGAGTCCCGAGATGAGAATCATATTGGCGTATTCGGCCAAAAAGAAAATCGCAAATGCCATACCGGAATATTCAACATGGAAACCGGCCACGATCTCCGATTCACCCTCAGCCACATCAAAAGGCAGTCGATTGGTCTCCGCCACACCGGATATCCAGTAAACAACAAATAGGGGTAATAGCGGTAACCAGAACCAATTCCAAATCGGCCCCGCTTGCGCTTGAACAATTTCACTCATGTTCAGGCTACCGGCGGCCATAAGCACACCCACGAGCGCAAAACCCATTGCAATCTCATAAGAAACGACCTGCGCGCCCGCTCGCAGGGCACCCAGTAGTGCATATTTGGAATTTGATGCCCAACCCGCCAAAATAATGCCGTAAACCCCCATTGAGGTCATGGCCAAGACATAGAGCAGGCCGGCGTTAATATCGGCAATGACCAGCCCCTCACCGAGCGGCAACACAGCCCATGCCGCTAAAGCCGGCATAATTGAAAGCATCGGCGCGAGCACGAATAAAAAACGATTCGCGTTTTGCGGAAGAATGACCTCTTTCATTAACAGCTTTAGCGCATCCGCTATCGGCTGCAGCAGACCATGCCAGCCCACTCGATTTGGACCGCGCCGCATTTGCATCGCGCTTATGACTTTACGCTCTGCATAGGTCATGTAGGCGACTGCCAAGAACAATGGCAACACAAGCGCCATGATCTTGCTCACAATCCAACCTAACTCGATCAACGCACTCATGCAGGGCCCTCAGCAGCTCGAATATCGATAGGACCGATCATCGCACCCAAGCCCTCACTGCCATCTACGCCAGCCGCAATCCAAACACTCCCAACCGGAATGGCATCACTGATTTCTAGCGGCATTTCACGGGCTACCTCCGCCTGCATTACCACAACGGATTGTTGCGCATTGAGCCCAAGCCGTTCGGCATCCGCTCGGTTGATGACAGCCTGCGCCACCGCGGCATGATCACTTTGTTGTAGCGAATGCGCATGCCGGGTTAGTGAGTCAACGTTGAACATCGCAGTAAGACCGATTCGCATTAGGCCATTTGAATGTTTCACCATGGGCGTCACGCTTGCACTAGGACGTGCCGCTTGCCTTGTGCCTGCAACCGCCTTGAGTTCATTATGAATTTCATCAGGCGCTTGATAATCAAACCCATCCAGTTTGAGCACATTGGCAAGCACTCGTAGCAGCCGCCAACCCGGACGTGCATCCCCCTGTGGCTGAGCTACGCCTGCAAACGTTTGCCAGCGGCCTTCTGCGTTCACCAACGTGCCCGCCGTTTCGGCGAGCGCCCCAATCGGCAATAGCACATCGGCATGGTCACGGAGTGCTGGCGAGTCATGAGTCGCAAGCGCCACCACTTGATCGGCTTGACCTAATGCTTGTGCCGCCAGTGCTGCATCAAAGAAATCGTGCTCCGGCTCTAAACCAAACAGCACGTAGCCTTTGAGTTTGTGCCTAAGCATGGCCGCTGCATCTAATCCTCCAGCAGCGCTACCATCCGCCTGACGATTAGGCACCACACCGGCAATCCAGCCACCAGCAGTGTTGCTACCCACCGTCAATTCGCCATAAGCACCACCGAGCAATTCCGCTAAGATTCCACCGAGTTGGCGCAGTTCGGCACCAGCGGGATGGGACTCCGCGATACCACCCAGTAGAACGGCTGTCTGATTCGCTTTAACTAATCGCTCGGCCATCGCCTGAGCCCCATCGCTTATGGGCTCATCGCCAATCCAGCGCTGTATCGCATCAGGTTCGGCCACTTTAAGCTGCTGAGCAAGCGCTCGGGCAAGCTCTGCAAGTACCCGTGGCATTTCAGATACCGGCGTTACCGCTTCATGTGTTAGTTCAAAATTCCAATCAAACCGGCGTGGATTGACCGCCATTACTGCCCCACCACGCTTTGCAACCTTGCGTAAGCGATGATTGATCAGCGGTTGTTCATGCCGTGGGTAGGCACCAATCAGTACTGCCGCATCCAGCGTTTCTAGCTCTGCCACCGGCCGTTCAAGCCCAGCAAATCCAGCGGTTTCAACACCATCACGGAAATCGCCGCGACGTAAACGCATGTCAACATTATCGCTTCCTAGCTGGCGCATAATTCGGCCAAACAAAAACATCTCTTCCAGCGTTGCCGAGGGTGAAATCAAACCACCCAATGCGCTCGGTCCATGCTGATCGAGAACATGAGAAAGCGCGTTCGCGGCCGCCTCAACACCTGCCTGCCAATCCACGCTATGCCATTCACCATTTTCCTTGATTTGCGGAGACAACAGACGCTCTGGGCTATAAATACCCTCGTAGGAAAAGCGATCACGATCACTAATCCAGCATTCATTGATAGCTTCATTATCACGCGGGACGACGCGCTTAACGGTACCGTTGACCTGGTGGAGTTCAATATTTGAGCCCAAGCAATCGTGAGGGGCAATGCTCTGGTGACTCAACATCTCCCAACTCCGCGCGCTAAACCGGTAGGGCCGCGAGGTCAGAGCCCCAACGGGGCAGAGATCAATAATATTGCCCGAGAGTTCAGAATGAACACCTGCACCGACTAAGGTGCCAATTTCGGTATGTTCGCCGCGATACATAGCGCCCAGCTCAGAGGTGCCCGCAATCTCATCAAGAAAGCGCACACAGCGCGTGCAATGAATACAGCGCGTCATTTCGGTGGCCACTAATGGGCCTAGGTTTTCGTCTTTCACCACACGCTTTTGTTCGACAAAGCGGGAAATGCTGCGACCATAGCCAAGTGCAAGATCTTGTAACTCGCACTCGCCTCCCTGATCGCAAATCGGACAATCCAACGGGTGGTTGATCAGCAAGAACTCCATCACCCCGCGCTGCGCTTTGAGTGCTTGTTCTGAGGTGGTCCGCACCACCATGCCATCGGCCACTGCAGTAATGCAGGCCGGCAGAGGTTTTGGCGCAGGTCGCCCGCCCATTTCCACATCCACTAAACACATCCGGCAGTTCGCGGGGGCGGAGAGTTTATTGTGGTAACAAAACCGCGGGATATCGATGCCATGGGCATCTGCCACCTCAATAATCGGGGCTCCCTTGCGCGCTTCGATGGACTGACCATCAATTTCTACGCGCACCGTCTCAGGCTGCTGAGTTTTAACCTCGGCACTCATGCGGCAACCTCAACAATCGATCGCTTGTGTTCTATGTAGTACTCAAACTCATGCCGCCAGTGCTTGAGAACGCCCTGTACAGGCCATGCTGCAGCTTCGCCAAATGCGCAAATCGTATGCCCAGCAATTTGACCGGCAGCGGAGTCTAGCAACTCGATATCCTCAGCCCGGCCATTGCCCTCATAAATGCGCTTAATAACGCGATACATCCAGCCAGTTCCCTCGCGGCAAGGCGTGCACTGACCGCACGATTCAGCGTAGTAAAACCGACTAATTCGTAGCAATGCTTCTACCATATCGGTGGTTTCATCCATGACAACAACACCACCGGATCCCAAAGCGGTTCCGGCCTGCATGAGCGAGTCGTAATCCATATCCACTTCGAGCATTTGTGCGGCTGGCAGCATGGGCATTGATGAACCACCGGGGATGACCGCTTTTAACTGCCGGCCTTTCCACACGCCACCTGCCATGTCTAAGAGGTCACGAAATGGGGTACCTAGTGGGATCTCATAATTACCTGGTTTCTCGATATGACCGGAGACACTAAAGATTTTGCAGCCGCCGTTATTGGGCTTACCCATTTCAATAAACCAGTCTGCACCGTTACGTACAATCGCCGGCACGGAGGCCAATGTTTCCGTATTGTTAATCGTAGTCGGTTGACCGTAGATACCCGCCTGAGCCGGAAATGGGGGTTTATTTCGAGGCATCCCCTTTTTTCCCTCAAGCGACTCCATGAGCGCAGACTCTTCACCACAAATATAAGCCCCTGCACCGATGTAGTTATGGACTTCGTAGTCGTAGCCTGAGCCCATAATATTGCGCCCGAGATAGCCCGCTTCACGGGCCTCTTCAACCGCTTGTTCCATGCGTGTGAATGGCTCTTTGATAAACTCACCTCGCAGGTAGTTATAGCCCACGCTTGCGCCCATGGAGTAACCCGCAATGATCATTCCTTCGATAACCGAATGCGGGTTATAGCGCAAGATATCGCGATCTTTACAAGTGCCTGGTTCGGATTCATCTGAATTACACAACAAATACTTTTGTCCAGGCGCATTGCGTGGCATAAAACTCCATTTCAATCCAGCTGGAAAACCTGCTCCGCCACGACCACGCAAATTAGATGCCTTAATAAGTTCAATAACATCCTCTTGACTCATACCATCACGCAGCACTTTCTCAAGCGCTTGGTAACCACCAATAGCGCGGTAATTTTCTAGCGTCCAAGGCTCATCAAAATGCAACGTTGTATAGCAGACGTTAGCCATGATTACTCCAGCTCGTCGAGAATTTGATCGATCTTCTCAGGCGTTAGATCGGTGTAATACTCCTCATCCACTTGCATCATTGGCGCGCCTGAGCAGGCAGCTAAGCACTCCTCCTCGCGCTTGAGTTGAATGCGGCCATCGGGGGTTGATTCGCCAAGCCGAATACCAAGCTTTTTCTCGGCATAAGCAACAATGTCATCTGAACCACGCAGCATGCAGGAGATGTTGGTGCAGATACTGACTTTGTGACGACCCGCCGGCTTGACCTCGAACATGCCATAAAAGGTTGCAACCTCGTAGACGCGTGCGGGCGCCATGCCGAGGTACTCCGCGACCGCGTCTAGCCGAGCCTGCGGCAGCCAACCGCCACTGTTGTGTTGAATGACATGCAGCGCAGGGATAATGCCAGAGCGACGTCCCTCCGATGTATCCGGAAAGCGCTTTAACCACTGATCAATTTGTTGGCACTCCGCCGGGGTTAATCCGGCTGTGAGCGGCTCTGCTGTCTCACTCACCGATCCACCTCCCCAAAGACAATATCAAGTGTCCCCATAATGGTGACGACATCAGCCAGCATGTGCCCTTGTGCCATTTCATCCATCGCAGACATATGAGCAAATCCAGGCGCCCGGAGTTTCAGCCGATACGGTTTATTGGCACCATCGGAGACAATATAGGCTCCAAACTCCCCTTTTGGTGCCTCAATCGAGGCATAGACTTCGCCTGGCGGCGTGCAATAGCCCTCAGTAAAGAGCTTAAAGTGATGGATCAATGACTCCATGTCATCTTTCATTTCCTCACGCGACGGTGGCGCAACTTTGTGGTCATTGATCATAACGGGTCCATCATTCCGACGAAGCCACTCAATGCATTGGCGAATAATTCGCACAGACTGCTTGAGCTCTTCCATGCGGACTAAATAGCGATCGTAACAATCCCCATTAGTACCCACCGGAATTTCGAAATCCATACGATCGTAGACTTCATAAGGCTGCTTACGCCGTAAATCCCATTCAACGCCTGAGCCCCGTAACATCGGACCGGTAAAGCCAAGCTGTAGTGCGCGCTCAGGAGAGACAACCGCAACATCTACCAGACGTTGTTTCCAAATCCGATTGTCAGTGAGCAGCGTTTCGATTTCCTCGATCGTGGTGACAAAGCGATCGCAAAAGCCCTCGAGGAAATCCAACATGTTGCCTTCACGGTCAACATTCATCCGCTTGAGGTCTTTGTCGTTACGGAATTCAGAATTGCGATACCGCGGCATACGCTCTGGTAAATCACGATAAACGCCGCCAGGCCGATAATAGGTGGCATGCATGCGTGCACCGCTTACCGCCTCATAACAATCCATAATTTCTTCGCGCTCGCGAAATGCATACAGGAAAACCGTCATTGCCCCGACATCAAGACCGTGGGCACCAATCCACAATAGGTGATTACCAATCCGCGTGATTTCATCAAACATCACGCGGATGTATTGGGCACGCTCCGGCGCTTGAATCCCTAAGAGTTTTTCAATCGCAAGTACATAAGCATGCTCGTTACACATCATTGAGACGTAATCGAGCCGATCCATATAACCAATGCTTTGATTGTAGGGTTTTGTCTCGGCAAGCTTTTCAGTTGCCCGATGTAATAAACCAATATGCGGATCGGCACGCCGGACGACTTCACCGTCCATTTCCAAAACGAGTCGTAGCACACCATGCGCCGCTGGATGCTGCGGGCCAAAGTTAACCGTATAGCTACTGATCTCAGGCATCTGGAGATTCCTCCTTGGCGGCGGCTGCCGCCGCAGCAGCGGCAGAAGCAGGATCGGTGTAGCGGTTATCGTCACGAATCACCCGAGGCACTAACACTCTAGGTTCAATCGAGACGGGTTCGTAGACAACACGACCCCGATTTTCGTCATAACGCACTTCAACATTCCCGATAACGGGAAAGTCTTTCCGGAACGGGTGTCCCACAAACCCATAATCCGTCAAAATACGCCGAAGATCAGGATGGCCGTTGAACATAATCCCATACAGATCAAATGCTTCGCGCTCCTGCCAATTAGCGGACGCCCATAGCGGCACAATTGAATCCAACATCGGCAGATCATCATCAGCGGCAAAGCAGCGCACTCTCAGACGCTGATTTTGTGCCACTGAGAGCAAATGGTAGACCGCAGCGAAACGGCGACCCGTGCTCGTTTCAATCGGTTGAAGTCCATAAATTCCAGTGAGCCCTAAGCGGCCAACGCTAAATCCGTCAACGCCCCGGCTAAAGCCAGTATTGGTGGCTTCGTCAGTTGTCCACTCATCACTGCCGTAGGCGCCATAATCAACCCCGGCGATATCAAGCAACTGATCAAAACCCAGCGTCGCGGCATCTCGCAATTGCTGCATGACGCTGTAGAGCGCGGCAGGCGCGACTTCAATTTCTACCTCATCAAACTCACAGCGAGAGGCTGTCATGTTCTCTCCCAAAACAGCTTGCACCTGTTCTAGGAGTTTCTCGACCGATCGTGGCATGGTGAGCGACCTCAGCGAGCGATAGTGTTGGTGCGTCGAATCTTATTCTGCAGTTGCACCACACCGTAGAGCAGTGCCTCGGCAGTAGGCGGACACCCCGGCACATAGATATCAACCGGAACAATCCGATCGCAACCGCGAGTCACCGAATAGGAATAATGGTAATAACCGCCACCGTTCGCGCAAGAACCCATTGAAATAACCCATTTGGGATCTGGCATCTGGTCATAAACCCGACGCAACGCGGGTGCCATTTTATTCACTAAGGTACCGGCCACAATCATGACATCCGATTGCCGTGGTGAGGGCCGAAAAATCAATCCTAAGCGATCCATATCGTAGCGGGCCGCACCGGCATGCATCATCTCAACGGCACAACAAGCGAGGCCGAATGTCATAGGCCATAACGAACCGGTCCGCGCCCAATTGATCAGTTTATCCGCCGAAGTGGTGACAAACCCTTTATCGAGAACGCCCTCTATTCCCATTCCAGCGCTCCTTTTTTCCATTCATATAAGAATCCGACCAACAGTACCCCAATGAAGATCCCCATCGCAGCAAAACCAAACAGCCCAATTTCATCGAGCACAATGGCCCATGGGAAGAGAAAGGCAATTTCAAGGTCGAAGATAATAAAAAGAATCGCAATGAGGTAATAGCGCACATCAAATTGCATGCGCGAGTCCTCAAAAGCCTCAAACCCGCATTCATAAGCGGTGAGTTTTTCGTGATCAGGCCGATGCGGGGCGAGCAAAAATCCCGCGAGTAACGGAACAATGCCAATCGCCATCGCCATCACGATGAACACGAGTATCGGTAAGTAGCTCTCGATCATGGATCCATGAACACCTATAAAAAGGAATGGACTCGTCGATCTATATGGTGCGGATGGCCGGACTCGAACCGGCACGGCTTGCGCCACTGCCCCCTCAAGACAGCGTGTCTACCAGTTCCACCACATCCGCGTCACGGTAGTCATTTAACGCTTAGAATATTAACAGGGTGGCGCTGAACGGACAACGCAAATCCGCGCTAAAACGCCGAATAAGCCCCACCTGACCTATTCCGGTGCTGGTGCAGGTGCGGGCTCAGATTGACCGGCACCATCGGTTGCGTTCTCAGGCGCCGGTGCCTGATCGGAGTCTTGGCTTATCGCTGGCTCAACGCGCTCTACCACACTGTCACCACCGCTTGAGAAGGTGCCCGCCATAATCGCCAAAGTAAGACTGGTGAGAAAAAAACCTACACCTAAGAATCCGGTCAAGCGGCCCAAAAAAGACGCCGATCCACGCGCACCAAACACGGTACTCGATGCGCCGCTGCCAAATGCGGCACCCGCATCTGCACCTTTGCCGTGCTGTATGAGCACCACACCGATCAAAACTAGCGCCAAAATCAAATGGATAACTAAAACAACCGTATACATCGTAATCCGACTCTTGTTCCTGCGAGGTATCAGCCCCGCGCTGCTGCGGCGCAAATGGCCGCGAAATCGTCTGCTTTTAAGGCCGCGCCCCCAATCAGGCCGCCATCCACATCCGGCTGTGCCAACAACGCATCCGCATTATCCGGCTTCATACTGCCGCCATAGAGCAGTCGCGTCGACTCGGCGGCATCACCTATAACGCCCCGGAGCCGATCACGAATAAACGCATGCACCGATTGCGCCTGCTCAGCTGTTGCGGTACGCCCGGTACCAATCGCCCAAACCGGCTCATAGGCGATCACTGCTTTGGCAAGCGATCCATGCCCTAAACGCTCAGCCACTTCACTGATCTGCTCAGCCACCACTGACTCGGTCTGCTCCGCATCTCGCTCGGCTAACGTCTCTCCAACACACAGAATGGGCGTCATCCCATTATCAAGGGCTTGGATGTAACGTTTGGCGATACTGGCATGCGTTTCTTGATCATAAGCTCGCCGCTCGGAGTGACCTAAAATCACATAACCCACGCCCAAATCCGCTAACATTTCTGCGGCGATATCACCGGTGTGTGCGCCCTGCGCGCTAGCAGAGCAATTTTGTGCACCCAAACCAACACCACTGCCCTCAAGCACGTTCGCAACCGCTTGCAAATGAACAAAGGGTGGGCAAACCGCACGCTCAATCGTGGTCATTGAATCTATTGAGCCGACCACCGAGGCCGCCAACGCT
>Ga0102930_1000267_pt1 | contig 17759 bp, 11 predicted proteins | sample SalPon1_B_H2O_MG_FD_84514 | JGI IMG/M metagenome (GOLD analysis project Ga0102930, IMG submission 84514) | Salt pond water microbial communities from South San Francisco under conditions of wetland restoration - Salt Pond MetaG R1_B_H2O_MG | ecosystem: Environmental > Aquatic > Non-marine Saline... | reverse complement strand
TCGGGACGGTCCATCGTCGTCGCATCATGGGGGTCTGCCCCGGCGATCACCCCGAGCAGCCGCGCCACGCTGGCGACGTCCGGCCCCAGCGGGCCGACCTGCTCGAGCGAGTTGGCGTACGCGACGAGGCCGTAGCGCGAGACCCGCCCGTAGGTCGGCTTGAGGCCGACGACGCCGCAGAACGCCGCGGGGTTGCGCACCGACCCGCCCGTGTCCGACCCCAGTGCGATGTCTGCGCTGCCCTCCGCGACGGCGGCGGCGGAGCCCCCAGAGGAGCCGCCGGCGACGTGCGTGTCGTCGACGGGGTTCGGCACCGCCCCGAACGCCGAGGTCTCGGTGGTGCCACCCATGCCGAACTCGTCCATGTTGGCCTTGCCGACGATGCGCGCGCCCGCGGCCCGCACCCGCTCGACGACGGTCGCATCGTACGGGGGGACGTACTCGGCGAGCATCTGCGAGCCGCAGGTGGTGCGGACACCGGCGGTGGAGATGTTGTCCTTGATCGCGATGTCCAGACCGGACAGCGGCCCCTCCCCCGTCGGCCGCAGCTTTGCCTCGGTGATGTATGTGGTGCTGCCGCTCATGACACCGGTGGCCCCTTGAAGTATCCCTCCTCGGTCTCGGGCGCGTTCGCGAGCGCCTCCTGCGGTGCAAGCGGCTCGACGATGGTGTCCGCTCTCAGCACCGTGTCCGTCTCCGCGTCCGCGTCCACCTCGGGCACCGCGTCGAGCTGCTCGAAGTACCCGAGGATCGCCTCGAACTCATCGACGAACCGCCCGATGTCCTCCGCGTCGAGGTCGATGCGTGCGAGCGCCGCGATGTGCTCGACCTCTGCGGCATCGACATCCGTCATACCAGCGACACCGGCGGGCCGATGCTAATGGGTTGCGGTCACTGGATGCGCTGTCGGCCCATGCACACAAACCAAACATCCTTTAAGTACCGATTGGACATTCGTCGTATGGTCAACACGTTCTTGCAGACCGGTGAGCCGACCGCAGACCTCGTCATCCTCCTCGCCCGGGTCGTCTTCGGGGCGACGATCGCGTTCATGGGCTTGAACCACTTCATGCAGGGCGCCTCGATGGCGGAGTACGCCGGGTACAAGGGCGTGCCCGCACCGGGCGTGATGGTGCCGCTGACCGGTGGGATGATCCTCTTCGGTGGCCTCGGACTGGTGCTGGGTGTGTACCCCACGCTCGCGGCGGGTGCGCTGCTGGTGTTCCTGCTGGTGACGACACCCCTGATGCATGACTTCTGGGCCGTCGGCGAGGACGAGCAGCAGGCGGAGATGATCAACTTCCTCAAGAACGTGCTCATGATCGGTGGCGCACTGGTCTTCTTCGGGCTCGCTGGTGCGGCGGACACCTGGGCATACGCGCTCAACATCGGATTCTAACCCACGCAGGCCGCGCCTGCCATCGGGAGGATTATACACGCCCTCATCGGGGTGACTGCCATGCAGGCGACCGCACAGGCTCACCCGATCCAGGGGCTGATCAAGTACCACGGCATGCGCGATGCCACCCTCCGGTACCCCTACCACGACAGCATCTCGGTGTCGACGGCACCGTCGGTGACGACCACGACCGTCGCCTTCGAGCCCGATGCGGCCGCCGATGTGTACGAGATCGACGGTGAGCCTGTGGCCGGACAGGGCGCCGAGCGCATCCGGACGGTCGTCGACCACGTCCGCACGCTCGCGGACATCGATGCACCGCTGCGGCTGGTCTCGGAGAACACCTTCCCGACGAACATCGGCTTCGGGTCCTCCTCCTCGGGCTTCGCTGCTGCCGCACTGGCGCTGGTGACCGCCGCCGGCCTGGAGCTCTCACACGAGGCGATCTCGGCGATCGCCCGCCGGGGGTCCGCATCGGCAGCGCGGGCGGTCACCGGTGGCTTCTCGCACCTCCGGTCGGGGTACGATGACCTGGACTGCCGCTCGGAGGCGGTCGAGACCGGCCTGACCGACACGCTGCAGGTCCTCGCGGTGGAGGTGCCCGCGTTCAAGCACACCGCCCAGGCGCACGCGGAGGCGGCCGAGTCCCCCATGTTCGATGCCAGGCGGGCACACATGGATGAGCAGATCGACCGCATGCGGGCGGCGCTGCATGCGGATGACCTCGCCGCGGTGTGTGCCCTCGCGGAGGCCGACACGCTGTCGCTCGCGGCGACGACGATGACCGGGCCGGCGGGGTGGATCTACTGGCGGCCGGTGACGCTGGCGGTGTTCGACCTCGTGCGCACCCTGCGGTCTGAGGAGGAGCTGCCGGTGTGGTTCTCGACGGACACGGGTGCGAGCGTGTACGTCAACACCACCCCACCGCATGTCGAGCGGGTCCAGGCCGCCCTCGCGGAGCTGGGCCAGCCCGTGCACCATTGGCACGTGGGCGGTCCCGCCCGGCTGACACCGGACGCGGCACTGTTCTGAGTCCCGACCAGAAGCCTGTTCAGTTGAGCGACTATGCGTTGTGGTATGTACGACGACATCATCGTGGCGACCGACGGGGAGGCCGGTGCGGCTGCGGCGCTGGCTGCAGCGGTCGACCTCGCGGTGATCCACGAGGCGACGCTGCACGGCGTCTTCGTGCTCGACCCACGCATCTACACCGCCTACAGCGGGGATGAGTACGTCGACGATGCGGAGGGACCTGAGCACGGCCTGCTGGAGCTGGGTGAGGAGGCGCTCGGGGAGGTGACGATGAGCGCCGACGCGGTGGGCGTCGCACACGAGACGCATCTGGCGCGTGGGCGGCCCGCCCAGCAGGTCATCGAGACCGCCGCATCGGTCGATGCGGACCTCGTCGTCGTGGGCTCGACGAGCCACGATGAGGCGTACCGGTCGCTGCTGGGGTCGGTCGCGGAGACGGTGGTGCGTCACTGCGAGCGGCCGGTGCTCGTCGTGAAGTCCTGAGGGGCAGTTGCACCGCCGCGGATGTGCCCGTGAAACGAACAGTCTCGTTGGGCTAAACTTATACGCGGATTTCCCAAGTTTCCACTGGAATGCGAGATGTGCCGCCATCCGGGCCGTGCGGACCGGATGTGTATGACACCGCCCGCGGTGTTTGTAAGCCAGGAGGCAGTCCGGTAGGATTGTTGTTGGCGACGTGAGCGAGCGACAGCGGCGAGCCATCCGCGCCGGCCTCGTGCTGCTCACGATCGCCGTGCTCGCACTCGGCGGGCTCATCCCCGTGGTCGATCCGGTCGGGACCGCCGCCGCCTGCACCGTACCGGCGACCGGGGGGACCTCGAACACGACCTTCACCGATGATACTGGGACGTCCTACCGCATCGAGGCCTTCGAGACCGTCGGTGATGACGCACTCGCCGTCTGTGCGGACGTGACGGTGGACGTCCTGGTCGTCGCTGGCGGCGGTGGCAGCAACGCCGAGCACTCCGGAGGAGGCGGTGCCGGCGGGGTGGTGTTCAACGAGTCGATCGACCTCTCGCCCGGGAACTACACTATCTCGGTGGGCGCCGGCGGGGCGGCGGTGCCGAATGGGCGACCAGCACCCGGTGGGAACAACGGCGAGAACAGCTCTGCGCTGGACTTCGTCGCGATCGGCGGAGGGAGCTCCGGTGCGTATGACGACGAAAATAATGCTGAAGATACCGGGAAGGCGGGCGGCAGCGGTGGTGGTGCGGGCGGCGGTGATGCCGAGGCGGAGTTTGGCGCCGCATTGCAGCCGTCCAGCGAGTCGGGCGGCTTCGGTCACCCCGGTGGTGAGGGATTGGATGATCCACACTACCTCGGTGGTGGTGGTGGTGGTGCGCAAACCGCGGGCGCCGATGCGACCTCTGATGCAGGTGGCGATGGTGGTGCTGGGCGGGACTTCTCTGCGACCTTCGGCACCGCATACGGGGAGATGGGGGTCTTCGCCGGTGGTGGTGGTGGCGCTGGTAATGAGTTCTACTACACGAATGCAAGATATGGTGTCGGCGGCCTCGGGGGTGGAGGCAACGCCTCCGGACAGAAGATCCTCGGCGATGACAGCTCGTGGGTGCACGCGGAGGATGGGATGCCGAACACCGGGGGTGGTGGCGGTGGTGTTGCGCGACATTCAGAGAGGGATGAAAATAACGTCGGATTGACCACAGCTGAGAATTCTGCAAGTGGTGGGTCCGGCGTCGTCCTCATCCGCTACGTACTGCCGGTGGCGGTCGCGGCGGCGGATACCACGGCGGTCGTCTCTGGCGGACAGGTGAACTTCACCGGCTCCGCATCGGTCCATCCCGATGCTGCCAACCTGACGTACACGTGGGCCTTCGGTGATGGCACCGGCGCCGATGAGCCGGACCCCAGTCACACGTACGTGCACAGCGGCGCACCCGGGGGCAACACCAACGTCGTGGCGAGCCTCACCGTCTCCGACGGGGTGATGTCGGACACCGACCAGACCCGGCAGATCACCGTCTACGGCGACTTAGATGGGGATGGGCGCGCAGATGATGATGCGGCTCGCGATGTCCCGACCGACGCAGATGACGATGATGATGGCATCGCCGACAGCGACGACCCCGCCCCGTACAACGTGTTCCCCACGGCCGCGGACGACGCTAGCTCCAGCACCGACGAGGATAGCACCCTCGCGGTCGGTGCAGGGGATGCAGCAGCGATCACGACGCTCGCGACCGACGGCCACACCGACTATGACGACGCCATCGACGACATCGTGATCGAGAAGATCGCGGGCGAGCCGTTCACCGCCGACGATCCGGTCACCCTCTCCTCGGGGGCGACCGTGACCGTCGCCGCCGATGGGTCATGGACGTATGCTCCTTCGGGAGCGTTCGAGGGGCTCGCCGCAGGCGAGAGCACGACGGACGTGTTCAACTACACCGTCACGGACACGGAACATCAGGGTACAGCAGCGGCCGAGGCAACGGCGAACATCACTGTCACGGTCACGGGTGTCGACGACCCACCGACGGCCCTCTCGCTCGACGACACGACCGTCGCGGAGTCGGCGGGGACCGACGCGACGGTGGGCAACTTCTCGGCGACCGATGTGGACACAGACGTGGCCAACCTCACGGTCGCGCTCGTCGCAGGCGCCGGCGATGCCGACAACGACAACTTCCGCGTCGATGGGCGACGCCTCATCGTGCCCGATGCAGATGCGCTCGACCCCGGCACATACAGCATCCGCGCACAGGCGACCGACCCCGCCGGCGGCGCCACCGCCGCGACGTTCACGGTCACCGTGACGGGGGCGCCTCAGCTGGATGCGAACCGCAGCAGCACGACGTTCCGCCCGTCCAGCGGTGCGGCCATCGTCGCACCCCAGCTCACGATCGCCGACCCCACGGGCTCCACCATCGACGGGGCGCGGGTCTCGATCACCGCGAACCTCAGTGCGACCGACGTGCTGGGGTACAACGACTCGGCATGCAGCGGCCTCGCGTGCACCTACGACTCCACGACGGGCATCCTCGCCATCTCGGGGGACGCGGACGCATCGACCTACCAGGCCGTGCTCCGGTCGGTGACCTACACCGACACCGACCCCGGCGCCGACGAGCCGCCGCGGACCATCGCCTTCTCCCTCGGGGCGGCGGGCAACTACTTCCCCGGGACGGGCCACTACTACGAGGTGGTCACGCCGGGGACCGCCGTCACCTGGGAGGCGGCGAACACGTCGGCGAGCACCCGGGACTACTTCGGCCTGCAGGGCTACCTCGTCACGATCACTGCCCAGGCGGAGAGCACGTACATCACCGACAAGCTCGACGGGGTCAGCGGCTGGCTGGGCGCGTCTGATGAGGACCAGGAGGGTGTGTGGAAGTGGATGGGTGGGCCGGAGGCCGGCCAGCGGTTCTGGGAGGGCGCCGCTGCTGGCAGCACCGTCGGCGGGAGGTTCGCCAACTGGAACGATGGTGAGCCGAACGATGTGAGCGGGGAGGACTACGCGCAGTTCCTCGCTGATGGCCGATGGAACGATCTGCCCGCAAGCTCTGCGCTCGACAGCTATGTGGTCGAGTACGGAGGCTCGACGGGCGACCCCACACTCCAGCTGAGTGATGAGGTGACCGTCTCACACCTCCAGCGTGCACCGCGCTTCGGCGCGTCCCCATCGGTGGCGACCGCATTCGCCGACCGCACCACGGGGACCGTCCATGCGGTCGAGAACCGCACCAACGTGACCTTCACCGCCCCCGGGGTCACCGACCCTGAGGGCGATGCGGTGACCATCTCATGGGACTTCGACGACAACTCCACAGCGACGGGTGCGACGGTGACGCACACCTACGGCGACGTCATCAGCACATACGCGGGCTCGCGCACCTACACCCCGACGGTCACTATCAGCGACGGGCGGAAGACCAACACCTCGGCGACGCTGCCGACGGTCACCGTCCACGGCGACCTCGATGGCGACGGCCTCGCCGACGCCGATGGGCTCACGGAGGTGCTCACCGACTCCGATGACGATGGCGATGGGATCGCCGATGTCGACGACCCTGCACCCGCGGTGGCGACGCTGGGGACGCTGCGCGGCACGGTGACGACCGCTGCGGGCCGGCCACCGACGGGCGGGAGCATCACCGCAGTCAGCCCGACGTTCGCCTACCGCAACACGACGAGCCTCGCCGCCGACGGCACGTACACGCTCGACCTTCCGGTGGGCAGCTACACGGTGACGGTCACACCGACGGACGGGGCACCCGTCCGCGCGGAGGCGACCATCGAGGCGGAGGAGACGACCATCCTCGACCACACGGTCGACCCGTCGGGGACGCTCCTCGTGACGGTGACCGACCCCGCCGGCACGCCCCAGTCTGGGGTGGGTGTCACGGCCGCGCGCGCCGCGACCGCGAAGCATGCGACGACGAACGACACGGGTGTGGCCCGGCTGACCCCCGCTGCGGGCCGCTACATGGTGGCCGTCTTCGCCGACGGTGCCGGCGCCGCCGCGGAGCCGGTGACGGTCACCGCGGACACGACGACCGAGCTCACACTCGAGACGAGCCCGCAGACGGTGCTGCATGCGGCGGTGCGCATCACCGAGGGCCCCGGCAGCACCACCCTCGGCGGTGATGCGATCGTGCCAGTCGCGTCTGTCACCGATGGTCTCCTGCAGGTGCAGCTGGTGGATGATGGCGAGGCGGGTCGGGACACCGCCACCGTCGGATCGCCTGCGGATCTCGGCCGCTTCGGGGTGGACGCGTCGACACGGTTCGCGGTCGATGTGACGGTGACGAACTACACCCCCAGCAGCCTGCTGTGGGCGATCCGAGACCCCACGATGAGCGTCACCGCGAACGGGACCACCCCCGGTGCGACGGACATCACCGTGACCGGGTCGCCGGTGACGATGGCGGTGACGACCGCAGGGGGGCAGCAGACTGGGCCGTTCGTCGGTGTCGACCCTACGACGGTGGCATGGCCGTCGGGCGCGGATGACCACGCTGAGACGCTGTACAACCACACCATCAGTGTCGCATTGTACGACCTCTCCCTGATGGCGGCGGAGCGTCTTGACGCACTCGATGGGCTGACGGTCACCACGAACGCCCAGCGCGTCGGCCTCCCCGCGGTCACCGATGAGCGCAAGCGCATCTGGGTGGGCGGCCCCGGGTTCCGCCCGGACGGCAGCGCGCACACCGGCTTCTACCAGGTCACCCTCCCGCCCGCCCAGCTCTCGGCGTGGGGCGTCACCGATGCGGACCAGCAGCTGCTGCTCGAGCAGGCGGGCACCACCCGCAGCACCACCCTCGAGCGCATCGGTGCGGACACCAGACTGACGACGACCGACATCAGCTACTCCGCCTCGTTCGTCGAGCTCCGGCCGTCGGTGCCAGCCCCACCGGCGACCGACACCGACAGCGGCGGTGATGACGATGGCGGTGATGCGCCCGTCGTGGAGCCCACGCCCGCCCCCGCGGTGCCCACCCCTGCACCGCCGGCGGAGGTCCCCGCCCCCGAGCCGGCTGCGCCCGCACCCTCGGCGCCCGCAGCAGGTGGCGGCGGAGGCGGCGGTGCCGGGGCTGCGATTGCCCAGGTGGTGACCGCGCCCATCGTGTGGTTCGGCGAACTGGAGCCAGCCGAGCAGGCGGTCGTCGCCACCGGTGGCGCGGGTGCCGCGGGTGGTGCGGCCTACGCGTTCGGTGGCGACCGGGTGCAGACGCCGATCAACATGGCACAGCGGTACGCCCGCCGCCGCCTCACCATCCGTCTGCGCGGGTCGATGCGGTCACGGCTGCTGGGGATGATCCGCAACCGTGGACGGGGCTTAAGCTGGCGCCGGCTGCTGAAGCGACTCCGTGGGCTTCGTCGCTTCTTTACGCGCACCTACTGGCGGCGGCGTCGCGAGGAGTCCCGGCAGCTGCTCACACGCGCAGGCCTCGCTGCTGCGGTGCGTGCGCGGGTCCGGGAGGTCCGCACCCGCCGCTGGCGGATGTGGCTGCGGGGGCAACTGCGTGGGCTCGTCGAGCAGGTCGTCGGTGGTGGCCCCATCGGCATGGGGATCGCCGTGGTCGGTGGGCCGATCAGTGCACTCATCAGTCTCGTCACCAGCGAGGCCCGCCGGTGGGTCGAGGATGTGGTGATGGACCGCATCGATGCGGTGCGTCAGCGCTCCGCTGCGGTCATCGTGCGGTCGAACTCCAGGCTGCGGCGGCTGTGGCGCCGCATCGACCCGCCCGATGCCGCGGACGTGCGCGATCTCGCGGCGCTGTCGGTGCTCGATGCGGCGGAGCGGCATGCGCTCGAGGCGGTGGACATCACCGATGTGGGCCAGCTCGCGGAGGCCGACGCGGAGCGCCTGGCGACCGCACTCGAGGTCGACCCCGGCAGGACCGAAGCATGGATACAGGCTGCAAGGGAGCATCTCACATGAGCGAGCACCGCCTCCGGCGTCGCACCTACGAGCTGTTCGCCCCGCGCCTGGGCGGGCGCGTGGGGGTGTTCGTCGACTGGGCGATCATCACGCTCATCGCACTGAACATCCTCGCGGTGATGTTCGAGACCGTCGACCCGATCGCCGCAGCATTCGCCCGGGAGCTGTACCTCTTCGAGCTCGTCTCGGTGGCCATCTTCTCCGTCGAGTATCTCGCACGGCTGTGGGCGGCGGTCGAGGCGCGTGAGTTCCGGGGGCCGATCAGCGGGCGGCTCCGCTTCGCGAGTCGCCCACTGATGCTCGTCGACCTGGTCGCGATCGCCCCGTTCTACATCGCCGCGGTGTTCGCGATCGACCTGCGGTTCATGCGTGCGTTGCGGCTGGTGCGGATCTTCCGCCTGCTGAAGATCGCCCGCTACTCCGCCTCGCTGCGGTCGTTCGGGTTCGTCCTGCGCAAGCAGAAGGAGAAGCTGGCGGTCGCCGCGTTCGTGGATGTGCTGGTGCTGGTGCTCGCATCGTCTGCGATGTACCAGCTCGAGCACGCCGCACAGCCCGAGCAGTTCAGCTCGATCCCCGCGACGCTGTGGTGGGGTGCGGTGACGCTGACGACGGTCGGCTACGGGGACATGTACCCCATCACACCGGAGGGGCAGTTCGCCGGGGCGCTCATCGCCATCTTCGGGATCGGGCTGTTCGCGCTGCCGGCATCGATCCTCGCGGCGGGGTTCATCGAGGAGCTGCAGGAGCAGAACGAGCCGGTGCTGTGCCCCCACTGTGGGGAGCCGGTCGATGATGAGCACTGAGGCGCGGCGACCGGCAGGCTCAATCGGACGGTTGGTCCATCCGCCATCGTGAGCGAGCCGACGACCGCATCGTACCGACGCACCCTCGCGATCGTGAGCCTCGCACACACCTACTCGCACATCAGCATCCTCGCGCTGCCGCCGGTGTTCGTCCTCCTGCGGGCGGAGTTCGGCCTCTCGGGGACGCAGCTCGGCCTGCTGGTCACGCTGGTGTCGGCGGGCATGCTCGCGCAGATCCCCCTCGGCGAGGTCGTCGACCGGGTGGGTGCGAAGTGGCCGCTGGTCGCCGGGCAGGCGCTGACGGCGGTGGGCATGGGCATCACTGCCGTCGCACCCAGCTACCGGTGGCTCGTCATCGGTGCGGTCGTCGTCGGGGTGGGCCAGGCACCCATCCACCCCGCGAACTACGCGCTTGTCGCGACGGTGGCCCCGCGGGCACGGCTGGGCCGGAGCTTCTCCGTGCACACCTTCGGGGGGTATCTCGGCTTCGCCATCGGCCCGCTGTTGATCGGGGCCGCGGCGGTCACCGTCGGCTGGCGCATCGGGCTCGGGGTGGTCGCCGTGGTGGGGCTGGCGTACGCCCTCGTCATCGCGGGGCTGCTGGCACCGCTGTACCGCACCGCACTGGGTGCGCGACCGGCCACACCGATGGGAGACGGTGTCGCGACGTACTCGGGTGCGATCGTCTTCCTGGGGGTGTTCTTCATCGTCATCGCGGCGGCCGAGAAGGCCGTCCAGGCGTTCACCCCGCTGTTCGTCATCGATGGGCTCGCCGCCGCCGTGACGACCGGCTCGAACGCGCTGGCGGTGTTCTTCACCCTGACCGCGGTGTTCGTCCTCGTCGGCGGGCAGCTCGCGGACCGGACCGACCCCCGCTGGAACATCGCGCTGGCGACGGTGGTGACCGCGGGGGCGCTCGCGGTGGCCGTGCAGGTCGCACCCACCACGGCGGTGACGATCCTCGCCGTCTTCGCCGTCGCCGGTGCGGGCTTCGGCCTGATGTTCGCCTCGCGTGACCGCCTGGTCGCACAGCTGTCGGCGGACGATGCGGTCGGCCGGAGCTTCGGCTTCGTCTTCACCGCCGACTCCCTCGGTGGGGTGATCGCCCCCGTCGCGCTGGGGGTGGTGATCGACCTGCTGTCGGTCTCTGTGGCCTTCGCGATCACCGCGGTGACGTTCATCGCCGCGGGTGTGCTCGCGCTGGCGCAGGGGCGGGGCCTCGCGCTGCGGTTGCGCGGTCTGGCGGTCGGGCGCTGATGCACACAGCTATAGCCCCCTGTGGACCACGCGGTGTATGTCCGGGCGTCTGGGGCTGTCGCTGCCGCTGGGGTTGGTGACGGTCTCGCATCTGTTCTCGCACTTCTACCTCATCGCACTGCCGCCGCTGTTCCCCCTCATCCGTGCGGACCTGGGGGTGTCGGTCGCCCAGCTCGGGCTGATCATGTCGGTGCTCGCGGCGGGCTCGCTGCTGCAGGTGCCCGTCGGCTCGGTCGTCGACCGCATCGGCGCGCGGTGGGTGGCCATCGCGGGGATGGCGCTCACCCCGCTGGGGTACATCCTCGCCGGCGCCGGTGGCGGGTACGCGTGGCTGCTGGCGGGTGCGGCCGTCTCCGGGGTGGGCCAGTCGAGCTACCACCCCGCGAACTACACCATCATCGACGCGACGGCCGACCCCGCCCGCCTGGGACGGAGCTTCTCGATCCACACCTTCGGCGGGACGGTGGGCTTCACCATCGCGCCGGTGACGATCGGTGCGGTCGCCCTCGCGACCAGCTGGTCGGCAGCGGTCATCGCCGCGGGTGTCGTCGGCATCGCATACGCCGTGCTGTTCGGGCTGCTCCTGCGGGTCGATCGACCCGCCCCGACGGCGTCGGAATCACTCGATGCGGCCCCTGCGGGGACGCTGCGGGGGCTGCTTTCGATGCGGCCCATCATGATCATGGCGGCGTTCTTCCTCGTGATCAACCTCGGGCTCGCCGGGGTGCGCACGTACACCCCGCTGTACGTCATCGACGGGCTGGCGCTGACGGCGACGGTGGGCAACGGCGCGCTGAGTGCGTTCTTCGCCGCCTCCTCGGTGAGCGTGCTCATCGGGGGGTACCTCGCCGACCGGACCGACCCGCGTGCGAACATCATGGCGGCGACGTCGATCATCGCACTCGCGGTCGTCGGTGTGTTGCTGGGGCCTGCCACACCCGCACCGTGGTTCGTCATCGGCGCGATCGGGCTGGCCGGCTTCGGGTTCGGCCTGGTGTACTCCTCACGCGACCGGCTGGTGAGTGCGGTCGCCCCGGCGGGGGCGGCCGGCCGCAGCTTCGGGATGGTCTTCACGTTCGGGGCGACCGGCGCGATGATCAGCCCGCTGGCGCTCGGCGTACTCATCGACCTGACCGTCGTGTCGGTCGCATTCTGGCTGGTCGCGGGCTTCTTCCTCGCCGCAGGGCTGATCGTCTTCCTCACCGGGCCCACCTGGCGCGGACAGCTGCGCGCGCTCGTGCCCATCGGCCGCTGACGGTGGCATTAATGCTCAGCTTCCCGCCGATCATCGCATGACGACACACACCATCGCCGATGGCGCCGCCCGCGTCGTCGAGGTCTGCGCGACGGTCGCCCCGGGGGAGACGGTCCTCCTCGTCACCGATGATCCCTCCCGACCGGTCGCCGACGCGGTCGCAGACGCCGCTCGTGCGGTGACCGACGAGGTGCTCATGACGGTGATGCCACCGGTGCGACACAACGGCAACGAGCCGCCGGCGGCGGTCGCCGCGGCGATGCAGCATGCGGATGTCATCTTCCACATCACCCACCGGTCGATCACCCACACGCAGGCCGCCGCAGCGGCGAAGACCCCACCGACGCGGTGGATCTCCCTGACGAAGTTCACCCCCGAGGACCTCGCGAGTCCGGCCATCTTCGCGGACTTCGCCCGCATCCGCCCCCACTGTGACGCCCTCGCCGCAGCGTTCACCGATGCGACCACCGCCCGTGTGACCGCACCGACTGGGACGGACCTCACGATCGACCTCGGTGGCTGTGCGGGCAACAGTCACCCCGGCATCGCCGACAGCCCCGGCAGCCACACCGCACTCGTACACATCGAGGCGAACGTCAGTCCCGTCGCCGATGGCGTGCATGGGACGGCCGTGATCGACGGGGCGATCCCCGACCTCGACATCGGCCGGCTGGAGCGTCCCATCCGCCTCGAGATCGCCGATGGGCGGGTCACCGACATCGCTGGTGGCGAAGCGGCGGACCGGATCGCGGCCGTGTGGGCGGAGTACGACGACCCCGCCGTCTACCAGATCGCCCAGCTGGCGGTGGGGATGAACCCCGCCGTCGAGCGGTTCACCGATGGCTTCTCGGAGAACCACGCGCGCTTCGGCAACGTCCACCTGGGCATCGGCACGAGCATCATCCTCGGCGGGCAGACGCACACGCCCGTGCACTTCGATGCGATGATGGGCAGCGCCACGCTCACGCTGGACGGCACACCGGTGGTCGTCGACGGAGCGGAGTTCCCCCAGATCCCCGCTGCGGTGTGGACGGGCTGACTCAGCCGATCGGGGTCTCGAGCGTGCCGATCCCATCGTAGGTCACCCGCACCGTCTGTCCGGACCGGAGCACACCGGTGTTGCCCGGCCCGCCCATCGCGATCAGGTCGCCGGCATGCAGCGTGATCCGCGATGAGAGCGCGGCGATGACCGAGGGCACATCGAAGAGCATCTCCGCGGTCGTCGCCGCCTGCACCTGCTCACCATCGACGGTGGTGCGCATCTCGATCGCCGCGGGGTCGACCCGATCGGTGACCACCGGCCCCACCGGCGCTGCCCCCTCGAAGACCTTCCGCGCGCTGAGGGTGGGCTGGTCACGGGCGTCCATGTCCGTCAGGATCGTGTAGCCCCGTATCACCGCATCCACTTCGTCGCGGGCGACCCCCCGGCAGGAGGTGCCGATCTCGACTGCCAGCTCACCGGCGCCGACGAGACGGTCGGTGAACTCGGGGACCGTCACCGGCTGCGCGTGGGCCACCAGCGCGGCGGGCGGCTTCAGGAAGAACGTCGGCGCCTCGGGCCGCTCATACCCCATCTCCGCGTTCGTCGTGGCGTAGTTGCGGCCAACACAGTAGACCGCAGCTGGCTCGACGGGCACCTGCCATTCGACGCTGTTGGGGCTGTAGGTCCCCGTGGCGGTCACGACCGCATCGCCCTCGAGCGTCCCTGTCTCGATGCCTGCTGGTGTCCGCACCCGCACCTCATGCATGACATCGGCGGGCGCTGGACGCGCCTAACTCCGGCGGTGTGCGGATGACGAAGCTTCATGTCCGGCGGCAGGATGGAGTTTTGCATGCCAATGCGGACCGCGCGATCGCTCGACACGCTCGCAGCTGATGCCCGCACGTTCGCACACACGTTCACCGCCGACCCCCCCACCGCGCTCGCGCTGGACCGCCGTGCCAGTGAGCCACGGGTGGGGCGGCTCGCGACGACCCCGCGTGCCCATGTCACGGGGAACCTGCGGGTGCGTGAGCACCGCCGGCTCACCGAGGCGGTCACCGCACAGACCGAGCATGACTGGGCGACCGCGGCGCCGGCGGTGCGGGCGGTGCTGTCGTGCTGGGAGCACACCGGCGAGCCGGCGGCCATCACGGACTACAGTGGCTACGACACCGGCGTCCACCGCGACGCGGTGGCGGTGCTCACCGATGCGTGGTCGTCGTACCGGGGGCGCATGACACCGATCGACGATGCGACGGTGGGCGTGCTCGGACCGACGGCGCTGACGGCGCTGGACCGTCGGCTGTTGGGGTCGGCCGACCGGGTGCCGATCGACCTCTTCACCGATGAGCCGATGCCGGTGCCGACGCTGCGGGCGTACCCGTCGATGTCGGCGATCGTCGAGGCGGTGCTGCGGGTGATCGAGCAGACAGATCCGCAGGCGGTGGGGGTCGTCCTCGCGAGTGCCACACCGTACCGGCCGCTGCTGGAGAGCGCCCTGCGGTCGGTGGGCATCCCCTACGCCGGCGCGAGCACGTCGATCGCCGACGGCCCGACACGCACGTTCATCCGACTGTGCGAACTCGCGTTCGTCGACGGGGCGCTGCCCGCGCGATGGCTGCAGCCCGTCGCCACCGCGGTCGGTGAGCCGCTTCCGGCAGGGCTCTCGGCATGGGAGATCGACGCCGTCGAGCAGCACCCCGACGCACCGGCGGTCCTCGAGACGCTCGCGGCACTGCGCGGGATGACGGCGGCGGAGGCCATCGACCACGTGGGGGGACTCCTGGGTGATCCGTTGGGTGACTGCACCGTCGCCGCAGCGCGGACCCAGACCGCGGAGACGGCGCTGTCTGCCGGTGTCGTCGCCAGACTGCGGCGGTACCTCCGCACGATGGGCGCGGTCACCGACGCTGCGGAGGGCGGTGTGCTCCTTGTCGATGCGGCATCGTCGATGACCGTCGACCGTCCCGTGGTGTGCTACCTCGGGCTCGGTCCGGGGTGGGCGACGACGCCGCCGCGGTACCCCTGGGTGGACCCAGACCGGCTGCTGCGCGCGGACCGGGACCGCTTCGAGCGCCTGCTGCAGCAGGGTGAGCAGCGCATCTACATGATCCAGCACCGCCGTGGCGGCGATCCCATCCTCCCCTGTCCGCACTTCCAGAGCATCGACCCCCGCCTCACCAGCTTCGGCTCCTTCGAGACGGTCCCCGGCCGCCCACATCCCCCGTCGGAGCGGCGGGGGCCCTTCCGTGCGGGTGACGGCGACGGCGGTGGGTACATCCCGCGCGTGCTGAGCAACTCCAGCCTGCGCAAGCTGGTCGTGAGCCCACAGAGCTACGCGCTGGGGAAGGTGCTCGCGTTCACCGAATCCGAGCCGATGGTCTTCGGGTCGGTGTTCCACGACCTCGCGCAGGTCCGCGTGAGCGCGCCGGCCGTCTTCGCGGACCGCCGGGATGCGCTCATGGCCGCAGCGATGCGGCGGCTCGACCCCATCGTCCCATCAGCGCGGAGACCCGCCACCCGGACCCGCCTGGAGGCGACACTCACCGCGCTCGAGGCCTTCCTCGAGCGATACCCCCCGGCGTCGTCGCCCCCAGCGGACCTGCAGGACCCGTACTTCGGCAACGAGCTGGCCGAGGAGCTGGGGATCGACCTGGAGGCGACGGTGACCGAGCGGGCCTTCGAGGACCGTGACGCCGGCATGCGGGGGGTGATCGACCTCCTGTGTGCCGATGGCGCGATCGTGGACTACAAGACGGGCCGCCAGCGCAGCCCGGCTGAGGTGCGTGCTGCTGCGCAGCTCGCGGCCATCGACCGGCTTCCCGACTACCAGGCGCTGCTGTACCTCGATGCGATGCGCCGCCGCGATGTGCCGATGCCGATTCGCATGCGCTTCGCCCACCTGACCGATGCGGTGCCGACGGTCGTCCGTGGCGACCCCCTCGATATCGACGAGCACGTCACGGAGGTCATCGCGGTCGATGAGCCGTACCCCCGGTGGGCCCGCTCGCGGGACGCGTTCGCACGCCTGTGTGACTATGCGGATTCGAACGCCCGGGTGAAGGTGCTCAGCACGCTGGGATACGAGCGGTACGCGGCGGTGCTGACGGCCGCACCGCTGCGGTCGCCGCTGGTCGCACCGGATGCGGCAGCGGCGACGCATGCCGCACTGTTGGAGGCAGCCATCGATGCGGTCGGCGAGTACAAGTACGTCACCCGGGGCGTGCGGCTGATCATCGACGACCTGTGTGACCCCGCGCCGTACATCTTCACCGACGAGCTCGAGGCGGTGGGCCGGCTGGTCGAGGAGACGGTCGACGCCCTGCAGACGTACCACACCGACGAGTTCCCGGTGTGGGGCCCGCGGGTGACGACCCCGCCCGACCAGTACGTCGACCACCGTGACTGCATGCTGACCGGTGAGGGGCTCTGATGGAGCCGAACGAGGGGCAACGCCGGCTCATCGAGGGGCATGACGGCATCCGCGTGGTCGATGCGGGACCGGGCACGGGCAAGACCTACACCATCGCACAGCGCTATGCGTCGATGGTCGCCGCGGGGATCGACCCCACGGAGATCCTGCTCATCACGTACACCTCGACCGCGGCGACGGAGATGCGCACCCGGGTGGGTGCGGCACTGCCGGCGGGACCGATCCAGCTCGCCGGTGCACCGATCGCCACGTTCCACGCACACGCACAGTCGCTGCTTCGGGAGCACGGAGGGCAGGTCCCACAGCACCTGGGCCTCGATGCGTCGCTGCTGGGCGATGAGCAGCTCATCGAGGATGCCGCCGAGCTGGACCGCCGCTTCCGGGAGTTCATCACGCGCTTCGAGGCCGAGCACCCCACCCACGCGCGGTGGTTCGCGACGCTGCGGGAGCCCGCACAGCTGCGCGTGGTGATCGACGCGCTCGCCGCACGCGGGGCGATCCCCACGGTCGATGGCTGGTACCGCAACGGTGCGGCGCTCGTCCGCGGTGACCGCGATGCGCTCGCGGCGACGGCCGCGGCCGCGAACCTCGCAGACGGGGGATCCCGGTCGGATGCGCTGGCGCGGGCACGCAGGCGGCTGCGCCGACATGCCGATGCGTACACCGAGGCGGCACCCGATGTGGACGCACTCGCGGTCGACGGACAGCTCGACCCCGCGCTCATCGAGCAGCTGGTGCACACCACGGACCCCGACCTCGAGGGGTTCATCCACGACGTCTACGTCGCGTATCTCCGGTGGATGCTCCGGCAGGGCTACCTCAGCCACGGCATCGCGCTGCTGTTCGCGTTCGTGCTGCTGACAGCGGAGCCGGCGGTGCGGACGGCCGTGGCGGTCCCGTACGTGATGGTCGATGAGTTCCAAGACACCAATCCCCTCCAGTTCCAGCTCATGCTGCTGCTGGCGTCGGCGCCGAACTTGTGTGTCGTCGGTGACTGGCGACAGTCCATCTACGGCTTCCAGCATGCAGATGTGGCGAACATCCGTGACTTCGATCGGCGGCTGCACCGCTTCCACGCGGCGCTGACCGCAGAGCGCGACCTGCTCGGGTGGACACCCACATCGCCCGAGCAGATCGCCCTCGAACAGACGTACCGCTCGACGCGACCGATCATCGACGCCGCTGCGGG
>Ga0102930_1000266_pt1 | contig 17770 bp, 19 predicted proteins | sample SalPon1_B_H2O_MG_FD_84514 | JGI IMG/M metagenome (GOLD analysis project Ga0102930, IMG submission 84514) | Salt pond water microbial communities from South San Francisco under conditions of wetland restoration - Salt Pond MetaG R1_B_H2O_MG | ecosystem: Environmental > Aquatic > Non-marine Saline... | reverse complement strand
CCCCTTTGCCATCAATCGGCGCGCCGAGTGCATTAACGACGCGTCCTAGTAAGTCAGAACCCACCGGTACTTCTAAAATACGGCCGGTACAATTGACTTTGTCACCTTCAGTAATATCTTTGTAATCACCGAGAACGACCGCACCAACGGAGTCGCGCTCCAAGTTCAGCGCTAGCCCAAAGGTTCCGTTTGAAAACTCAATCATCTCACCGGACATGACATCATCAAGTCCATGGATGCGGACAATGCCGTCCGTAACGGAAACAACGGTACCCTCAGTACGTGCTTCAGCGCCAGATTCAAAGCTGCTAATCCGCTGCTTAATCAGCTCGCTGATTTCAGTTGGGTTAAGTTGCATGTATTCTTCCTCAATTATCGGCTCAGTGCCGTCTTCATTTCTTTGAGACGACTGTGAATAGAGCCATCAATCACTAAGTCACCAGCGCGTATAATAGCGCCACCCATTAAGGAATCATCGACTGTAGTGATGAGTTTTATTTCACGTCCAAAGCGTTTCTGGAGTGCTGTAGAGAGATTTTGACATTGTTCGTCCGTAACCTCGTAAGCTGAAACTAACTCAACTTCAATACTTCCTTCTGCGTCGGCTTTTTGTTGTTCAAAAAGCCGAGAAATCTCAGGTAGCAGCTCAAAGCGATTATTTTCAGCTAAGGTTTTCAGTAAATTTATACCTTGATCGTTAATACCATCACCAACGACTTCTTTGAATAAATCAACCTTCTGATTACGTCCCATTGAAGGGTAAGCAAACAAGTCAGATGAACCTTCTGCAGCGACTACTTCTGACATAGCTTGTAACTGCTTTGACCAATTCTCAAGAGCATCAGCCTCTTGAGCTTTTTCAAAGACAGCTTTCGCATACGGGCGAGCAGCAGTTGTCAATTCAGACATATTCGACTCCCCTATTAAATCTGCGCAGCCAGATCATCCAATGCTTTTGCATGTGCAGAGGCATCAATTTCCTTACCTAGAACACGCTCAGCGCCAGAGACAGCTAAAGAAGCAACTTGTGAACGTAAATTCTCACGTGCACGCGACACTTCTTGCTCAATTTCAGCTTCTGCAGCGGCTTTAGCGCGTCCAGCTTCCGCTGCCGCTGTAGATTTAGCTTCTTCCACAATCTCTGTAGCACGACGTTGTGCTTGCGCAATAATATCAGCGGCTTCAGCTTTGGCCGTTTTCAGTTCTTCTAAAGATTTTTGGCGAGCCAACTCTTCTTCATGCTTGCCCTTTTCGGCGGCGGCCAAACCATCAGCAATACGTTGCTTCCGGTCTTCCAGCACTTTGAGCATAGGCTCCCACAAAACACCTTTAATGAACCAGACCAATACCGCAAATACAATAACCTGGACAATAAGCGTTAGTGTTATATTCATGTTAACCTCCGAATGTTAACCAACTCGCGTTTAACAGACGGACCGATTTAACCTAAGCCAATTGCAGCGTTGAAAGATCCAACAAATGGATTAGCGAAGATAAACCACATAGAAATACCCAATACGATCATTGGGAATGCTTCCATCAAACCGCCTGTAAATAGCATTTGCCCTGTCAACTGAGAACGTAACTCTGGTTGGCGTGTAATACCTTCGAGATATTTTGAGGCAATCATTCCCCAACCTAATACAGAACCGAATGCTGCGGCAGATAACATAATGCCGACGACAATAATGGTACTGGTGTAAAGTGACGCAATATGAGCAATATTAGCTGCTTCCATTTCTAAGTCTCCAAAATCAAAAATTTAACAAGTCAAAAAACGTAATATTCAAAAATTCGCAAACCAAGCTAGAGAGTGAGATAAACTCAATCTAGACTTAATGGTGTTCGTTATTTTGGCTAGCTAGACCCAAATAAATAATGGTCAGCAGCATAAAGATGAATGCCTGTAAGGTAACGACGATAATGTGGAAAATCGCCCATAAGCTACCTAGGAAAATCTGCCCAGGTGCGGCCCAGATAGAAAATCCAAGTAATGCAATGAGTAGGAAAATCAGTTCGCCTGCAAACATGTTTCCAAATAAACGCAGTCCCATACTAACAGGCTTGGATATTTCTTCAATTAAGGTCATAAACACGTTGACAGGTGCCAGCCAAATACCAAAGGGGTGAGTCAAAAACTGCATTAAATACCCACCTACACCTTTAGCTTTTATATTGTAGAAAATCGTCAGCAAGAAAACTGCAAACGCTAAGCCTAAGGTCGTATCTAAATTCGTCGTAGGTACAGCTTTAAAGTAGACGTGGCTTGGATCTGCACCAAATAAAAGGCCACCAACACCCACAGCTAGACCAGGTATTAAATCGACAGGCACAAGGTCCATCGCATTCATCATCATAATCCAGATGAATAAGGTGATGGCAATCGGCCCTACGTATTTATCGGCATTCGGGAATAAATCTTGAACTTGCTGATTAACAAATTCTACGACAGATTCTGCAACATTTTGAAAGCCTGAAGGCTTATTTGCATCAAGATTAGATCCTACTTTCCAAGCAAAGTAGGCAAAAATACCTGCGAGCGCAACACTGATCAACACAACGTCGACGTGAAGGACACTGAAATCAACAATACTGACTTCTTCCCCTTTTTCTACGCCAACACTCCAGTTTACCAAGTGATGTTGAATATACTCGACAGGATTTGAAACGGCTGGCGCGTCAGAGTCGGCCACATTTCACCCCGCATTTATCAAAGTTAAAAAAATCGTTATGTTGATACTCAACCGGACTGACGGTGACTTTTCAACATGTAAGCTAGCTGCGCTAATGCAAAGGTGCCGACTAACGGTAATGGCGGCCACTTCAATAAACCTAAGCCAATACCTAGGGCAGCTAGCACAAAAATAAAACGCTCCAAAACCCCCACATAAATAGGGATTAAATTGCTTTGTGAATTTGTCTTACTTTGTTCTTCCACCTGAGCAACACGGCGCGACAGCAATAATGTATTGATCATAGCAACAGCCCCACCATACAGAGCTACTAGCATGGCATCTTCGCTCAAGTAAAGGCGCGATGCAGTAGCAGCCAACAGCGTCAAAGTAGCTTGGATAATTAATATACTTCGCATAGTTTTGCCGGAACCAAGCGGCTGAGCCTTTGTCAAATGCACTCGGAGTATAGAGACAGACCTATAGGGGGTCAACCTCCTAGCAGAGCTGTAAGGAATTCTTTCCTCAAAAGAGTCTGGGTATAGCACTGACAATCATTAAGCGCCCTGTTGTGTTTGCTGCGCCTTATTTCAAGCCCCACAAAGCGATATGGGACTAGCTTGGTTCAGTTATAACAACAAGTTACCGCTTTTTAACAGTTCAAAAACTGCTTAGAAAAACTAACCCAAAACTTTCCACTTTGCATGGAAAGCCGCCCAAAGTAATAACACTTTAGGCGGAAGTTTGTTTTACATTAAAATTTAACGACCACGCACGAAGCGACGTACTTCAGCTAGATGACGGCGACTCACCTCCAACTGATCACCCACTTTATCCAGTGTGATTTGGGTGCGCCCTACTTCGGACTTGGTTAACCCCGTAATGCGACTTTTAGCCACCAAAGCATTACGGTGAATACGAATAAAGCGATCAGATAAGTCATTTTCCAACGATTTTAATGACTCCTCGATAATAACTTCCCCCCCATTATGCCGAACAGTGACATACTTTTGATCGGCCTGAAAGTAGACCACATCCTCAATGGGAATGAGTTCGAGATTACCTCGCATACGAGCACAGATATGTTTACGCGTTGAACGTTGGCCATTACGTTGCTCAAGCATTTCAAGACGTTGAGCGCGGTTAAGAGAGCGGGCCTGTTCCAGACTTTGTAGTAATTGTTCTTGTCTTATCGGTTTCATAAGATACCCTGTTGCTTTTGTTGAAAAGGCTTCTAGAGCATATTCACCGTAAGCGGTAGTGAATATGACGGCCGGTGGGCTATCCAACTTTGACAAATGCCTGGCGGATTCCAGACCATCCATACCCGGCATGGTGATATCCATCAAAACAATGTCAGGTTGAAAACGCTCCACCATTGTGATTGCCTCGGCCCCGTTTTCGGCTTCAGCACAAACCATATAATCAGCACACCGCGCAATTAATCCTTTAATTCGTTCGCGGGCATATTCTTCGTCATCTACGACCAAAATTTTTACAGGCATGTTATTATTTACTCCTTGGGGATATTGAAGGAGACCCGATACTGCTGGGATGTTTTTTCTATGCGCAGATTAGCGCGGTCTCCATAGGCTAGATGAAGTCGATTCCTCATATTTTCCTGAGCGATATGATTGCCTTTTTGATGAGCACTAGCACTCACAGGTGGAAGAGGATTCGTGACTGAAATAATGAGATGCTTCCCTGCATCGTACAAACTGATACTGAGAGTGCCGCCATCTTTTCTGGGCTGTATACCATGATAAATAGCGTTCTCCACTAAAGGCTGCAAGATGAGTGGCAGCACTTCCATGTCGAACGGCAAAGTATTACGATCCATATCCCACATAACCGTTAAACGGCGCTTACCCAAGCGCAGAATTTCCATACGCAAATAACGCATGGTGACATCTAGCTCTTCTTGCAAGCTGATGCGTGTACGCCGATCCAGCGTGGTACGCATAATATCGGCCAAATCCAGCAAAGCATCTTCAGACTGCTGCGCATCCTTGTGCACTAGGTGAGCAATCGTATTGAGACTATTAAAGAGGAAATGGGGACGCATGCGCGATTGCAAGGCTTCGTAACGTGCACTTGAGTCAGCTTCCACTGAAGCCTCCCACTGCCCTTGCACATAGAAATAACGCAGCATGATTAAGGTCAGCACCATGCTAATAATGGCGTTTTTTAAGAAAAACAGCAGATTTATACCCGATGGCACATCGTCAATGACAGACCCCAACACCGCCGCTCCCATCAAAGAAGCGGTCATGGTAAAAATCAAAACCACTATAGCGACAATAAGCGTTGCGACTTTGACAGAGGGCGCACGATAAAAACGATTGATCAAGCAAATGACGAAAATAGAACAAATGACCACCCACAATACAAAAAGTGAGTTCAAACTGAGCTTTACGAGCAGGTCCATCATGTCACGGGCAAGTAATAATGACAGGATGACAGCTAATAGCTCAGCGATGGCCAGTGTTCGTACAAAGGGCCGTGCTTGACAAAGATTCGGCAAATAGCCGAGTGTTTTTACTGTGGATGATGACATTATTTATTATTCACTCTCGGTCGATCTCCCTGCAGGTTTGGGGCAAACCCCACCTGAAACCGACACTGATCCCATTATTATTTTTATATTTGAGCTTGATCGTAGTGACCAAACGCTTCATAAGGTTATAGTATAGACCTTCTGCTTACTAGTTGCTGAAGGCATCCCTTATTGTTGGGTTGTATGATAATCTTATGCAACTTTTTCTGCCAAACTATTGAAAAACAAACGTAATGACAGCTAATCAATCAAACTCTTCGACATTTACCACTAAAAATCAATCCTGGGGAGGGCGTTTCAGCGAAAGCACCGATGCTTTTGTGGCGGCTTTCACAGCCTCTATTAACTTTGATCAACGCTTATACCCGCAAGATATTGCTGGGTCACGGGCACATGCACGCATGCTAGGTAAAGTGGGTATCCTTGAAGATGCCGATGTAACTGCCATACTCGATGGTTTGGACGCCATTGAAGCAGACATTGCGGCTGGACGCATTGAATGGGATGTTGCTCTAGAAGATATTCACATGAATATTGAAGCACGTCTCACCGACCGTATTGGTATTGCAGGTAAGCGCCTACACACAGGCCGCTCGCGCAACGATCAAATCGCGACCGATATTCGTTTGTGGCTACGCGAACAAATTGATACGGCTAGCGCCGAACTACGCCGCCTACAAACCGCCTTAGTGGACTTAGCGGAGCATGAAGCAGATACCATTTTGCCAGGTTTTACGCATTTGCAAGTGGCTCAGCCTATTACCTTTGGCCATCACATGTTGGCTTGGTTCGAAATGCTGCAACGTGATCATGAACGCTTACAGGACTGTCGCAAGCGCGTCAATATTCTGCCCCTAGGCGCTGCCGCATTAGCTGGCACAACTTACCCGATTGACCGCGAATACACCACTGAATTATTGGGCTTTAATCGCCCTGCGCGCAATTCTTTAGATGCAGTTAGTGACCGTGATTTTGCAATTGAGTTTAGTGCAGCAGCCTCCTTAGTCATGATGCATTTGTCACGCTTTGCAGAAGAACTTGTGCTGTGGAGTTCAGCGCAGTTTAACTTCATCCACTTACCGGATCGTTTCTGTACCGGCTCCTCTATTATGCCACAGAAGAAAAACCCTGATGTACCCGAGTTAGTGCGTGGTAAAACGGGGCGTGTTTACGGGCATTTAACCTCACTGCTCACGCTCATGAAAAGCCAGCCGTTAGCTTACAACAAAGATAATCAAGAAGATAAAGAACCCATTTTTGATACTGTCGATACTTTATTAGGCAGCTTGCGTGCTTTCGCAGATATGATGCCGCATGTCAAAACCAATCCAGCCCAAATGCGCGCCACCGCTTTGCAAGGCTTTGCAACAGCCACCGATTTAGCAGATTATTTAGTGCGCAAAGGACTGCCCTTTCGGGATGCGCACGAGGTTGTGGGGGAAGCGGTTGCTTTAGGCTTGGAAAGTGGCCGTGATTTAAGTGAAATGGACTTAAAAGAACTACAGCAGTTCTCAAGTATTATTAGTGAAGATGTATTTGATATTCTGACGCTAGAAGGCTCCGTCGCTGCACGCAACCATCTAGGCGGTACGGCCCCGGAACAAGTTCGTTTGCAAGTGCAACAAGCACGCCAACTGATAAGCCACAACGAGTAAGTGAACTGGAATAAGTATGCAATATAAGGATTACTACCAAATACTAGGCGTCGAGCGACAAGCCAGCTTAGATGAAATCCGACAAGCTTATCGGCGCCTTGCGCATAAATACCACCCTGATATTAGCCAAGAAACAGGGGCTGAACAACAGTTCAAAGAGGTGAGTGAAGCTTATGATGTATTAAGCACGCCTGCTAAACGCAGCAAATACGACCGCATTGTGCCACCTAATCGTACCAGCCAAGGGCACACTGCTAATAAGCAAACGAACACTTACACTCGACGCCGTGATCCCATTGATATTGCGTATTTTGAAGAGCTTAGCCGCCAAGAGCATGAGAAAGAAAAAGGATTCAGTGATTTTTTTGAAAGTTTATTCGGCAAGCGCCGTAAACAAAATAAATCATCAGACGCAAATAGCAATCATAGCGACTCAGCCCCACCACAAAACGATGGCATACCGGATACAGAACTGGTCTTGGATGTAGAGGATTTATTTCATGATACGGTTAAAACATTAACAACATCAAGCGGCAATCAAGTACAAGTACGTATCCCACGTGGCGCGAGCGAAGGTAAAAAACTGCGCTTACCGGGTCAAGGCTTGAACGGACAAGCCTTAACCTTAACAATCAAAGTGCGCCCACATCCTTATTATTCTATTCATGGCTTGGATCTGTACTATGAACTGCCGATTACACCTTGGGAAGCAGCGCTGGGCACAGACCTGACGCTTCCAACGCCACGCGGCCCTGTCAATTTACATATTCCCCCAGAATCCTGTAGTGGTCGCAAGATGCGCTTAGCGGGGCGAGGGTTAAGCAATGCGACGGAAAACGGGGATTTCTATGTGGTGTTATTAATTCAAGTGCCACCCGCTCACTCAGCGGAACAAAAAGCTTTTTATACGCAGATGGAACGTCTTTTTCCATGGACGCCGCGCCCCCATCTTAAAGTCTGATCGATCGCTAAGGACTCAAATATTTAACCGATCAGCGTTGTTTTTTTGGAACAATTCTATAATCAGTGGTATTTTTAAAACACTGACGTAGCCAGCGCTATAAACGCGACAACAAAACTCCGCTGTTCTAAAATCAGCAACAGTGACCCCGATGTCATCAACTGAGATAAACACAATCCATGCTATTCACACCTTTAAAAAATGCCGGTATCGCCTTACTGCTTACTTTAAGTTTGCAAGGTTGCTTAACGGCTGGCATGCTTCCTGCGAGTGTAGACGGGCAAGCACTTCCCTCCCTTTCACCCATGCTAGAGAAAGTTACCCCCGCTGTTGTTAACATACGCACGCAGGGTAAACAAAAGCTCGATGAAGCACTGACCCAAGACCCCTTTTTTCGGCGTTTTTTAGGTGAACTAAATGAGCCTATGATTGATGGGACAGGCTCAGGCGTCATTGTGCACGCCCAACGTGGCCATATTTTAACAAATTACCACGTCTTAGAGGGCGCTGAACGCATTATGGTAACGCTGAATGATGGGCGTGAATTTGATGCTAGCATTGTAGGGGCAGACCCTAAAATTGATTTGGCGATTATTAAAATCGAGGCAGATCGCCTGAAAGCCATTCGCTTTGGAAACTCTGATCAATTACGAGTGGGCGATTTTGTTGTAGCAATTGGCAATCCCTACGGCATTGGTCAGTCCGTCACTTCTGGCATTATTAGTGCGCTCCACCGCAATCCCGGCATTGGCGAGTATGAAAACTTTATTCAAACCGATGCCTCTATTAACTTAGGTAACTCAGGTGGTGCATTAATCAATTTGCGTGGTGAGTTAATTGGTATTAATACGGCCATTTTAGGTGGGCAAAGTGGGGGCAATATCGGCATTGGATTTGCTATCCCCATCAATACAGCAGCGGGTATAGTTGATCAGATTACACGTTATGGCGAAGTAGAGCGCGGCATGTTAGGCGTGGAAATCATTGATGTGGAGCCTCATTTGGCCACAAAGGCTAATTTACCGGCTAAGACAGGCGCTTTGATTAAACGCGTTTTTCGTGACTCAGCGGCTCAATGGGCAGGTCTTAAGGAAGGCGACATTATCTTACGCATTAATCAATCGGTGATACAAGGCGCAAGTGATGTGAAAGGCTTGCTAGGCTCCATGCGTGTTGGTACGGGCGTGGAAATTATTTATATCAGAGCGGGGACAACTTATCGCACTGAGGCTAAAATTGGCCCAAGCCAAGCCATAAGAGAGCAAAATCAGCGACCTTTTTGGGAAGATAATTGAGTAGCTGCCGCTTCAATTCCTTATTTTATGCACCCTACACTTTTACAAGAAAAAAAAAAGTGCTATAAATAGCACAACTGGTAAAGCTTGTGTTCATTTTCACAACTTGGACACGAGCTACATTGTTATGGATGTAGTCAAGTTGGTAACTATTGATTACGTCACTCGTCTCCGCAATGCATGGAGATGCAATGCAAAAGCGCTAAAGCCCGGCGCTATTGTGTCTCTTTTGCGGATACAGGTTTGGCATCCCCAATCCAAACCTGTTTATTAAACCCCGGCTTTTAGACCCCCTGTTTGGCCGGGGTTCTTTTTTTGGGCAAAGCATAGCTAAAATAGCGTGAATGACCACTGAACCAAACGCTATTCAGCTAACTCCCCCTGCAGCCATCCTTGCAAAATTTGCTCTAATTCTTGCCCCCCTGTGCCTGTACTAGCCGAAAAGGTCTGCACTGTCGCTTGTATACCTTGATTTTGTAATGTTTGACGCACTTGTAGTAGTGTCGCATTAGCAGGGCCACGTTTTAGTTTGTCGGCTTTATTCAATACGATATGCACCGCCCAAGGTTGAGGCATTGCCCAAGCGAGCAAAGTCTGGTCAAAATCTGTCAGTGGATGACGGATATCCATGACTAATATTAAACCTTTCAGGACGGTGCGCGTGGTAAGATAATACTCGATAAATTGTTGCCACTGTAATTTGACATGCTCAGGTACTTTTGCGTACCCATAGCCGGGTAAATCCACCAAGCGGTGGCCATCTGGCAAGTCGAAAAAATTAATAAGCTGTGTGCGTCCGGGTGTTTTACTGGTGCGCGCCAATGCTTTCTGTGAACATAGTCGATTGATTGTGCTGGATTTTCCAGAATTGGAACGTCCAGCAAAAGCGACTTCTAAACCAGTCTCTGCGGGCAAAGAAGCTGGATTTGAAGCGCTCTGTATAAATTGCGCTTGTTGAAAGTAATGCTTCATGATGATGGGTCTCTGTGGATTTTTTGCGGTTTGATGACTTGATATGATATACAATTCCGTCACTTTTGGAGCAAATCGGGTGGATATCCTCCCGGGCAATCAAATAGGCAGCTTTAATTTAGATGTTTTTGGGAGCACCTTTAGATGAAAAAGACACTCATCATGGCACTGGCAGCACTGACTGTCAGCACTTCACCGCTGTGGGCCGCTGACGCCCCATTGCAAGGCGACCCGGCTGCAGGAAAAGCCAAGTCTGCAACTTGCGCAGCCTGTCACGGTATGGATGGTAATAGTAACAATCCTGAATGGCCAAGCCTAGCTGGGCAACACGAAGGTTATTTATATAAACAGTTAAAAAACTTCAAATCTGAAAAGCGGGTTAATGCTTCAATGGCGCCTATGGTCGCCCCCCTATCTGAACAGGATATGGCCGATTTAGCGGCTTACTTTGCTAGTCAAACGCGTAAACCGGGTGAAGCTGATAAAACTCAAGTGGAGTTGGGCGAAAAAATTTACAAGGGAGGCAATAATGCATCGGGCGTTGCCGCTTGTGCCGCTTGCCACGGCCCGACAGGCTCTGGTAATCCGGCCGCTAATTTCCCGTCCTTAGCGAGCCTTGATCCAGGCTACTTAGAAACACAGTTGAAGGCATTCAGCAAGGGTGAGCGTCATAATGATGCCGGTCAAATGATGCGTAATGTCGCAAGCAAGATGACCGAAGCCGAGATGAAAGCCGTTTCCGAATATATCTCAGGTTTACAACCGTAATTTGCAGCGCAAATACATTTTGATGTATATACGGGGTGGCTTTTGTCCACCCTTTATTACGTTTGCCGATTCATAACCTCTTAACCTGAGTTTTTGCATGAAAACCCCCCGCTCCACCGCAAGTCGCATCGTCAGTTTTTTTGGCTCTATGTATTTAGCCATTACTTTGTTAGTCGTGCTAGCCATGGCCTCTGTTATTGGAACGGTGTTACAGCAAAACCTTCCTTATCCAGATTACGAAATAAAATTTGGTAAGTTTTGGTTTGAAATGTTTCGTAGTCTAGGCTTATACGATGTCTACTCGGCTCTATGGTTTTTGCTTATTCTTGGTTTTTTACTCGCATCTACTACTACCTGCGTTGTGCGTAACACGCCTAGCATTTTGCGTGAACTCCGTCAGTTTCGTGAAAAAGCCCAGAAAAAATCCTTACTCACCATGCGTCATCACATGGTGGTTAATACAAGTCTAGCCAACGATCGTATTATTGACCTAACCCAGCAGTTTTATAAAGCGGAGCATTTCCGTTTTCGGGAATATCAACATGAGCACTATACCATGCTGGCCGCTAGGAAAGGCGGTGCCAATAAATGGGGCTATTGGCTGACGCATATTGGCATTATTGTGATTTGTATTGGCGGCTTAATGGACAGCAGCTTGCCAATAAGAATCGCTGAGTGGCAAGGCGACATAAAACCCGAAACACGCAATATTCCAGCTTCGGAAGTCCCCGATGAGAGCCGCCTTGAGACAGGCACTTACTCTTACCGTGGTTCTGTTGATATTCCAGAAGGACGCCGCGCTAATATTATTTTCTTGAATGTCCGCGATGGCTATCTTGTACAACGCTTGCCCTTTGCGATTGAGGTGAAAGATTTTCGTGTCGAACATTACTCAACCGGCCAACCTAAGTCGTTTGAGAGCGATCTGGTGATTTATGATGACGATCTAGAAGAACCGCTTGAGCATACAATCTCAGTAAACCACCCTTTGATTTATGAAGGCAATGCGATCTATCAGGCCAACTTTGGCGATGGGGGATCAGAGATTCAAATGCGCCTGCACCCGTTTAACCCCCAATATGATAAGCAAGCGCTGACCGGCAATGTGTTTCAGACTTATAACTTAGACAGCTCCATGGAAAGTTATCGCCTTGAGCTGAATGACTTTCGTTTATTCAATATCAACCCCGTGCTTAATGAACAAGGCGAGCAAGAACAACAAAATATGGGGCCTAGTTTCACTTTCCGTCTGCGTAATGCAGCCGGTGAAGCGATTGAATACACTAATTATATGACGCCTATTGAGCAGGATGGACGCCGTTATTTTGTTAGTGGTGTGCGCAAAACGCCTTCCGATCCAGAGCGCTTTTTACATATTCCCGCTGATAGCGAGGGTTCACCAGCACTCTTTTTGAAATTCGTGCGGGCTTTGCAAGATGAGGCCACCGTGCGTCGCGCTGCGCAAAACACCACACAACTTTCCATGCAAAGTGCACAATTGAATAACTCAGCTGTGGAAGCACAAATAGTTGACTCCATGGTGCGCCTGACTCGAACCTTTGCCACCGAAGGTTTTGACGGTATTTTTACCGACATTGAAGCGCGCTTCCCTCCAGAACAACAACAAGCCGTGCGTGAAGCCTTTGTCAAAGTGCTCCAAGCCGCTTTGCGAGCCGTGTATGTCGATTTAATAGAGCGCGAATATGATAAAAGCAATTTGAGCGAAGCAGATTGGGCGTTCTTCGATGATAGTTTAAGTGCAGTCGCTAACTTACCTTTGTATGGCTCGCCATGGTATATCCAAATGACGGGGTTTAAGCATATCGAAGCCTCTGGCCTACAAATCACCAAATCGCCAGGGCAATTCGTTGTTTATTTAGGTTGTCTAATGTTAACCATTGGGGTTTTTCTACTTTTCTATGTGTCACAGCGTAGAATATGGCTAATGATCGAACCACAGGCTGACGGCCAAAATGAAGTCATCTTGGCGGCTAGCTCGAATCGTAATCGTAAAGACTTCGATGATTATTTTAATCGCTTGCGAAATGCCTTTCAGCAAGCACTTGCAACACGAGGTGAGTAATGTCTGTTCCACATGATGCCATGCAAGAGTTCATCAATAAGCCTAGCTTATTGCAGCGACTCCAGCTAACCGATTGGATCTGGGCGGTATTAGTTCTACTAGGCGCTTTTTTTGCTTACACCCAATACTCATCCTATATGGATGTATACGAACAATCCTTTTTAGTACTAGGTGCTATTTCCTTAATCGCCTTAGGCTGGTTTTGGCGCGCGATTGAGCCGTACTCCTTAGCGGTGACTGCCTTTAGCTTACTCGGCGTTTGGTTATATGCTGGTAATTACGCTAACGGTGAAACTGTTTTCGGCCTCAAATACCTACTCTCTAGTCAATCCGCCATTATGTGGATGAGCGCACTGTTTGTATTAGCGACTGCGTTTTACTTCGTCGGCTTAATCGCCGGTAATGACTTCATTGAAAAGACAGGCTCTGCCCTCACTTGGGCTGCCTTGGTAATGGGCTTAACAGGTTTAATGGTACGCTGGTATGAATCCTATCTCATTGATCCCGAGTTTGGTCATATCCCTGTCAGCAATCTCTACGAAGTTTTCATACTATTCTGCGTGATGACTGGGCTAATGTACCTTTATTATGAGCAGCGCTTTAAAAGTCGTGGCCTAGGTGGTTTTGTCTTACTCGTAATTAGCGCGGCTGTTGCCTTCTTGTTGTGGTATAGCTTTGATCGCGGGGCGCACGAGATCCAACCTTTAGTACCCGCCTTGAAAAGCTATTGGATGAAAATTCACGTACCTGCCAACTTCGTTGGCTACGGCGCTTTTGCAATTGCAGCCATGGCTAGTGTGGCTTACTTGTTAAAAGACTATGCGCAAAGACGTCACCCAGACGGCTTAATGAATAAACGTTTACCCTCCTTAGAAATGATTGATGATATTACTTACAAAGCGATTGCTTTAGGCTTTGCCTTCTTCACAATTGCTACCATTTTAGGTGCTATGTGGGCAGCAGAGGCTTGGGGGGGCTATTGGTCATGGGATCCGAAAGAGACATGGGCCTTAATAGTGTGGTTAAATTACGCAGCTTGGTTACACTTGCGCTTTGCAAAAGGTTGGCGCGGTGTGCACATGGCATGGTGGGCTATTGTAGGGTTATTTATCACATTATTTGCATTCTTAGGGGTCAACATGTTTCTGTCAGGCTTGCATTCTTACGGTGAACTTTAATTCAGCCTCCCTGTCTCAGGCACAGTAGCGCATGCAACTTGATAGCAATAACGAAAAATTCATTCTCATGGAGAAAACAATGAAACCGACATTAAAATTTTTGTTTCCTGCCTTGGCCGGCCTACTGCTATTGCTGAGTGGTTGTGTCGCAGACTCACAAGCAGAAAGCACCAGCAATACAACAGTGGACAATAGTCGCAATTATACTGAAGGCCAACAATACAGCGTCATTGGCAATGAGGTAGCGACACAGGCACCAGAGGGCCAAACGGAAGTCACCGAAATTTTTTGGTATGGCTGCCCACACTGCTATAACTTAGAACCGACGATGCAGGCTTATAAAGAACAAAAGCCTGAAGATGTCTTTTTTAATCCAGTTCCAGCAACGATCAGTTCGCGCTGGGCATTCCACGCTAAATTATATTATGTGGGTAAATTGCTCGATCCTGATGGCAGCAAAAATGTCCATTCACAATTATTTGACGCGTTTAATAAGTACCGTCGTCGGATCAATAATGACGATGCGGCGCAGCGTTACTTCCAATCTATCGGCTTTACCGCAGAAGAAGTGAATAACGCGTTGAAATCACCTGAATTAAAGGCTTATATGAACCATGCACGCAAAGTCAATAAGCAGGCTGGCATTGACTCAGTTCCTGCCATTGTTGTGAATGGCAAATATTTAACAGGGCCTGCTTTTATGTCGCCCGGTGATAACTTAATTGATGTTATAAATTACCTGACTGAATTGCAGTAATCGTTCTTGCATAGTCTTCATTAAAGGCAGGTGTACTTATGCGCAACTTGAATATGATTGACACATTCTTGATAGAAATTGGCCAGTCTTTACAAACTGTGCATGGTACACCTACCACCACAGAACGGCCCTATCCTGCACAGGGTTTACAAACGGCTGAACCACTGACGGAAACGGAAAGCCAATTATCAGGGCGCTTAATGCGTGTTAACCACGCAGGTGAGGTCGCTGCACAAGGCTTGTATCGCGGGCAAGCTATAACAGCTCGCTTACCTCAAGTGCGTTCTAAGATGGAGCGTGCTGCTTTGGAAGAAAATGACCATTTAGCTTGGTGTAATAAGCGCCTCAATGAATTGGACACGCATAGCAGCTACTTAAATCCTATGTGGTATTGGGGGTCTTTCTCTATTGGTGCAGTAGCGGGCGCACTAGGGGATAAATGGAGTTTAGGCTTCGTCAAAGAAACTGAGGATCAGGTCGAGCAGCATTTAGACGACCATTTAACGCGCTTGCCGCCGCACGATCTACCTAGCACAGCCGTTTTGCAGCAGATGAAAGCGGATGAAATTGAGCATGGCAAAATGGCTGAAGAAGCTGGCGGCATCAAACTCCCATGGCCAGTGCGCAAAGTGCTTATGCCAACTGTGTCAAAGCTCATGACCACCCTAAGTTATCGCTTTTAATCAACGATCCACTCTAGTTGCTCATAAGCCAACTGTGTCGCCAAATGGGTGCATAAGTCGCCCGCAAGCTCCAAAGGCAGGCTTGGCATACCTAACTCACTGCACTGTGTCACTTGCAAGCCCTCGTAACCGCAGGGATTAATAAACTGAAAAGGCTTGGTATTCATACAAACATTCAAGCTAAGACCGTGATAAGTACAACCACGACTGACACGCAAGCCTAAAGCCGCTATTTTTTTCTGCTCAACATACACGCCGGGCGCTTGGCGATCGCCTGTTGCAGTCACTTCGTAGTGCGCCAGTAAATCAATAACTGCTTGCTCTAGCTTGGTCACCAACTCACGCACACTCATGCCTTTGCGACGTGCATCCAATAAGACGTAGACAATTAATTGCCCAGGGCCGTGATAAGTGACTTGCCCACCCCGGTCAACTTGCACCACTGGAATATCATTGGTAGACACAATATGTTCGCGTTTGCCATTGCGCCCTAAGGTGAATACAGGCGCATGATCCAGCAGCCATAACTCATCCGGTGTATTTGCGTCGCGCTGCTCGGTAAAACGCTGCATTTTTTTCCAGACGGGCTCATAGGCTAGCTCACTACCTAAGTAGCGTACAATTAAATTGCCCACAATACCCATTCACAATTTTTTAGATCATGATAAATAGCGTCTAACTGTTCACGGCTTGTCGCGTGCATATCTAAGGTCAAGCTTTGATATTTACCTGTGCGGCTTTCATGACGTTTAACGTGAATATCCGTAGAAAATTCAGGATCATACGCTTGCGCAATAGCCACAACACTCAGCTCAAACTCATCACAAGCCTTCCCTACAACTTTCACTGGAAAATGGCAGGGAAACGTCATTTCAGCTTCAGAGTTGGCAAATACACTCATTTAAATCTCCTTCCTTGACTTGCGACACGCTATATCACGAACTTAGTCTGCAAAAAACTTCTGCACACTATCCGAGACACGCCGCCATAAGCCACCTTCTGATACATCTTCTAAAGCAAATAATGGCGCTTCTTTAAGAATAGTATCTTGATCAGAAAGTACAACACGCCCTAATACATCACCACGACGAATTGGAGCAGTAATAGATTTGTCGAATTGCACAACCCCTTTTAATTGATCATAGCGCCCCTTAGGCAAGCTGACATACAAATCATCAATCACACCCGCAGCGATATTCGGCTTTTCACCTTGCCAAATGCGTACCTCAGACAGCACTGAACCCGCTTTATACAACTTGTGCGTTTCAAAAGTACGAAAGCCAAACTCCAGCAAACGCTGGCTAGATTCAGAGCGACTACTCTTAGATTCAGCACCTAACACCACCGAAATCAACCGCATATTGTCACGTTTTGCGGATGTTACTAAGCAATAACCTGCTGACTCAGTATGCCCTGTTTTAACGCCGTCTACACTCGGATCACGCCATAATAACTTATTGCGGTTATACTGCTTAATATTGTTATAAGTAAATTCCTTTTCGGAATAAAGCTTATAACGCTCAGGAAAATCGTTAATTAAAGCACGTGTTAAAGTGACAATATCACGCGCTGTCGTGTAGTGTTCAGCCCCCGGCCAACCCGACACATTTTCATAGTTTGTGCCCATTAGACCGAGTTCCTTAGCCGCTTCATTCATACGTTGTACGAATGCTGTTTCTGTCCCCGCTACGTGCTCAGCTAAAGCCACCGCGGCATCATTGCCCGATTGCACAATTAGACCACGCAGCATTTTTTCCATCGGCACTTTTTTACCCGGCTCTACGAACATGCGAGAACCTTTCATCTCCCAAGCTTTTTGACTAATCAGTACCTCATCTTCTATGCTAATTGCGCCTTTGCTTAGTTCGCGATAGATCACATAAGCCGTCATTAGCTTAGTAATACTGGCTGGTTCTACACGCTTGGTAGGGTTGAAAGAGACTAACTCTTCCCCACTTTGAAAGTCCACTAACAAATAACTATCCGCATTAACATCAGGTGTCCCTTCTGCTAATGACCTGACCTGATTAGTATCAGCTTCAGCCTGCGTCTGTTCCTGCGCTGCTAGTGGCGTACTCACTAACAGCAACCCAATTAAAGCAATTTTTGCAAACATCCTGTCACACCAGATTATTGTTCAACCTCGACAACCCTAAAAGTTGCCAACCCGTTACTTTCGAGCGTATCTT
>Ga0102930_1000264_pt1 | contig 17807 bp, 15 predicted proteins | sample SalPon1_B_H2O_MG_FD_84514 | JGI IMG/M metagenome (GOLD analysis project Ga0102930, IMG submission 84514) | Salt pond water microbial communities from South San Francisco under conditions of wetland restoration - Salt Pond MetaG R1_B_H2O_MG | ecosystem: Environmental > Aquatic > Non-marine Saline... | reverse complement strand
TTAGTCGGATACGAGTAATAAAGAATGTAAAGATCTTATATGATATTTTACATGAATGTTACATGAGTATAAATGAAATTGATTGTTCTAATATCAATCAAATTCAGTAACAAGCTGTCAAAATGACAAATATCTCATCTCGCTTATTATGATTGTTATAGGTAGAATTTGTAAATTTATTTAGACAACAATGATTTTTTAAAACATTATTCCATTAAATTTGATGCATTACCTGTTCTGAGTTGAGCGATCCAATCATTAAGTGTGGTGCCATTTACACTTTGAGAAAAATCATCATCACCTAAAAAAGTATGAGAAGTACCATTTTTATAAAACACGCTCCAATTATCAAAATTGTCAAACACATTGTTTTTTAAATCTATTAATCCGGATTTAAAATCAGGTCCACTCACCGGTTCCAGCGGTGGATAACTACAATTGTTTTTACCAAAGCTGTAAAAAATAGAGTTAGTTTCGTCTTCATAATGACTCAAAAAACCAAATTGATCATCTGGATATTTTAAGCTTGCATATTCATAGATCTTTTGAATATCGTAATCGTAATTATTTTGAACAATTGTATTCAAATCTTCCGGTAATGATGCTGAGACATTCCAGGTTGATTCCCATTGTTGAACTAAGCAAGGGGTAAGTAAGCTGTTATCCATAAAAATTTGACCTGCATCTATAATGGCTGTTGTCGGTATGTTTTCACCCAGATTGTTTTTTAATTGAAAATAATTGGGCATAACGCCAAAACCACCGGCACTTGAACCTGCAAGTACAATTTCAGAAATTCCGCCGTTGTTTTCAAAAAAATCATTTAAGTCATTGAGGATGATATTGAAATTATCAGCACCTAACATGACCTGATCAGTAGGGCCACCATTTGGGATATCAGCAGAAGCATTTTGCCCTACATGGACATCGCCCGTAGCATAGGGAACAAAGATTAAATTCCAGTTTTTAAATTGATTAGCATTTGAATTTCTGTTGAGCAAAAGCGATTGCTCAGCTGATAGACGATTGTAAAAATCAGTCTCTGAAAATTTATTTAGATTAAAGTTACAAGTAATACCATTAAAACATGCACCACCTCCGTCTAAAAAAATAAACAATTTATCAGAATTTGGATTTAATATAGCACCATAACCCATAGACTCAGCATTTCTGGATTTCATGTTTTCTCTGGGGATCCATACAGCTACATTTGTGCTATCTGAAGCAACTTGATCTAATGTAAGCTCGCTATCTTCTTCTGGAATCACCGTATCATCATCACTACAAGATATGATGAAAATAGCGCTCAGAAAAAAAACTAAATATGTTCTCATACTGTTTTTATTTTGAATGTAAATATAATTAGAATAATTGTGAAAACCCCTTCTTCTAGTTGTTGTAATGCTTATTTTGAATCATTGAAATTATTTGAGAAAGTAAAAGCTTTTTTTATTTCTATATCATCTACGCTAATATCTGTACGAGCTTCCCCAATTTTTGGTAGTAGTACAAATAAAACCTTATTACCTTTATTTTTCTTATCATAGCGCATTAACTTTATTATTTCATCCTGTTCATGAGAGGAGAATTTTTTAATCTTAAATATATCATGAATTCTATTCGTTATCTCAATTAACTCAGATTCACTTAAACCAAGTGTTTTAAAAGACAGGTAGGCTTCTAAAATCATTCCATGAGCAACTGCTTCTCCATGAAGCAATGGAGTATTTGCGTTTTTATGAAAATAAGATTCTATGGCATGACCTAATGTATGTCCAAAATTTAAATGTTTCCTGATACCATTTTCCCTTGGATCTTGTTCTACAATTTTAGATTTTAACAGAACAGATCGCTTGATGATTGACTCCGGATTTTTTAAGGTTGATGGATAATCATTGATTTGTTGCCAATATATTTTATCAGCGATTAAACTATGTTTTAATATTTCAGCAAAGCCACTTTTCACTTCAGTTTCGGCTAAAGTTTTTAAAAAATCAAAGTCAAAAAGAACAAGTTTTGCATCTTGAACAGTACCGATTTGATTTTTTAAATGATTAAGATTAATGCCTGTTTTTCCTCCTATGGATGCATCAACCATCGCTAGTAAAGTTGTAGGAATATTGATAAAATCTATACCTCTTTTATAAGTAGAAGCCACAAATCCTCCCAAATCTGTAATCATTCCTCCACCTAGATTAATTAGTAATGCCTGACGATCAGCATCATGTTCAGCTAACTCTCCCCATAATCTCGTACATGTGTCAAATGATTTAGAACTTTCACCACTTTTTACAGATAGTATTTTATTAATCAAATTATGGGAAACTTTCTTCTTGAATACAGGTAAACAATATTTTTTTGTATGATCATCTACTAAGATAAAACATTGAGAATATTGCTTATCTTTTAAGAAATTTATTAACTTTTTATAAGCTTTATCAAAAATGTAACTTGCTGAATTTTCTGTATTTATATCGTTCATTTATTAAGATAATATCAAATTCAAAAATAAGATTTATGCTTAGCTAAAATATTGAAAATCATTAATATATTTGAAAAAATAAATTATATTTTAAATGATTGATACTAAGATATTTAACAATACTAAGGATGCCTTTGTGCTAAAGACAAAAAAAGATCTTAAGCGTTCGCTTTTTATTTTTAAGGCCATGAGCATTCCTTATTTAGTCCCAATTGGTATTTTTTTTACTAAATTATCATTAAAGTTGAAGCTCCCAGTAGAGGGATTAATCCGAAAAACCATATTTGAACAATTTTGTTCTGGAGAAACGCTAGAAGAGTCTATGCCGATAGTAAAACAAATGTATGAGAAAAACGTAAAATCAGTTCTTGATTACTCTGTTGAAGGAAAAGAAACAGATGAGGAGTTTGATAAAACAGCTGATACAAAAATAAAAATCATCAAGTATGCATCTGATCATATAGAGATCCCTTTTGCTGTGGCAAAACCTACTGGTTTAGGAAGATTTGAAATATGGCAAAAAGTATCAGAAAATGAAGCATTAAATCAGGAAGAAGCAGAAGAATGGGATCGAGTCAAGAAAAGATTTGAAAGCGTATGTAAAGCTGCTTATGATTATGATACAGATTTGTTAATAGATGCAGAGGAATCATGGATGCAAGATGCAGCAGACGACTTTTGTGAAGAAATGATGGCTAAGTATAATCAAAAAAGAGCAATTATTTACAACACCTTACAATGTTATAGATGGGATAGGTTGAATTATGTAAAAGAAATGCATGAGCGTGCTCAAAAAGGTGGTTATAAACTTGGCTTTAAAATAGTCCGTGGTGCTTATATGGAAAAAGAAAATAGAAGAGCATCAAAAATGGGTTATCAAACTCCAATTTGTGAAGACAAGGAAGCAACAGATGTAAATTTTAATGCTGTGATGTGTTACTGTATTAACAATATTGAGGATATAGCCGTATTCATAGGAACACATAATGAAGTTAGTACATATATGGCCATTCAATTAATGACTCAAAAAGGCATAGACTTAGATGATTCCAGGATTTGGTTTGGGCAATTATACGGTATGAGTGATCATATTAGTTTTAATATCGGTAAAGAATGTTCTAACGCCATAAAACTTTTGCCATTTGGCCCCATCAGAGATGTTATTCCATATTTGATGAGAAGAGCGCAAGAAAACTCATCTGTACAGGGGCAAACCTCTAGAGAACTGGCTTTACTTATTGAAGAGAAACAAAGGCGTGAAGGCCAGTTTGTTAAGCGAGTGGAATGACAAATTTTAATAAAAGGATTTGTTTGAGAAAATAATTTTTGCAAGCGATAAATTTATTATATTTGCAAACTTCAAATTAACCACTGGCGAGATACGTGTATGTTGATTTGATTTAAAACTTTTTAAAAAAGCATTATGGATTTAGTTAAACATGTTGAGGAGAATTTTGTAGATCAAAAAGATTTTCCAAGTTTTTCAGCTGGTGATACTATAACAGTTTATTACAGCATTAAAGAAGGTCAAAAGACAAGAACACAGTTTTTTAGAGGAACAGTTATTCAAACTAAAGGAACTGGCGCTACCAAAACTTTCACGATTAGAAAGATGAGTGGTACGGTAGGAGTGGAAAGAATTTTCCCTTTTAATATGCCTGCACTCCAAAAAATAGAGGTTAATAAGCGCGGTAAAGTAAGAAGAGCTCGTATTAATTACATTAGAAATCTTACGGGTAAAAAAGCAAGAATTAAAGAAAAGCGTGAAGCTTAAAATTTAAAAAATTAAACCTCTTTTTTAAGAGGTTTTTTTATGTTTACTCGCTTTGCAAAATATTAATATATTTGAAAATGTTGTATTTTATTAAAGAAAGAGATGCTCATTTTCACCCTTAATTAAATTATATATGGAAAGACAAATTATTTATACAAAAACAGATGAAGCTCCTGCATTAGCAACTTATTCATGGTTGCCAATAGTAAGAAATTACTTAAAAAAAGCTGATATTTCAGTAGTTTCAAAAGATATATCATTAGCAGCTAGAATCTTATCATTATTCCCGGACTATCTTGAAAAAGATCAACAAGTGGAAGACGGCCTTCAGCTTTTAGGTAAAATGACAGCCGATAAAAGAGCTAATATTATTAAACTTCCTAATATTAGCGCCTCCATACCACAACTTACCGCAGCTATTGAAGAGCTTCAAAATAAAGGTTATTCTGTACCGGATTATCCTTTTGAGCCTACATCAGAAGAAGATAAAAAGGTCTTGAGCAGATATGAAAAAGTATTAGGTAGTGCTGTTAATCCGGTACTTAGACAAGGTAACTCAGACCGACGCGTGGCTAAAGCTGTGAAAAATTATGCCAAAAACAATCCTCATAGTATGGGTGAATGGAGTTCCGCCTCTAAGTCTCATGTTGCTCACATGAACAGCGGTGATTTTTATGCTTCTGAACAATCAGAAGTTGTTCCTAATGACTCATTTTTATCAATCATTTTAGAAAATAAAGATGGCAAAACAACCACTTTAAAAAAAGATCTACAGGTTAAAAGTGATGAAGTGCTAGATGCTTCTTTTATGAGTGCTCAGTCTTTACGTGATTATATCAGAAAAGAGATTAAAGATGCTAAAGAAAAAGATGTCTTATTTTCTGTTCATTTAAAAGCGACTATGATGAAAGTTTCAGATCCTGTTATTTTCGGCCATGTAGTAGAAGTATTTTACGAAGACTTGCTAGAAAAATATCAGGAAGCTTTAGAGAAAATTAAGTTTGACCCTAACAATGGTATCGGTGATCTTTATTCTAAACTCGATCAATTAGATGATCAAACCGCTCAGGCTATTGAACAAGAAATAGCAAATATATATGAAGAAAGACCAGATTTAGCCATGGTTGATTCTCACAATGGTATTACTAACCTTCACGTACCTAGTAATGTTATTATTGATGCATCTATGCCGGCAGCTGTTAGAAGTTCAGGGCAAATGTGGAATAAAAACGATGAACTTCAAGATATGAAAGCTTTGATACCAGATAGAAGCTATGCCGGAATTTATCAGGAAGTAATAGATTTTTGTAAAGAAAACGGAGCATTTGACCCATCAACAATGGGTAATGTTTGTAATGTGGGCCTAATGGCTCAAAAAGCCGAAGAATATGGCTCTCATGATAAAACCTTTATAATTCCAGAGGATGGAAACCTAAAAGTTAAAGATGAGAATGGAAAGATCTATTTCTCACATGATGTTAGAAAAGACGATATCTGGAGAATGTGTCAAACAAAAGATGAACCGATTAAAGACTGGGTTAGATTAGCCGTTAAAAGAGGAAATGAAACAAATTCACCGGTTATTTTTTGGTTAGATGAAAACCGAGCTCATGATAATGTGTTGATTGCAAAAGTACGTCAATACTTAGAATTACACGATATAAATCATCTTGATATTCAAATTCTCAACCCCAAAGATGCTATGCGTAAAAGCTGTGAGACTATCAAAAAAGGTCAAGATTGTGTATCCGTAACCGGTAATGTATTACGTGATTATTTAACAGATTTATTTCCTATATTAGAATTAGGAACCAGCGCTAAAATGCTTTCTATTGTTCCATTGTTATCCGGAGGTGGATTGTTTGAAACCGGTGCCGGTGGTTCAGCACCTAAACATGTTCAGCAATTCCTTAAAGAAGGTCATTTGCGTTGGGATTCTCTAGGAGAGTTTCTTGCACTTGCAGTTTCTTTAGAGCAATTTGCTGATATTTACGATAATAAACGTGCTAAAGTAATGGCAGATGCTTTAAATAAAGCAAATGACGCTTACCTCCAAAATAACTATTCACCATCCAGAAAGGTGAATGAAATTGATAATAGAGGTAGTCAATTTTATCTGGCACTTTATTGGGCAAAAGCTTTAAGCGAACAAAATGAAGATCAAGGTTTAAAAGACGAATTTATCCAGGTATATCAACAATTAAAAGACGATCAATCAAAGATTGAAAAAGAGCTACTAGACGCTCAAGGTAAACCGGTTGACATCAATGGGTATTATTTTGCTGATGATCAACTTATTTTTAATCATATGAGACCTAGTAAAACTTTTAATAATATTGTTGAAAGCATTCAGTAACTTAATTCTATAGACATAATAAATCAGCTTGTGAGAAATCACAAGCTGATTTTTTTATTAAGTCTGTAAAACCCCCATATTAAATTTTCCCATTTCCGTTTGATGATCAGCTACATTGATGCCGGTGCTTATCCACCTACGCGTTTCAACTGGGTCGATGATTGCATCTGTCCATAATCTGGCTGCTGCATAATATGGACTGGTTTGGGCGTCATAATCGCTTTTTACTTTTTCGTATAATTCTTTTTCTTTTTCTTCTGTTATTTTTTCTCCTTGCGCTTTTAATTTGGATTTTTCAATCTGTAAAAGCACCTTAGCAGCAGAATTACCACCCATTACTGCTAACTCAGCACTTGGCCAGGCGATGATTAATCGGGGATCATAGGCTTTTCCGCACATTGCGTAATTTCCTGCACCATAAGAGTTTCCTATGATTACAGTGAATTTAGGGACTACTGAATTACTCACAGCATTTACCATTTTTGCTCCATCTTTGATAATCCCGCCATGTTCACTTTTGCTCCCTACCATAAACCCGGTTACATCCTGTAGAAACACCAGTGGGATTTTCTTTTGGTTACAATTAGCGATAAAACGAGTTGCTTTATCAGCTGAATCACTATATATAACTCCGCCAAATTGCATTTCTCCTTTTTTAGTTTTTACAACTTTTCTCTGATTGGCCACAATACCAACTGCCCAACCGTCAATCCTTGCATAAGCTGTAATGATCGTTTGCCCGTAGCCTTCTTTATATTCATCAAATTCAGATTGATCTACTAATCGTTTAATCACTTCCCGCATATCATATTGATCGCTGCGTTTAGCCGGAATATAACCAAATACTTCGCTTATTTTTTCTTTTGGTTTAGCAGGTTGTTTTCTGTTAAAACCTTGGCGTTCCGGTTCTCCCATTTTATCAAATATCCGCTGTATTTGCTCTAATGCATCTTGATCGGTTTCTGCTTTGTAATCAGTAACGCCACTTATTTCACAATGGGTAGTAGCTCCACCAAGGGATTCATTATCAATATCTTCCCCTATAGCAGCTTTTACTAAATAACTGCCGGCCAAGAAAATACTGCCGGTTTTATTGACGATAAGTGCTTCATCGCTCATAATGGGCAAATAAGCACCGCCAGCCACACAACTTCCCATGACTGCTGCAATCTGGGTGATACCTTTGCTACTCATAATCGCGTTATTCCGGAATATTCTACCAAAATTCTCCTTATCCGGAAAAATTTCATCTTGCATAGGCAAATAAACGCCGGCACTATCTACTAAATAGATAATAGGAAGGTTGTTTTCAATGGAGATTTCCTGAGCGCGAAGATTTTTTTTTCCAGTTATAGGAAACCAGGCACCGGCTTTTACAGTAGCATCATTAGCTACGACGATTACCTGATGACCTTTTACTTTTCCGATTTTAACAATTACGCCACCACTGGGACAGCCGCCTTCTTCTTGATACATTTCGTATCCGGCGAAAGCTCCTATTTCAATACAATCTTCGGGTTCATCTACTAAATAATTGATGCGCTCTCTGGCAGTCAGTTTATTTTTGCTGTGTTGCTTTTCGATCTTTTTATCGCCACCGCCTTTTTTGACAACAGCTAAGCGCTCTTTAAGTTCTGAAACCTTTAGTTTATTGTGATCTTCGTTCTTATTAAATTTTAAATCCATAACAATTATTAAAGTTGGACTAAAATACAAAGTTTAGTAAAATATCAAACGGTTTCGTTAACCTTTATTTTCCTAACTCGCCGTTATACCTGTGAAATAATGTTTTAGTATTTTTGTTGCCATTTTAAAAAATAAAAGTATGGCAATGATGAATAAAAATACCGTTTTAGGTTGGGCTACCTTTATTATGATCATAGTAGGTTTAGGCTTGATCGCTTTAGGTGCTTTTCGTTATAACGAAGTCGCCGGTTGGGGATTTGCCAGCGTTGGTGTCGGATTTTTTGCTGTTGCTTGGGTCTTTAATTCGTTAAAAGGTAGAATATAAATGGAAAATAAACTACAAAAGACATCGCTACATCAAATTCATAAAAAGCTTGGAGCTAAAATGGTAGAATTTGCCGGTTTTGAAATGCCGGTTTCTTATGCAGGCGTCAATGAAGAACATATTAACGTTAGAAATAATGTAGGTGTTTTTGATGTTTCTCATATGGGCGAATTTTTTATTACAGGTAAAGAAGCTGAAGACTTGCTTCAAAAAGTAACTACTAATGATGTGAGTAAACTTTATGATGGTAAAGCGCAATATACTTGTATGCCAAACTACGATAATGGAATTGTTGACGATTTCATTTTATACAGATTTCATTCAGAGAAATATATGGTTGTAGCTAATGCATCAAATATTGAGAAAGACTATGATTGGATTGTTAAGCATAACGAATTTGATGCAAAAGTAGAAGATCAGTCTAATGAGTATTCACTTTTAGCCATTCAGGGGCCAAAAGCTGTAGAATCTATGCAATCCCTATATGAGGGAGACCTAAACGATATCAAGTTTTATCATTTTGCAGTTGATCAATTTGCAGGTTGTGATGATGTGATCATTTCTGGGACAGGCTATACCGGAAGCGGTGGATTAGAGATCTATTTTAAGAATCAATATGCGGAAAAGATCTGGAATGCGGTAATAAAAGCAGGAAAAGATTTTAAAATCAAGCCTACCGGATTGGCTGCCAGAGATACATTACGCTTAGAAATGGGTTTATGCTTATACGGCAACGATATAGATGACACTACTTCTCCTATTGAAGCAAAATTAGGATGGATCACAAAATTTACTAAAGATTTCATCAATGCAGACCAACTCAAAAAACAAAAAGAAGGAGGTGTTTCCCGTAAATTAACCGCTTTTATGGTAGAAGGAAAAGCTATTCCGCGTCATGGGTATAAAATTGTAAATCAAGATGATGAGGAAATAGGTTATGTAACTTCAGGAACACGTTCTCCTATGTTAGAACAACCTATAGGATTAGGCTATGTAAAACTCGGTTCTCATCGGGTAGGAGATAGATTTTATATCCGGATACGGAAAAGGCTGGTGCCGGCTCAGGTAGTAAAACTCCCATTTTATAAGCCGGAATCTTGATAGATTCTTATCTTTATAAAAACATTATAAATGGGTAAGAGCTCCAAAAGAATATTAATCTTAGGAGGTAGTGGCTTTTTGGGATATGCCTTGTATAAGGAGCTAAATGCTTTTTATGATGTCTATTGCACCTACAAATCAGCTAATAAAAAACTAAAAAAAAACAATCGTTTTATACAATGGGATCTTGAAACGGAATTGCCATCTATGATGTTGGAAGAAATTCAACCAGATTATATCATATCCGCTTTAAGAGGGGGATTTTATGCTCAGTTAGAAGCGCACATAATTCTAATTGATTATGTGATTAGAAGAAACAAAAAGTTGCTGTTCTTATCATCTGCTAATGTATTTGATGCATTCACAAATTTTCCGTCCTATGAATATGATAAAACTTTTAGTTACAGCAAGTACGGGCATTTTAAGATTAAAATTGAAAATGCCTTATTAAGATTACCCAATGAATGTTACAGCATCTTAAGGATTCCTATGATATTCGGGAAAAATGCGCCCAGATTAAAAGAGATTAAAGCACTTTACGAACTTAAAGAACCTATAGAAGTGTTTCCCAATGTTGTGCTTAATGCTACTAGTATTCAAAAGTTTACCCAACAAACTCATTTTATCATCAATCGTAAACTAAACGGAATTTTTCACTTGGGTAGCAATGATCTGATCCATCATAACGAACTGATAGATAAGTTTTGCCGACGTCTCAGATATAAAGATCCGCTTTTCAAACAAGTTTACAATTCAAATAACGATAGATTGATTGCAGTAATTCCCAAAGACAATAAACTACCAGAAAATTATCAGATAAATATTGAAGAAGTCGTTGATCATTCAATACTTTTGTAATAATATCTAAAACAAAGCAAGATGGAAAAGTTAAATGATCAGCAGATTAACGGAAAACTGAATGAAGTGAATAATTGGCAAAAAGAAGGAGATCATCTGAAAAGGAAACTACAATTTGAAGATTTCAAATCTACCTTTGCCATCATGACAAGAATAGCCTTTGAAGCAGAAGCTCATCAGCATCACCCGGAGTTGTTTAATGTATATAATAACTTAGAGATTGGTTTATCTACGCATGAGGCCGAAGGTATTACTCAAAAAGATTTTGACCTGGCTCGTGCGATTGATAAGATTGTAGATTAAATCATATTCGCTGTTAATAAATAATCTATTCTTACATGTTTTTCAATTTTATCTTATGATAAAACATTAGGATTAAGTATTGTTTACCAACTAAAATTTAAAATTCACTTATCGCAAGAATAAAATGTGATCTAAGAATTTAATTTTTACGATATTTTTGATATTGTATTTAATCGACAGTATAATAACTTAATACAATAATGTCTATTAAATTGATGATGATGTTTTTGTATTTTAAAACCATTTCTTAGTGGCAAATAATTAATTGTTAACTAAAGTTTACAATAAAATATTTAAACATTCAACAAAAATTTTGATTTAAAGCTTTATTTTTGCGAAAACTAAATAAATGGATTCGATACAATCATTGGAGTGGAGGTATGCCGTAAAGGAATTTGATCAAAATCAATCCATACCTTCAGACAAAATTGAGAAAATAAAAAAGGCTTTTAATTTAACGCCTACCTCGTATGGTTTACAACCATTGCATTTGGCTATAATTGAAGATCAGGCCATGCAAAATGAATTATTAGTGCATTCTTATGGTCAAAAGCAAATAACCACTGCATCTCACGTTTTAGTAATTTGTGTTGAAACAGAGATTGATCAAAGTTTTATTGAGGAAAATTTTGAATTACAAAAAGAAATAAGATCCGTTAAAGACGAGGTTGTAGCACCATTTAGAAAATTTCTGATAGATGATTTTACAAATCGCAGCCCTGAAGAGATATACCAGTGGTCTTTAAATCAAGCTTATTTGGTTATGGGTAGCTTGTTAACAGTATGCGCTGCCGAAGGTCTTGATGCCTGCCCAATGGAAGGCTTTGAAGCGCATCAATATGATCGAATTTTGGGCTTAAACGAAAAAGGCTTAGAAAGTGCGCTGGTTTTACCCGTAGGTTATCGATCAAAAAATGATCAATTCGCAAAATTTAAAAAAGTAAGACGCCCAATAGAAGAAACTGTTTTTAAAGTAGAAACTACTATAAGTTCAGTTTGAAAATTTGATAAGGCAGATGTTTTTAGAATAAAATTCTGTTTTAACATTTATTTTTAAATAGCTTGATTATTTATTGTTGTTTGATTATAACTTCCTTACGTATTTGATTGATATAACGCTAATCAATTGATTTAAAATTATTTATATAATTAATAATGAGACATTTAAAATTCAAATAAAATCTTTCATCAAATTCTCATATCGTAGTTGGATATGACTAATTATTTTTAATTATTTTTATTTCAAATTTATAAATTGGAAATACTTAATAGAGAGCAACTCGCATATGTTGATCAGCAAAGCATTGAAGAGCAGCATATATCTTCTTGGCAATTAATGGAACGTGCGTCTATTGAAGCAACACAGCATATTTTAAAGTACTTAGACAAAGACCAACATCAAGTCATTGTTTTAGCTGGAAACAGAAATAATGGCGGTGATGGTTTAGCTATAGCTAATCATTTGATAAGCAATGGTTTTCAGGTAATGGTCTATATTATAAATTATGCTGCTCAACCCAGTACAGATTTTAATAATAATCTAAATAGATTGCGTGAGAACAACCTGACAGAAGTAGATAATAATACTTCATTTCCTCAAGTTGATATCAATTGTGTGATTATTGATGCCATTTTTGGAGTAGGACTAAATCGCCGATTGCCAAAAATTGTTGAAGATTGGATTGCATTTTTCAATACAACGGATAATTTAGTTTTTTCCATTGATGTTCCGAGCGGACTCTACTTAGATCGGTTGCCCGGTGAAGAAGAATTGGTTTTTCAGGCAGATAGAACATTTACATTTCAATTGCCTAAATTAGCTTTATTGTTTTCTTCAACTGCAAGATACGCCGGTGATATTGAAATTATAGATATCGGATTATCACAAAGTGCAATAAATAGTATAGAAGTAAATGATGTTTATTTAACTAAAAAGCATATACAGGAAAAATTGATAAATCGCAATCGTTTTTCCCATAAGGGAACTTTTGGCCACGCATTATTAGTAGGCGGAAGTTACGGGATGAATGGAAGTATTCGTTTAGCAGCAGCAGCCTGTATGCGATCAGGTGTAGGAAAAACCACATGTAAAGTGCCGGCATCAGCAGTTGAGGTATTGCAAGTTGCTATTCCTGAGGTGATGTTATTAGCATCAGAAAAAAATAAATATATTGATGAACTAAAGGATATATCAACTTATCAATCTATTGGTATAGGCGTAGGCATTGGAACGAAAAAAAAGGTAAGAATAGCATTTGATGATTATATTCAAAAAGCAGACCTGCCGATTTTAATTGACGCAGACGGAATTAACTGTTTAGCAAAAGATACGAACCTTTTACATCAACTTCCTGAAAACAGCATATTAACTCCGCATCCCGGCGAAATGCAACGCCTGAGAAATTTGTCAGTTGATCCATTTGTTCGTAAAAAAGAAATTGAAGATTTTGCAAGCCAATATAAGATTATTTTGGTTTATAAAGATGCGCATACTATGATAACGGATGGAAAGCATACCTACTTTAATTCTACCGGAAATGCTGGAATGGCAACAGCCGGGAGTGGGGATGTGTTAACGGGACTGATTACCGGATTGTTAGCTCAGGGATATAAACCATTTGACGCAGCTAAAATTGGCGTTTACATACATGGGCGTGCAGGAGATTTGGCCCTTTCAAAAATGGGAGAACACGCAATGTTAAGTCGAGATATCATTGACAATTTAGGGGAAGCTTTTCAAGTTTAATCAATTTAAATACGAAAGCAAGTAATTAAATACTTAGCTTTATCATTAATATTTGAAATAGATATGGAATTTTTTTTTAATCTTGCCAAGAGGTTATTGATTCAACAAGTGTAAACCAATTTCAATAATCTATTTTTTGTAATGAAATTTTATTAAAGTTATTCATTTAGAAACAAAAGTAATATGACAAAAAAAATCATTCTAGTGTTTTTTCTATTTTTTAGCCCTTACTTAGTTGCACAGCAGGTCAATAAAAACTCGACCTTTTGGGATAAAGTACGCTGGGGAGGAACCGGAGGAGCTAATTTTTCTAACAGATTTTCTACAATTAGTATTTCACCGCAGGGAATTTACCCGGTTAATTCTTATTATTCTACAGGTTTAGGGCTTCAATACAGCTATTTTGATAGAAATAATAGATTTACTTCACACTTATATGGAGGTAGTTTTTTGAATTTTTTTAATCCATTAGCCGAGCTGCAACTTTCAGCTGAACTTGAACAATTACGAGTAAAAACTAAGTTTACAAACGGTGAAACAGATGAGTTTTGGAATACAGCTTTATTTTTTGGAGCTGGCTATAGACAGGGTAATATTATTATAGGGATAAGATATAATGTTCTTTTTGATGATAATAATAGAGTCTACCCTGAAGCATGGGCACCATTTGTAAGGATCTATTTTTAAGCTTTAATCTATAAATTTTTTAAGTTGTTGTCAATCATTAGCAATAAGATTTATTTTGCTATAAGAAGTAAATACTGACCTGTTTTACTTTTAGAGCTATTTAATTCCAGCAAACATTATAATTCTTAAATCATATGATAATATGTAAAGCAGAAGGTAATAACGTAAATAAAATAATTCATCATCAATTTGATAGTGGGTTGATAAAACAATCTATTATTGCAAGATAAATTAAATCCAGCAGCCAAAAACACATAAAATAAATAGCTCACAACTTTTATTATCATTACTACATATGGTATTTTGTTAATTTTTTTTGTAAACCTTCATGAAAAAAATATAAATTTTAAGTTATATGTTTTTTTGTACAAAAATTATTTACTTTATTTGCAATGTATTATTAAATAACGTAAACTTATTAATTAACTAAAAATGAAAAATTTTTTATTCCTTATTACGCTAGGCTTGTTTTTATATTCAAGCCATTCTTTTAGTCAAGAAAGTACAAAGCAATCACAAGCAGAAACTGAGAGTGTTGATAATCAGGAGAAATCTAAAAGCTCAGAAAAACCATATGACAGGTGGTCAATCGAATTTAACTTTGGTACAAACAGGACTGACGATTATTACAATTCTGGATTTTACCAAACAGACATTGAAAAGGATTTAGCATTGGGAGGTTTAGGACACTATGACTTAGGTGTAAGATACATGTTAAATGAAAAGTTTGGTTTAAAATTTAGTGGATCTTATGACACATTTGAATCTAATAGTGATAATAGTTCTTCTTTTGATACCAACTTGTTAAGATTAAACTTTGAAGGTGTTGCTAATCTAAGAAATGTATTTAATTTTGATTCTTTTTCAGATAGAATCGGATTGTTAGGGCATGCAGGTGTTCATTATGGATTTTTTGGTGATGGTAATGATAATGGTTCAGATGGTGATAATGCCGCACTCGTGAAAGGATCAGATGAAGTTACTGGTTTTGTTGTTGGTTTTACTCCTCAATATAGATTATCTAACACATTTGTAATTACTGCAGATGCTAGCTTTGTAAAAAATTATAGACAACATAAAACTTGGAATTATGGTACTCCAGCCAATGAATCTAACTTAAACGCAGAGTTTATGTCATTTTCATTAGGTGTAACTGCATATCTTGGGAAAAAAGAAACACATGCAGACTGGTACATTCCAGCTGATAAAACTAAAGAAGAGTTAGAAAATGTTAAAAATAAATTAGCTCAGCTTGAAGATAAATTAAACGATAAGCAAGACAAAATGCCGGATGACGATGGTAATGGCATACCAAATAAAACTCAGAATTACATCAACAATTTAGTTAAAAATATAAAACCAGAACCAACTGATGGTAATGATATTTATACCTCAATGTTAGAAAAGGAATATGTTAGAATATTCTTTGATTTTGATGAAGATATGCCTAACGAACCATCTGCAGATGAGGTTATGACCTTAATCAAGTATATGAAAGATAATCCAGATGCTAATGTAGAATTAATTGGTTTAACTGATGTTTTAGGTACAGATTCATATAATAATGATTTGTCTCAAAGAAGAGCTGCAAATGTTAAAGACATCTTAGTTAAATCTGGAATAGATGCATCTAGAATTAGTCAAAGAGGTGATGGTAAAAATCCTGTCTTCACTTCAAAAGATGAATTTACAAGGATGTTTGCAAGAACAGTACTTGTTAAATTAAAATAATCTAACCTACTTAACCTTATTAAAAGCTACCTAAATTTAGGTAGCTTTTTTTTTATTTTATACGGTTTCTTATTAAAAAGTATTGAGGGAAACGTGTTATTTTTCAATTCTTTAATAAAATATTATATTAAACGTGCTTAACTTAGATATAAGGTTTTAGACTAATTTCTTATAGGAAATTATCAACTAAATAGATATTAGTCTAAAAATTAATTACTGTTTTACAAGTCTTTTAGTATAGCAAGGTGTTTAAAACTAAGCATCTCAAATCGCTCATCATAATTGCAAAGCATGGATTTTATTGATTTTTCAGACAATAATGATATTTATAAATTTTAACCTGATAAGTATGTTTGAAATTATAAGCGTGTTTATGATATCATATAAGTATCAATTTAATTTTATGAATCGGTACTTTTTGTTTAATGAATGAAAGCTATTCTTTTACTTCCCGATACAAAAATTAGAAAAAATATTACCTAATAGTTCATCATTAGTAACTTGACCGGTAATCAGACCAAAGTGATAAAGAGCTTCCCGGATATCTAAGGCAAGAAGATCGCCACTTATGCCGGCGTTTAATCCTTCCTGAACCTTGTTGATTTCTTCTAAAGCGTTTTCTAATGCGCTATAATGCCTGGAATTGGTCACTATCGCTTCGTTATTATTTAGTTTCCCGGTATTGATGTTTTCTATAAGTTGGTCTTTTAATTCTTCTATCCCTTTTTGTGTAGAAGCAGCTATGGATAAAGCATTAGGAAATAATTTATCAATTTCCATGTGTTGATTCCGGGTCAACATATCCATTTTGTTAGCTACCACTAAAAGTGGTTGATCGGGAAACTGATTGGCTAATTGATGGATTTCTTTTTTTATGAATTTAACAGAATGATCTTCTATTTGGTCATTTTTAAATAATTTAGGAGTGTCGATCAACCTGAGGATTAACTGAGATTGCTTAATGTTCTCATATGTTTTTTTGATGCCTAAGGATTCTATCTTATCATCAGTAACCCGAATACCAGCTGTGTCTATAAACCTAAATCCTATTCCTTTAATAGAAATTTCATCTTCAATACTATCACGTGTTGTTCCTTCAATATCACTGACAATAGCTTTTTCTTCGTTGACCAAAGCATTTAATAAAGTAGATTTACCTACGTTAGGCTCACCTACTATAGTCACGGGAATACCTTTTTTCAATACGTTACCCACAGAAAAAGAATCGATGAGGTAGGAGAGTTGCTGCTGTATCTTAAGCACTAATTCCTGAAATTGCTCTCGATTGGCAAATTCTACATCTTCTTCTGAAAAGTCAAGTTCCAGTTCTATTAGAGAAGCAAAATCTAATAATTCCTGCCGTAGTTTGTTGATTTCCTCAGCAAACCCGCCTCTCATCTGTTGCATGGCTAATTGATGACTGGCTTTATTTTCACTAGCAATCAAATCGGAAACAGCCTCTGCTTGGCTTAAATCCATTTTTCCATTCAGGAAGGCACGCATGGTAAATTCACCGGCTTCAGCAGCTCGGCACCCATTTTTAATTAGTAGCTCGATGACCTTCTGCAAGATAAAATTACTACCGTGACATGATAATTCAACAGTTGGTTCACCCGTATAACTTTTTTTTCCTTTAAATACAGTCGCTAAAGCTTCATCGATAATTTGTTTTTCATTAATTATTTTACCTAAATGAACTGTATGAGATTGTTGTTCTTGAAGTGATTTTTTGTTATAGGCTTTAAAAATCGCATCGGT
>Ga0102930_1000262_pt1 | contig 17831 bp, 17 predicted proteins | sample SalPon1_B_H2O_MG_FD_84514 | JGI IMG/M metagenome (GOLD analysis project Ga0102930, IMG submission 84514) | Salt pond water microbial communities from South San Francisco under conditions of wetland restoration - Salt Pond MetaG R1_B_H2O_MG | ecosystem: Environmental > Aquatic > Non-marine Saline... | reverse complement strand
CGGACCACCAGCGCCGGTCAACGTCGCGCGATCCGCGAGGCCCTGCTATCGCTCGAGCCACTCGGACGACAGGCGGACCGGGCCCTGACGGCGAACTGGGGGCCGGATATCCGCCATGGCGCCATCCCCGCCCATGACGCGGCCTACGACCCGATCCGGGCACTGTATCGCTCGCTGCCCGACGGAGTTCCCGAGGTCGAGCGATGACCCGGACAGCCCGCTACGTCATCGCGTTCCTGGCGGTGGAGATACTCGTCTCCGCGATCGTCATCGCCGTCCACCACGACCAGGAGCAGAACGCACTCGAGGTGGACCTGGCCGAACAGCGAGCGGCCTACGACGCCATCCTGACCGGCACCCGCCGGCTGACCGACCTGGCCTTCGATTCCCGGGTGGTGACGCCGAAAAACCTGCGACTATTCCGCCATGCCAGCTCGCCCGACGCGGAGCAGGCGGCGGTCGCCCGTGGGCTCCTGTACCGCCGGCTCTACCCGCTCTCCGAGGACATGAAGCGCAACCACGTCCGACAGATGCATGTGCACCTGCCGGGCGGGATCTCGTTTCTGCGCCTGCATCGACCCGAGCGCTTCGGCGACGCGCTCTACGACTACCGGCCGATCCTGAAAAAGGTAAACGACACGCGCTCACCGGCGACGGGATTCGAGACCGGCCGAGTGACGCACGGGTTCCGCTTCGCGTACCCGATCATCGATGACGGCCAGCTGCTCGCCACGTTCGAGTTCAGCATGTCGTTCACCGCGCGCGATCCGCGAGGAGCTCAAGCGCACCGCCGCCCTGCCGAACACCCACTACCAATTCATCGTCAAGCGCGAGGCGGTCGAGCCCAAGCTGTTCGCCGGGCGGGAGACGCTCTATCGAAACAGCGAGGCCAACCCGGCCTACGTGGTCGAGGACCCGGCCTCGTCACTGCGCAACGAGACCAGTGTCAACGCGCTGCCCGAGCCCATTCGGTCACTCGATCGGGCAATCGCCGCGGCCAGCGACATCCAGCGGCGGATGGCCGCCGGTGACGCCTTCGGCCGGTTCATCGAGGCCGGCGGCACGAGCCATGCGATCAACTTCCTGCCCGTCGAGAGCGCCACCGGGGGACAGGTGGGATACATCCTCGCCTACACGCCCGCCGCCGAGCACGACGAGCTGACCAATGCCGCCTTCGCCATCTGGTTGCTGGGCTCGCTGCTCCTGTTGCTGACCTTCGTGACGCACTACCGGCTGCAGAAGTCGCGACACTTCATGAGCACGGTCGCCGAGCACATGGGCTCGGGCCTCTACGTCACGGACAATCGGGGGCGCATCACCTACGTCAACGCCGCCGCCCTCCACACCCTCGGCTACACGCGCGAGGGGCTGCTCGGACGCAACGCGCACGACACCTTCCACGGCCATTCCTCCGAACCCACGACCGACGGTGACGAGTGCCCCTTCGAACGGGTGATCCGCGGCGGCACGCTGTTCTCCTCCGACAACGAGGTCTTCCGGGACGCGCAGGGGAATCACCGCACCGTCGAGGTCCTGAGCACGCCCCTGGAAATGGACACCGGCGAGAAAGGGGCGGTCACGGTGTTCCGCGACGTCACCGACCGCAAGCGGAGCGAAGAGAAACTGCAGCAGGTGGTCACCGCCCTGCGCAACAGCCGCGAGGGGGTGATGATCACCGATCGGAACCTGAGTATCCTCGACGTCAACGAGGCGTTCACCACCGTGACCGGCTACGAGCGCCACGAAATCCTCGGCCGCACCCCCCGGGTACTGCAGTCCGGGGGCCAGGGGCCGGCGTTCTACGAGGCTATGTGGGAGGAGCTGCAGGCCGCGGACAACTGGCGCGGGGAAATCTGGAACCGCCGCAAGGACGGCACCGTTTATCCCGAGTGGTTGACCATCAGCGCGATCCGCAATGACGACAACGAGGTGACCCACTACGTCGCGATCTTCTCCGACATCACCGACCTGCATGAGGCGAACCAGCGACTGGAGGCGCAGGCACGCCAGGATGCGCTGACCGGGTTGGCCAACCGTCACGCGCTCGAGCGACACCTGGAGGCCCTGATCCGCCAGCGCGACGCCCGGTTCGCCGTGCTGTTCGTCGATCTCGACCACTTCAAGCGGGTCAACGACACCATGGGGCATGCCATGGGGGACCGACTCCTGAGCGAGATGGCCAGCCGCCTGCAGCGCCTGCTGCGTTCGAGCGACATGCTCGCCCGCCTCGGCGGCGACGAGTTCGTCGCGGTGCTCGAGAAGCTCGACCACCCGAACGACGCCGCCTCGGTCGCGCGCAAGCTGATCGAGGAGGTCGCCCGCCCCTACCAGCTCGGTGGCAACGAGTTGAGCGTGGGGGCCAGCGTCGGCATCGCCCTTGTACCCGGAAAACGGCGGCAACGCCGCCACCATGCTGAGAAACGCCGACACGGCGATGTACCAGGCCAAGGCGGAGGGTCGAAACAACTACCATTTCTACACCACCGAACTCACGCGCCGGGTCATCGAGCGCATGAAGATCGAGAGCCAGCTGCGCCGGGCGATCGACAACCACGAACTCGTGATCCACTACCAGCCGCAGGTCGACCTGTCGTCCGGCCGTATCGTGGGCGCCGAGGCGCTGCTCCGATGGAACAGCCCCGACGGGCCCGTCTCGCCGGCCGAGTTCATCCCGGTCGCCGAGCAGACCGGCCAGATCAACGCGATCGGTCGCTGGGTGCTGACGAGCGTGTGCGATCAGATCCGTTCGTGGCGCGATCAGGGCATCAATGACCTGCGGGTCGCGGTGAACCTTTCCGCCCAGCAACTCTCCAGCCCGGACCTGCTGGCAGACGTCGACGCCGCCATCGCCGCGGCGGGGATACCCGCCGAGCAGGTCGAGCTGGAAATCACCGAGACCGCGATGATGCAGGACCCGGCGCGCGCCGCGCAGGTCATGCAGGCATTCCGCGAGCGAGGCCTGAAACTCGCGATCGACGACTTCGGTACCGGCTACTCGTCGCTGAGCTACCTCAAGCAGTTGCCGATCGACTACCTGAAGATCGACCAATCCTTCGTTCGGGGCATTCCCGGCGACCTCGACGACCTGCCGATCGTCGACGCAATCATCGCGCTGGCCAACAGTCTCGAGCTGGTCACCATCGCCGAAGGGGTCGAGACGCGCGACCAGCTCGACGAGCTTCGGCGCCGCAAGTGCGACCTGTACCAGGGCTACTTCTTCTCGCGCCCGCTGCCGGTCTCGGCGTTCGAGGCACTGTTGCGCGAGTCCTGAGCCTGCGTGGCGGAGTCGCCCCCGCCCGTCGCATCCGCCGACGGCCAGGTCTCGGCCACCGGCGGGACCTCACGCCCGGCATTGCCGCGACGCGGCGGCACCACCACGCCCAGCGACACGACCATGCGGAAGCCCTCTTCGACCGTCATCTCCAGCTCGATCACCTCGGAGCGAGGCACCATGATCACGAAACCCGAGGTGGGGTTGGGGGCGGTGGGCACGAACAGGGTGATCAGGTGATCGTCGGTGCGATCCTGCACCTCGCCGATCGGCTCGCCGGAGACGAAGGCGATCGACCAAGCATTGCGCCGCGGGTATTCGACCAGCACCACCTTGCGAAACGAGCGTGAGTCCTGGGAGACGAAGGTTTCGACCACCTGCTTGACCGAGGAGTAGATGCTGCGCACCAGCGGGATACGGTTGAGCAGGCGCTCCCAGGCATGGATCAGGCTGCGCCCGAGGATATTGGCCACCAGCGCCCCGGTGAGCAGCACGATCACCACGGCGAAGAAGGCGCCCATGCCGGGCAGTTCGAAACCGATCAGCGCCTCGGGGCGGTAGGACGGCGGCAGCAGGACGATGCTCTTGTCCATGAAGGAGATCAGGGCGTTGACCACCCAGAAGGTCACCGCCAGCGGCGCCCAGACGAGGATGCCGGCGATCAGCCAGCGGCGCAGGGTGAGAAAGCGGCCGCCCTTGCCCGGCTTGCCGCCCTCCGGCGTTTCCGGCTGCTCGCTCATGCGCCCACCCCGGGGATCATGGGCCGCAGCCAGGAGGCGATCGCCGTCAGCAGCGCCAGCGCGGCCAGCAGGGTGAACAGCCGGCGAAGGCGCTGGTAGGACCAGCCCACGGGCAGGTTGTCGAGCCAGCGGCGGTCCACCTGCCACGAGAGCACCAGCAACAGGAACAGCAGGGACAGCGAGAGCACCGCCCAGGGCAGCATCGCCGCGACCCAGGCGGCGAGAACCAGCAAGGCCCCCCAGGCGAGGCGGTGGCGGGCGTCCCCCACCAGCAGGGCGCGCTCGGCCGGCGTGGTCGCCAGCACGACGCCCCAGTGGACCGCCCCGAGGAAGCCGAGCATCACCGCGGCGTAGGCTGACAACGCGTCGAGTGCCGGGCCGAGCCAGCCAAACGGCCCCAGCCAGGCCAGCAGGGCCAGCCCCCAGAACGGCAACAGCAGTCCAAGCGCAAGCAGGTAGGCGGTGGCACGCATTGCGATCTCCTTGGCCCTCGGGCCGTCTTCATGCTGGCCGGCGTGATGGCCATGCCGGCATTCTACGCCCAAGCCTAGACCGGAACGAGCGTCCCCTGCGGCCACAAACAGCATCGCCCGGGCGGGCCCGGGCGACTTGACGGTCCACCCTGCCGACGCGGGCCGGTCAGCCGGTGTTGAATTTGCTCACCAGGCGCGAGAGCTCGTGGGCGTAGCGGGCCACCGACTCGCCCGCCTCGGCCGTTTCCTGGGCGGCGTGGGCGTTCTCGGTCGTGGTCTCGCTCATGTGCTCGATGCTGGTCTTCATCTCGCCGGAGACGGCGGTCTGCTCTTCGGCCGCGGCGGCGATACGCGTGCTCATGTCCTCGAGCCGCTCGAACGCCGTGGCGATTTCGTTGAGCATCCGGTCGGCATCGGTCACCGCCTCGAGGCTCTTGTTGCTCACCTCGCGCCCCGTGGTCATCGCATCGACCGCCTCGGCGGCGCCCTCGCGCAGGCGGGCGATGATGTCGGTGATCTCGCGGGTCGAGTCCTGGGTGCGGTTGGCCAGCGAACGGACCTCCTCGGCGACGACCGCGAAGCCGCGCCCCTGCTCGCCGGCACGGGCCGCCTCGATGGCCGCGTTCAGGGCCAGCAGGTTGGTCTGCTCGGCGATCGCGCCGATCACGTCGAGCACCTTGCCGATCGACTGCGACTGTTCGGAGAGGTTGGCGACGATGCCCTCGGCGCGCGTAAGCACCTCGTCGAGCTCCTCGGCGTTGCGGGCACTGCCGTTCACCCGGCCCAGCCCGTCGTGCAGCTGCCGGTTGGCCTGCTGGACCGCGGAACTGGCCTCCTCGGCCCCGCGAGCGACCTCCTCGGCCGCCTCCTGGGTCTGCCCCATGCCGCTGACCAGCGAGTCGATCGCCGACTCCTCGCGCTCGGCCCCTTCGCGGCCACGTCGGGATGCGCGCTCGAGGCTCTCGGAGGCCTCGGTCATCGCCGCCGAGGAGCGGGCCACTTCGCGGACCAGGTTCTGCGCCGTGTCGGCGAAGGTATTGAACGCCGCGCCCACCTGGGCGATCTCGTCGTTGCCCTCGGCCGGCAGGCGCTGGGTCAGGTCACCGTCACCCTCGGCGATGTCCCGCATGCGACCGGCGATCCGCTGCAACGGCCGCGAGATGGTCAGCACCGAGAGCCACGCCAGCAGGCCGACCACCACGATCCCGGCGATCACGGCACCGATCTGCCAGTTGCTGGTGGAGTCCAGCGCCACCAGCAGGCTGTCGGAGCGCTCGGCGATCTCGCGGCGCTCGCGGGCGACGATCGACTCGACGTCCTGCTCGATCTGCTCGAAGATCGGGGTCAGCTCGGTGCGCACCAGGTAGGCGTCCATGCGCCACTTCTCCGAGGCATGGATCTCGAACGCCTTTTCGGCCGCCTCGACGAACTGCGGCAACTTCTGGTTGAGCTGCTCGATCGCGTCGAGTTGCTCGAAGGTCAGCAGGTAGTCGTAGTCCTCCGCAATCGCCTCGGCACGCTCGACGGCCTGGCCGGCGTAGAGATTGAAGTTCTCGCGCAGGGCGGGCGAACGGAAGGACATGTAGCCGCGCAGGCTCGCCACGACGTTGCCCCAGTCGGCCTGCAGACGCGCGAGGTCCAGCACCAGGCTGCGGCGCGAATAGCGGGTCGCATCGGCGTTCTGCTCGGCGTTGAGCAACTGCCCGAGCAGCCCGGCGATCTCGCGCTGCAGCGGGTTGGCGTTGACGTTCGCGTACTCCATGCCCGGGTTGTTGGCCGCCTCGTCGCCCGAGATGGCGATGATCTTCTCGGCGGTCGTCGCGAAGCGGTCGATGCGCTCGCTCAACTCGCCACTGGTGTTGCCGCGGTACTGCGCCAGATCCTGTCGGGCCGCCTCGACCTTCTCGATGGCATCGCGGAAGCGCGCCAGGTCCTCGTCACGCTGGCTCTGCAGGTAGAAGCCCAGCGCCCCGACCGCTCGTTCAACCTGGATGCGGATGGTGTCGGCGGCAAAGGCGGCAGGCTGGCCTCGCTCGACCACCTCCTCGACCTGGCCGGCGACCTTGTTCATGTTCACCATCGTGAACACGGCGATCCCCGCCATCAGGGCCACGATCAGGCCGAAGCCCACCATGTTCTTCTGCGACAAACTGAATCGGTTCAGCCATCCAAACATTGCTCTCTCCTGTCCCGGTGACGGTGCGGCCAGGGCGCGGCGGCCGCCGCGCGATTCCGTAGGTAAGGGATTCTATCGACAGGCGCCACGAAAACTTGACCCCGCCGAACGGCCGACGGAAATCCGACGCCTTTCAGAGCGTGGTCATCAGGAACGCCACGAACCCCGCCACGGCAAGCAGGATCAGTGCCACCCCGAGCCATTCCTCGCGCGAGCCCTTGCGGCTGGCCGCCATCATCGGCTTGATCCGCGGGATCAGGAACAGCAGCACGGCCCCGAGCAGCACCGCCATGCCGATTTTCATCCACAGGTCCATCGCCGGTCCTCCCGTCGAAACCTCCGGTCGTGGGTACCGGAGGCAAAAAAATGGCCCCTTGTCGCCAAGGGGCCGTGTTCCCGCACACTGCGCGTCAGTCGTTCTGGCTCATCCCCAGAAGGCTGAGCAGATGGACGAACAGGTTGAAGATGTTCAGGTACAGGCTGACGGTCAGCAGCAGGTAGTTGTCCTCGCCGCCATTCACCATGCGACCGGTGTCGTAGAGGATGAACCCGCTCATCAGCAGCACGACCGCCGCGGAGATCGCCATCGACAGCGCCGGGATCTCCAGGAACAGGTTGCCGAGCATCGCGGCGAGCACGACCACCAGGCCGACGACCAGGAAACCGCCCATGAAGGAGAAGTCACGCCGCGAGACCAGCGCGTATCCCGACAGGCCGAGGAAGATCGCGCCGGTGCCGCCCAACGCGGTCATCACGATCTGCCCGCCGTTCGGCAGGGCGAGGTACTGGCTCAGCATCGGGCCAAGGCCGAAGCCCAGCAGGCCGGTGATACCGAACACCACCGCCAGCCCCGTGGCGGAGTGGGCGGTACGCGGCAGCACGAACCAGATCAGCACCAGCGCGGCACCCAGGCTGACCAGGGAGGTCCAGCCCGGCACGCCGGCCAGCAGGGATACCGTGGCCATCACCGCCGAGAACAGCAGCGTCAGCGACAGCATCATGTAGGTGTTGCGGATGACCTTGTGGGTCTCGAGCCGATCGACCCCCGTCTGGACGGCCGCCTGATTCTCGAATGCCATGCAACCTCACCTCGTCTCTGGTATTCATGTGAATCGAACTGATCCCGGAGTATAAGTGCTATGAACTCAGGCGCAATCGCGCCGCCCACATCCATCCCAGGAGACTCGCCTTGTCGCGCCCCAGTCACGCCACCACCCCGCGCCGGGTCCTGATCACCGGCTGCTCGTCCGGCATCGGCCGATGCGCCGCGGAGCGGCTTGCCGCCCGCGGCCACCGCGTGGTCGCGAGCATGCGCGGGGCCGACGACCTGGCCGCCTGGCCGCACGCGCACATCCCTGCCGTGCGCCTGGACCTCGACGACCCGGACTCCATTCGCGCAGGGCTGGCCGCCGCCGAACAGGCCGCCGGCGGCACGATCGAGGCGCTGTTCAACAATGGCGCCTACGGCCAGCCGGGGGCCGTGGAGGACCTCGACCGCGACACCCTGCGCGCCCAGCTGGAGACCAACCTGCTCGGCACCGTCGAGCTCACCAACCTCGTCATCCCGGCGATGCGCGAGGGCGGCTTCGGCCGGATCGTGCAGAACAGCTCGGTGCTCGGCGTCAGCGCGCTGGCCTTCCGCGGCGCCTATGTCGCCTCCAAGTTCGCCCTGGAAGGCATCAGCGACACGTTGCGCCTCGAGCTCGCCGGCAGCGGTGTCGAGGTCGCGCTGGTCGAGCCCGGCCCGATCACCTCGCGTTTCCGCGCCAACGCCCAGCGCGCCTTCGAGGCCAACATCGACTGGCGGCATTCGGTGCACCGGGAGGCCTACGAGCGACAGCTCGAGCGACTGAAGAAACCCGGCCCGGCCGCCCCGTTCACCCTGCCGCCGGAGGCGGTCGTGCGTCGCGTGGTTCACGCGATCGAGTCCCGTCGGCCGAAGCCGCGGTACCCCGTCACCGTGCCCACCTACCTGTTCGGCGTACTCAAGCGCCTGCTGACCACGCGCGCGATGGACCGGGTGCTGGCCCGCGCCTCGGGAGGCGGCAAGCGCTGATGATCCCGCTCGACTCGCCGGCGACCCAGCTCTACTTCCTGATCGAGTGGACGATCCGGCTGGCGGCCCTGTTCATCGTGCCCCTGCGCCGCCCGCCGACGGCGGCCACCGCCTGGCTGTTGCTGCTGTTCTTCCTGCCTATCGTGGGACTGGTCATGTACCTGCTGGTGGGCCGACCGCGCATCTCGCGCGATCGCAGCGTGAAGATCGCCGGACTGACCGAGACCCTGCGGCCGATCACCCGGCGCCTGGCGCGGGCCGAACCGCAGGGCAGCGGCAACCTGCCGGCCCGCTTCGCCGCCGTCGACCAGATGGTCCGCCGCTGGCGCCAGTTCCCGCTGTTCGACGGCAACCGCATCGCCCTGATCGACTCGATGGACGACTTCGCCGCCGAACTGGTCCGCGAGATCGATCAGGCCCGGCACCACGTTCACCTCACGTTCTACATCGCGGCGATCGACGGCGCCACCCGGCCGGTGTTCGACGCCCTCGAGCGCGCCGCCGCCCGCGGCGTGACCGTCCGGCTGATCGTGGACGATTTCGGCTCCAAGGCAGGCATGCGCCACCTCAAGGCACTGACGCGCATGGGCATCGAGGTCGGCCAGGCCTTCCCCCGCAGCAAGTTGCCGAGAAAGTCGGCCCGATTCGACCTGCGAAACCATCGCAAGCTGGTCGTGATCGACGGCCGGCTGGGCTACGCCGGCTCGATGAACCTGATCCACCCCGAATTCCGCAAGGGACGGGTCTACGAGGATCTGATGATGCGGATCGAGGGCCCGGTGGTGCTCGAGCTGCAGGCGGTCTTCGCCGGTGACTGGCACCTGGAGACCGGCATCCTCCTCGACACGGAGTCGCATTTCCCGGAACCGGACACGGCCGGCCACGAATCCTGCATCGGCCTGCCCAGCGGCCCGGAGTACCCCGAACCGCTGCTGCAACGCCTGCTGCTGGGCCTGATCCACGCGGCCACCGAGCGGCTCGAGATCGTCACGCCCTATTTCGTCCCCGACGAGTCGACCCTCGATGCGCTCAAGGCCGCCGCACGCCGCGGCGTGCATTGCGAGCTGATCCTGCCCGCGTCGCTCGATCACCCGCTTGTCCAGCTGGCACAGGAGTCCTACTTCGACGAACTGCTCGAGGCCGGTGTACGCATCCGTCGGCACCCGACCAAGTTGCTGCACAGCAAGATCACCCTCTGTGACGGGCGCCTGTCACTGGTGGGCAGTGCCAACCTCGACGTGCGCTCGTCGCTGATCAACGCCGAACTCGGGGTGCTCTGCTATTCGAGCGAGACCGCCGCCCGCTTCGCCGACCAGATCGAGACCTACCGGCGCGAGTGCCGCCCGCTGGTCGCCCAGCACTGGGCCGAGCGGGGTCGCGGTCGCATCCTGCTGCAGAACATCGCCCGCCTGACCTCGCCGCTGCTCTGACCTTCCGCCACGACGAAAAACGGCGCCCGCAGGCGCCGTCCGGCCGATCAGGTGCCGCTGTGCTCAGCGCTGCGCGGCGCGCTGGTCGAGCGCCACGAGCATCCGGTCCTGCTCGCGCAGTGTCCGCGACAGGTCACGCGCGGCGACCAGTTCCGCCTGGTCCATCTCGCCGAGAAACGACTGCATCAGTTCGTCCGCCGCGCGGTGGCCGTTCTCCACCATCGGGCTGAGCAGGCCATACGCGGCGACGTAGTCCGGCTCGTCGACGCCCAGGCCGTGGGCGTACATCATCGCGAGGTTGTAGCGGGCGACCAGGTGACCCTGGGCGGCCGCTTCACGGTACCAGTGCAGGGCCCTGTCGTAGTCGGGCTCGATACCGTCGCCCCCCAGGTAGAGCGCGGCGAGATTGCTCTGGGCGCGCGCGTACCCCTTGTCGGCCGCGCGCTTGAACCAGCGCGCCGCCTCGGCCACGTCCCGTTCGATGCCTCGACCCTCGAAGTAGAGCGTGCCCACCGCCAGCTCGCTGGGGGCAAAGCCGGCATCGGCCGCGGCCCGGTACCAGCGCATGCCCTCGGCGTAGTCCTGCTCGACCTTCTTGCCGTTGCAGTACATGTGACCGAGCACGTACTGGGCGAAGAGTTCACCCGACTCGGCCTTGGGCAACCAGTGCTCGACACCGCCGTTCTCGTAGAGGTCCTGCGTGACGGCGGCCGGTGCATCGGCGGCCACCCCGGCCAGCGGCAAGGCAAGACCGCCGGCCGCCAGCGAGAATGCCACGGCACGCGTCAGGCGGCGCATGCCCAGAATGTGTTCGATCGCCATGATCCCTGCCCTCGTTCAACTCCGGTTCGGACGGCCAGCATGCCCCCGAACGGGGGGTGAATTCAATCTCTCGTGCTCACCACGAGTGACTGATTTCGAAGGAAAAAGATCCCGGTATCCGCATATTCGACCGATCAGATGCCCCGGCAACTGCGAGCTAGTGCGCGATCAGCAGCTGAAAGGCGAACATGGCCATGAAGGCAAGCATCACCACGGTACCGATGTTCGCCGCCGACAGACGCCGACCGGCATCCGGCAACAACTCGGCGAACACCATCCAGATCATCGCCCCGGCGGCCAGCCCAAGCCCGATAGGCAAGACGGGCTCGAAGGCGGTCACGAACAGGTAGGCGGGCACGGCCATCAGCGGCTGGGGCAGGCTGGAGAACACTGCCCAGCCCGCCGCCTGCCACACCGGCACACCCCGGGGCACCAGCACCAGGGCGATCGCCAGACCCTCCGGCACGTTGTGCACGGCGATGGCGGCCGTGATGAACACGCCCAGGTCGTCACCGCCCCCGTAGGAGACGCCCACGCCCACGCCCTCGGCGAACGAGTGGGCGGTCATCACCCCGACGATCAGCAGCATCTTGCGCGCGTCCGCCTGGTGCAGGTCGCTGACCCCCGGCATGTCGTGCCGGTCGAGCCACCGATCCGCCAGCAGGACCAGGAGCAGACCCGCCCCCATGCCCAGCAGCGTGCGCCAGGACCCGACCGCGCCCCCCTCGGCGATCAGGCTGTGACTCGCCGCCAGCATGAGGCCGGCCGCCATCGCCGCCCCGGCGGCGAGCCAGCGCTCGTCCACCTGCCGGGCGAAGGCCAGCGGTATCGCCCCCAACCCCGTCGCCAGGGCCGTGATCAGGGCGGCAAGGAACACGGTCAGCAGGCTGACGTCAGGTAGCATCGGGCACTCCCGGCGGGATCGAAAGGCGGTTCATGGACTGGACCATAGCCCCTCGACGGACCGAACGCCCCCGTCGTCGTGATCGGGCCAGTCCAGGTCGAGCTCCGCCAGGGTTGCCGGGCCGCGCTGCTCGAGTGACGAGCAGGTCACGCCCAGTAGACGCACCGGGCGGCGCCCCACCTCGGTGGCATCGAGCAGCGGCTGGAGGGCCCCGGCCAGTTCGGCAGCCGAGGACAGCGGCCGACCGAACGTCTGTCGCCGGGTGATCTGCACGAAGTCCGCGTATTTCACCTTGAGGGTGACCGTCCGGGCACTCAGCTCGCGGGCGCCGAGATCGGCGGCGACCCGCTCGGCCAGGGGCGGCAACGCCGCCTCGACCTCGCCACGCCCGGACAGGTCGCTGGCAAACGTGGTCTCGTGACCGAGGGATTTGCGCACCCGCTGGCTGACCACCGGTCGCTCGTCGATCCCGCGGGCGATCTGGTAGTAGTGCCGGCCGGCCTTGCCGAACCAGTCGACCAGCTCGTGCAGCGCATGGCAGCGCAGATCGCGACCGGTGGTGATGCCGTGTTCGCGCATGCGTCGCTCGGTGGCCGGACCGACGCCGTGGAACTCGCCCACGGGCAACCCCGCGACGAAGCCCTCGGCCGCCGACGGGTCGATCACGTACAGGCCGTCGGGCTTGTCGACATCGGAGGCCAGCTTGGCGAGAAACTTGTTGTAGGACACCCCGGCCGAGGCGATCAGCCCCGTCACCTCGCGGATGGCCGCCTTGATATCACGTGCCATCAGGGTGGCCGAGCCACGGCAACGGCGCGTCTCGGTGACGTCGAGGTAGGCCTCGTCCAGCGACAACGGCTCGATGTGCGGGGTGTAGCCGCGGAAGATGGCGTGTATCTGGCGGGAGACGGCCCGGTAGACCTCGAAACGCGGCCGCAGGAAGACCGCCTCCGGGCAGGCGCGGGCGGCCCGGGCCGCCGGCATGGCCGAGCGGATGCCGAAACGTCGTGCCTCGTAGCTGGCCGCCGCGACGACCCCGCGCCCGGTCGGGTCGCCGCCCACCACCACGGGACGGCCGCGCAGCTCGGGGCGGTCGCGCTGCTCGACCGAGGCATAGAACGCATCCATGTCGACGTGAATGATCTTGCGCATAGACCCTCCGGCGCGCGGGCGGCGCCCGCGCACCCCGTGCATCGAGACGGCATCTTCCCACGGTTTGTCGCTCGCGTGCGCGCCCGCCCCCCTGCACGCCTGCCCACAGGACGCCTGTTCGCTGCCAATGATCGCGATCCATTGCTAGTATCGGACCTGATCCACGGCCGGTCTGCCGGGCCCTTGCCCGGCCCCGGCGCCCCGGACACGTCACACCCCGCCAGGAGGTCGAGGCCGAACACTCCGATGCCTATCCCCTCGCCCCGACGCCCGCCATCTCGCGCCCGGCTGACGCTGCGGCTCCTCGTTTCGAGCCTGCTCATCCTCGCGACCGCGACGACACTGATCGCCTGCAGCGAGCCCGAGCGTCCCACGCTGCGGCTGGCGATCAACCCCTGGGTGGGGTACGGCTTCTTCGGCCTCGCCGAGGAACGCGGTTTCCTCGCGTCCCCCTCGGCGCCCCGGCTAGAGATCATCGAGACCACCTCGCTGAGCGACTCGGTGCGCGCGTTCGAGCGCGGCCAGGTCGACATGATCGGCGGCACGCTCGCCGAACTGGTGGATATCAACGCCCATGGCAACCGGGCCGCCCGAGCGATTCTGGTACTCGACCGGTCCGTCGGCGGGGACATGATCGTGGCGCGGGCCGGAATCGAGGACGTGGCGCAGCTCGAGGGCAGGCGGGTGGCCTTCGAACCCGGGTCGGTCAATGCCCTGGTACTGCACGCCGCCGCCACACAGGTCGGCCTGGACCTGTCCCGCATCGAACTGATCGCCATGCCGCAGAGCGAGATGCCCGCGGCTCTGGCCGACGGCCAGATCGACGCGGCCGTCACCTACCCACCCGTCGCCCAGGCGCTGCTGGTCCAACCGGGCGCCCATCGACTGTTCGATACCCGCTCGGCGCCCGACGCCGTGATCGACGTGCTGATCGTCGCCGCCGACCGGCTCGAAGCGAGCCCCTCGGCCCTCGAGGCACTGGTCGACGCCCATGACCGCGCGGTGGCCTGGGGCCGGCAACATCCCGACGAGGCGAGAACGCTGTTGGCGGCGCAGACCGGCGAGACACCCGCCGAAATCGACTCGGCACTGGCGGTGATCGAGATGCTCCGCGTCGACGAGCAGACGGCGATGTGGCGCCCCGACGGCCCTCTCCAGCGCGGCCTGGAGGGGGCGGGGCAGGTAATGACCCTCCTGCACGACCACGGCCCCTCGGAACGGCACTCCCCGGCGGAGATGCTCGACGACCGCTTCGTCAACCGGAATGGCCCGCCATGAAGCAGGCCACCCGGACCTCGTCTCCGCTGATCGCCCGGTTTCTGGGCCTGATGCTGGTGCTCGCCGCCGTGGGCATCGTGCTCGTCGCCGCCTTCAGCCACTACGAACATGCCATCGACGCGCGCGAAGAGGCCCGAGCGCTGGCGATCGATCGGGCACTCACCGTGCTCGACGCCACCGAGACGGCGGCGACCGCCGACTCGCTCTCGCGCTTCGTCTTTTCCACCGCGGCCCAGCCTTCCATTCGCGCGATCGCGCTGATCGACACCGACGGCCGCGTCGTCTTTGCCTCCCGTCACGCCTGGCGGGACCGACCGGCCGAGACACTGACCGACACGCCGCTCGGTCCGGGCCTGGAGCTGGCCCTGGACAGACGGCCCGTGTCGCACTGGGACGAGCGTTTCAGCCAGGCCGTGGCGGTCCTGCGCATCGACCCGGTCAACCCGGCGTCCCGCTCGGTCCGGGAGCTGGCCGGCGGCAGGCTCGTGCTTGCCTTCGATGCCACCGGCCTGCTGAACAGCGCCCGTGAAGAGGCGTGGCTCGACGCGCTCTGGGCGACGGGCATCATGCTGCTGCTGATGCTCACCCTGACGGCCGTACTCCACCGCCGCGTGGGCCTGCCCCTGCAGACCGTATTCCAGCGGGCGCGTCACCCCGGGGCACGCACGCCACGGCAGGCCTCGGCGATGCGGCGGGCCCCGCCCGAACTGCGCGTGCTCGACGACGCCGTCACCGACCTGGTGGCGACCCGCCAGGCGCTCGACCAGGAGCGCAAGCGGCTCGAGGACATCGCGAACACCATACCCGGCGCGGTGTACGAATACCGCCACCACCACGGCCCCGACGGCGCGTTCACCTTCGTCAGCGCGGGGGTGCGCTCGCTCTTCGGGCTGACCGACGAGGAGATGGACCAGGAAGGCGGCGCCACGGTGGGCGACCTGATCTGGCAGCGCGTGCTCAGCGAGGATCATGCCGCCCTCGACGAGGCGACGAAACTCGCCAACCAGTCGCCGGCAAGCGAGTGGGAGGCCGAGTTCCGCATCCGCGTCGGCGACGAGATCCGCTGGATATGGGGCCATGCCGCCCCGGTCGAGGATCCCGAGCCGGGCCAGCTCTTTCGCGGTGTCATGCTCGACATCACCGAGCGCAAGCACCTGCAGGCAAGCCTCGAACGAGCCGCGACACACGACCCGCTGACCGGCATTCTCAACCGTGCCGGCATCGAGCCGCTGCTGGAGACCAACTTCGCCAGCGCCATCCGTCAGGAGCAGCCGTTGGCGATCGCCATGCTCGACATCGACCACTTCAAGTGGGTGAACGACGAGTTCGGCCATCCGATGGGCGACACCATCCTCAAGGAGCTGACCGAGTCCCTGTCGCGGCGGCTGCGCGGATCGGACAGCATGGCGCGCTGGGGCGGCGAGGAGTTCCTGGTCCTGTTGCCCCATACCGGGCTCGACGGGGCCCGGCGCCTGGCCGAGAAGCTGCGCCGGGCCGTCGCCGCCCAGTCGTTCGCCCACGACCACCCCCTGACGATCAGCATCGGCGTATCCACCAGCCGGGAGGCCGAGTCCCTGGAGGACCTCATCCAGCAGGCCGACATCTGTCTCTACGAGGCAAAGCAACGGGGTCGCAACCGCGTGGTCGACACGAGTCAACTCGGAGAGGCGGCCTCCTCGTGAACGAAGCGGCCCGGCCGCCTCGACCGTTCACACGATCTCACGCCCTCCCGCGCCAGCGGCGCAGCAAGTCGACCACGCCGATGGCGAGGAATATCGCCCCCAGGCCGATCGCCATCCAGCTGAGCCAGGGAAGGCCCTTCACCAGGAAGGACCGCTGCGGCGAGGCCGGCTGGTACCAGCCGGCCACCCGCGAGCCGACCGGGTAGTCGTCGATGAACCCCTGCGCCCAGTCCGACTCGCCGCCCCGGGCGGTGGCCGGCCAGATCGCGTCGTTGCGAAAGGTCTCGCCATCGATCGTGTAGCGGTAGCTCACCCGCGGATAGAAGGTCACTCGTACGCCCTGCTCCGAGCCGGTGTCCACCTCGCGCTCGACCGCAGTCGACACCACCGTGGCCTGCATGGGCTGCGCCCCGTCCACCGCCTCGCGATGTGCCTCACCGACCCGGTCACCGAGGTAGATGAACAGCAGGCCCGCGAGCACGGCACCGACCCCGGCTCGCTGTCGCCGTCGCCCGGGGCTCATCGCGCCCCCTCGAGGACGAACGAGGCACCACGCTGGCGCAGTTCGGCCACCACCGCCTCGATGCCGTCGGCCAGTGCCTCGGGCGTATCGCCGATATCGGCATCGGCCGCCTGCTCGATCACGCCGGTCTCGACGTCGACGAAGCGGGCCAGCACCTGACGGCCACCGCCATCGTAGCCCTCCACCCAGAAGAACAGCAGGTGGCGCGCCGGCTCCAGCGTGCCGACATCGACCTCGCATGCGTCCGGTAACGCCTCCGTATCGCGCCGCAGATACCCGTCCGCCGTGATCCAGAACATCAGGCCGGCGCCATAACGCGAATGGTCGTACCAGGCGTAGTCACCGAAATCGGCGATCGCACTCCCCTTGATGCGCTCGAGGGCCGCCTGCCCCTGCCGATAGAGCGTGGCGGTGTCCACCGCCGCCGGTCCGTCGGGCTGGTAGATACCCGGCTTTTCGCCCGCCTCGGACCGGGCGGCCGGCCACCCAGCCCCGTCATCGTCGCCGAGGCGCTGCATCACCACGGACGCCTGGAGTTGCCGCCCATCGCAGGTCCCGGTGTACCGCCCCTCCAGTCGTCCCGGGGCCACCACGTCGAGGGTCCAGTTGGTCTGTCCGGTACCACAGCCCCGCACCTGCCGCGAGCCGGTCAGCGGCTCGCCGGCCTTCGAGCGCGTCAGCACGAGGTGTCGCCCGTCACCGAGGTCGAACAGCACTTGCCGTGCACAGCGGTCGCGGAGACTGAGGACGCCGACGTGCTCCTGGGTGATCGGCATGCGCATCTGCAAGGTGGCGCGGGAACGCCACTGGCCCGGCATGGGGCTGTCCTCGTGCAGCAGCGCGGACCGATCCTCCGACGAGGCGGCACCGGCGGCGGGCACCGCCGCCACGAGGGCGGCGCCGAAGCCGACCAGGCATGCGAGGGTGACGGCGAGCCGCGCATCGTGACCCGGTAAACGCATGGAACCCCCTTACTCGTCGGCCTGAACGGTGAGCGGTGTCGAAGCGAGCGTGCGGTTGCTTGCCCCGGAGAGATAGCGGACCTCGAAATCGCCGGCCGTGTCCGGGGCCGGCAGGCGGACAACCGACTCGCCCGGGCTCACCTCCTGCCACTGGCCGTAGGTACCCGCCGGCGCGTCACGCTTCACGATGGTGAGGTAGTCGCCCGCATGACCGGGGCCCGACCACTCGATCTTGACCTCCTCCCCGGCGGTGACCGGCGAGGCCACCGAGACGCTGGCCGAGACGGCCACCACTTCGAAACGGTCGGTGGCGAACGTCGCATTGTCCGCCCCCGAGAGGTAGCGGGCCTCCCACTCGCCGG
>Ga0102930_1000257_pt1 | contig 18065 bp, 33 predicted proteins | sample SalPon1_B_H2O_MG_FD_84514 | JGI IMG/M metagenome (GOLD analysis project Ga0102930, IMG submission 84514) | Salt pond water microbial communities from South San Francisco under conditions of wetland restoration - Salt Pond MetaG R1_B_H2O_MG | ecosystem: Environmental > Aquatic > Non-marine Saline... | reverse complement strand
TTCTTTTTATAGAGATTGACACATACTAAATACCATGCTATAACAATAGCATAAACAAAAAGGACACACAGACATGACAGACTTTAACAAAATGACAGAGCAATTCAAAAACATGATGCCGCAGGTAAACTTCAATAAGAATGGTTACGAAATTCGTGCGCAGGTATTAGACATGGCACAGAATCAAGTTTGGCAGGATTTCCACGCTAAATGGGCCGGATATGAAACTTCAGTTGTAAAGGATCCTAAAACTGGAGAAATTGTAACTTCGATGACAATGCCAGAAGTTCCTGGCTCTGATAAAGTTCTTGAAACTGCTCAAAAGTTTTATGAATTTGTAAATAACAACGCTAAATAAATCTACAATACTCGATATTTTAAATTGTGTGGGCATAGCCCTTTTATTAATATAATATGAAAATACGCCCCAGGTAGCAGAAATGTTATCTGGGGTTAATCATCTTATTTCTACCCAACTCAAGCTGGCAAATACATCTTTGTTAGATTGTACAGTAGCACCAAGAATAGTAAAAGTTTGAGCTGTTGATCCTAAATCGTTTCTTGCTAACTGAAGTATTGTTTCTTTGGGGAAATCAAATACCGCGCCTTGGTTTGTAGGAGAAATGTATCCTGTTTGCAATACTTCTCCGCCTGCGTAACTGGTAGCAGCATAATCAAACTCGCAAAAACTGTTACCAGGCACATTGTTCCAGTCTGCACCTGTGAGTGTAGTGTCTCGTATTACTTGATAAAACAGTGCAGTGTTATCAAGACTTGCAGCTTGGAACTGAATAGGTATTGCAACACCTTGTATTCTGTCAGTTCTCAGTCTAATACTCAACACAGGACGAAGAACATTTGCACTGCTGGTGCTTACACCTGTGAACGGTGTGGCTACATTTTCTTCTCTTCCTAAAGGACCTACACCTCCTTCCATTCTGAGCGCAGTGCTGCCTTGATGCAATTCATATGACCCTGCAGTTCCTGTGATGTCAGTTAATTCAAATCTCACAGGCAAGAACGGTGTATTGGTGTATATTGTATCGCTGATGTTGGCATGATCAAATCTGTGTATAGGATATGAGTTGTTGTTCATAACATATTTAAACTCGACTATACCTGCACCATACCATTCATATTCAATTACCAACATCTGTATTTTTTCAGGATCTGCTGTTATACCACTTGGTCCTGTTCCGTCCATTTTGTCTATGTTCCAGTCGTTGCGTAACACTCTATTTTCTACTACACCAGATGCTGTGTTTCTGCGAATTACCACACTGTATTCGCCACCGTTGTCTTCAAAAAACATACCATTGCGTTCATTGAAAATACCTGCTCTGCGTCTTATGCCTGATACAGGTGTTTCATATTTCACAGCCATTACCAATTCATTTTGTCTGCCAGGAATATAAGGCATAACTGTTCGTGTTTGTCTTATAACTTCGTCGCCTGATTCGCCGTTGACACTCATAATCACACAACCGTCAAACTCGCTAAACTCAGATGTAGCTGTTCCAGTAATGCTTTCATCCCAGATCTGTGGATCTTTTGTGTACTGAAATGTGTTGAAAAACATGATCTGTTGCTCTGATGTTTTTACACGATTGGTAGATGTGTGCTGTTTGGTAGTGTCGTCTATGCGTAGAACAGGTTGTCCATATGGATCGTAGTCCATAGCCAATGTGAGATCATGAGTGTTTGGCTCATAACTGTGAAAGTAGTTAGTGCTATTGGGATTTAGATTAGGCATTGATATCTGTACCTTGTGTTATGTGCTGGTATCTTTAACTGTAACAAACGCACTGGTAGCAACTACAGGTCCACTGGTTGATCCGGTGCGTACTTCTAGAGCATAGTATTCTGTGCCTTCGGTTGCGCTGTCTTCGACAAGTCCAAATGAGACACTACTCACGCCATCGTTGACAACAGTGCTGCCCGCCGGTAAAACACCGCCGTCAAAATCTGCTCCAGTAACTGTTCCAGTGACTGTAAAATAAAGAGTTGTGCCGTTTGGAACTCCTGTGGTGTATATGTCAAACACTGTACCGTTTCCAAGTCCTTCGTCAACTGCAAACTTTCTTGGTACTACACGATACGAAACTTCTGGAGTAGTTGTCCAAGGACGACCCACAACAAGTCCGCCGGTGTTTGCATTGTCTACTACGGCATCGTCGTCATACTGTGTAGGCAGTTGCGTAATATCGTAGTATGCTCTAGCGTTTCCGTCTGTGAGTCGATCTGCCGCTGCTAATTCCAATTTGGCTTTCTGTCTTAGTTCCTTTGTCGGTAGTGTCGATATGCCATTTGCAGCCATTACGAATATCCTCTCGGGTCTTTTACTCTAATATCGTCTGGATGTTTAGGACCATTAACGCCGCCGCCTGCATCTGTTGTCACACTGTCAACGTCACTGACTACTTCGTTTGGCGTGTTTGAGTAGGGCCCGGTGTCTTCTGCATCTAACATTGCAAATATCTGTTTGAATCTCGATGCTTGCTCATTGTCTGTAATGTTATCAACTTCGACTTCAACATCGATTTTCTTATTATTATCAATTTGATCTAAAAGATCCAAAACTGATCTCACAACATCAGTAGCTCTCATCGTCTATGCCTCCAAGACGTTTAATATCATCCAGTTGGTCTTTGTTTGAATCTTTGAAAGTGTACTGCTTAACATTTTCATAGTCGTCCATAGTAACCACTGAATCTTGACTCAAACGAGTTAGGATTTCTGTAAGATAATGCAGTGGAACATCATCTTTGATATCTTCTCTTACCAATTCGATTACTCTAAGAAATGCCGGGACATTGATTTTGATTATGTCATCTTCGTTCATAAGAATGCTCCTTACAGATATTTATCCGAATAAATAACTTGTATGATAGATCCAACTCCATTTCAGAACACCGTTGACCAACTTAAAAAAGAAGGAAAATATCGAGTGTTCAATGATATAGTAAGAAAACGTGGAGAATTTCCAAAAGCACTATGGTATGGCCCATATTCTATTAAAAATATAATCAACTGGTGCAGTAATGATTATTTAGGAATGGGACAAAATCAAGTGGTAATTGATGCTATGCATACTGCTTTGGATCAAACCGGGGCTGGATCAGGTGGCACAAGAAACATCAGTGGCACGAGTCATTATCATGTAGCATTGGAAAAAGAATTAGCCGGCTTGCATAGCAAGCAGCAAGCATTGTTGTATTCCAGTGCATATGTTGCCAATGAGTGGACACTCATTGCTCTAAGCAAGATCATTCCCAACATTGTGTACCTCAGTGACAGCAAAAATCATGCTTCATTGATTCAGGGTATTCGTCACAGTGGTGCTGACAAAATAGTTTGGCAGCACAATGATATGAGCGATTTAGAAAAGAAATTAGGTTATGTTTCCGCCGCAGGACAAATACCCTGTATTGTGTTCGAATCTGTGTATAGCATGGATGGCGATGTCTCACCGATTTCCAGTGTCTGCGACCTTGCTGATCAATACGGAGCCATTACCTATATCGACGAAGTACACGCTGTAGGTTTGTATGGAAAAACTGGTGCAGGTTATCTAGAACACTTGAACTTGCAACACAGAGTTGATATAATTAATGGAACATTAGGCAAGGCATTTGGCGTTACCGGAGGCTATATCGCAACAGATGATATAGTCATTGACGCACTGCGAAGTATAGCCTCCGGTTTTATTTTCACAACCAGTTTATCACCTGTGATTTGTGCAGGAGCAATGGCCAGCGTTAAATATCTCAAAGACCATCCTGAATTAAGAGATCAACATCAAACACAGGCCAAGAAGTTGAAAGAAGGCTTTTTGAATGCTGGAATAGAAGTGTTGTCAGATAGTTGTACTCACATTGTTCCTGTTATGATTAGAGACGCAGATCGATGCAAAGCAATATCAGATCGTTTATTAAACGAATATGGAATTTACACACAGGCAATTAACTATCCAACTGTTGCAGTAGGCGAAGAAAGATTGCGTTTTACTCCTACTCCATTGCATACAGATGCTATGATAGATGAATGCATAAGAGGAGTTAAAAAATGTCTAGAGTTATAGCATTTGGTTGCAGTTTAACATACGGTGACGGATTATCTGATTGTTCTGTTATAAAAAATGGAAAATATCTGTGTCACGGTAACAAACCAAGTCGATATTCATGGCCAAATTTGGTGGCCAAAAAATTGGGCGTCGACTGCGAAAACCATGCTGCTCCTGGTTCAAGTAACAAACAGATTGCTCTTACAATCTTAGGTTGCAGTTTTGAAGAAAATGATACAGTTTTGATTAATTGGTCTTTTGTTGAAAGATATTGTATTGTCGATCTGAATCACCATTATAAACAAATTTCTCCCAGTATTAAAAATAATTTCAGCACCTATTATACTAAATTTCATTTAAAATTTGGAAATAATTATAATTCTATGATTGATTCTTTATTGCAAATAACAGCAGCAGATTCACATCTAAAAAAATTTACCAAAAATGTGTATCATTATCTAACCGACGATAGTCAATATAATGATTTACCAGCTTGGTTTAAAGTAGATATCACAGGCAAAAGTTTTAAGACACTGTATTCAAAATCACTTGGACTAGACAACAGCCATCCTGGACACGATGGGCACAAAGCATTTGCCAAAGTAGTACTGAAAAACATAAAAGAGAATAGACATGATTAAAAATATATTTTACAAAACACTTGGTATACTGTGCATTGGATTAGCATATATAGGATTCGTTGTACCCGGAATACCATTTAGTATTTTTCTTGTAATTGCCGCATGGGCGTTTGCAAAGAGTTCGCCGCGTATGCATGCTTGGTTGTACAATCATCCACTGTTTGGCAATTTTTTAACCAATTGGACCGAAAAACGTGTGTTTCCTAAAAAAGCAAAGTATCTAATGATAATAACCATGTCAGTTACACTTGTGGTTACTTACATTTTCACTGAAAATATGAAAGCAATCTTATGGAGCGGCGGATTTATGACATTGGTTGCAATCTGGGCTTGGCGTTATCCACACAGTGTTGAAGAACACCAGCGTCGTATTGACGCTGGTGAAAAGATTGCGTGGTTACGCTGACTGTATGTCAAGCCATTGATACCAACTTGGGTGCTTAACTTCAAAAGGCAATTGTTTGCGCTTTCTAACCAACTCCCAATATCCAGGACGATACGGCTTGTATTGTGGACGCCACTCAGGTCCCATCTTATTGCCTTTGCGCGTATTGCATGGGCCACAAGATGTTGCGATGTTTTCAAAGTTGGTCTTACCGCCACGACTGATAGGAACAACATGATCCAGTGTTGCAGTGCGTTTGTTCACATTAGTGCCGCAATACAAACAATGATACTGGTCGCGCAGGTAAACATTGCTTTTTGAAAATCGAACCATGGTTTTGGTACGAACATATTCTTTGAGCATGATTACAGCCGGAACGTGAGTTTCCCAGCTGGTACTGCGTACTAACCAATCATCATACCATTCAAGCACGTTACACTTGTCATGATACATGTAGAGTATAGCTTCCTTCCACTGAATAGCACTGAGAGGTAAAAAGCTAACCGGTTGGGCATCAGCGTTGAGTAACAGTGTATCTGACACAGTATTTTTCCTTTTGCATAAAACTATTTATGCTTGAAACATACAACAAACACACAGGTTTGTCAACCTATTCAACGTATGGTTCAAAGTTGCCGCCTGTTAAAGTAACACAGGTTGTGTTATCACTGATCCAGACTACCACTGCAAATTTTTTACTATCTTGGTCGACAAAAAACACAGTTACACCATTGGTTTGAGCGTAACTTTCTGGATCAAATGGATTTTGATAGTAAACTGGTCCAAATCCTGACGCTAATGGTTTTAACCCAGATTCTAGCATGTACTCAGAAACCACTGAACCTTTGTCACACCAAGAATCTATTAATAAATTAGAAGGCTGTGCTGTCAACATGGTTGCATACATGGCTAAAAGTGTTGCTGTAATTACTGTTTTAATCATTGTTTTTCCTTAAAAAAAGTTATCAACAGCCTTTTTTGCGGCTGTTTCGATTGCCAAGTCCCATTGAGTTAAACCATCAGTTTCGAACATCTGTGCAGTAGATAATTCACTTACTAACCAATAACCCTGTCGTATTTCTTCTTCTAATTGCAATTGATGCCAAGTTGCGCCTCCGCCAAAAAACCGATAAAGCACAGGTATATCAAAATTTTCAAATTTTTGCATCATAAGATTATCACTGCTAACACTGATATCTTTGTTGATCATCATTGTGTTAGTGCTGCGCCAGTCGTTGCTGTGCAACAGTAACACAGCTTTGGTATTCACTGGGCCTCCTTGATAAACAGGCTCAGGTTTTATTGGTAATTGACGATTTTTATGTTCAAATAAAGACTGAGTGGTATACTGCGATTTTTTATTAAGAATGAGACCCGAGACTGAATCCCAGGTGTGTTCGTATAAAAATACCACACTGTTTTTGAAAATATCTGTGTCCAGTTTAGGTCTTGCTATCAAACATTTACCACAATAATTCATGCTTATCCTTTGTCTGCATTTATTTTAACATGTCAAATGCAATAGGTCAAGCAGTGCGCGTACCGGAACGTATCTGCTGACCTAAAGTTGCAACACCGACACCACCATAATTGCTGTTTCCATATGACCAGTGTCTTCTTGGTCCTGTGTCTACATGTAAAATATTATTGCCAAAACCAAATCCTGTGAATCCTGCTTGCTGTGCTGCACGAAATAACCTAATTTTATCCTCATTTGACATGCCGCTGATACTTATATCCAGTGCTGTTCCTCGAAAATGTTGACTATTAGGTGTGTTACGTTCTCTACTGGTTCCTGCTTTGGCAATTGCGTCGTTTATCATTAATGTGTTTCCAAAATAACCTGCCATTGCTCTTGCACGAGGCAACGTGTCTGATTGCATTATCCTTGCAGCATTTGACCTGGTCATTCTGCTTGCGCCACGCATTGAAAAAATAGGATTCATACTAGGGTTTGGTCTAATCGACCCCGGTGGAGCATTGGTGTCAATAGGAGCAGCAACATCATCAAAATCATTTGATGTATCTAAACTACTGGATCCTCTGGTCTGAGGTGACCTAGTAGCATTGCTAGATCTTGATGGTTGTGGGAAATCAATAGGTTCTTCTGCGCCGGTGGTATCTCTTTGCACGTCTAACCCTCTTTGTGAATAATCTCTGCCTTGTTCAGTAAATTCAATTAGTCTCATTGCGATTTCCTGTCATACGACGATATATCTGTCTTGCTAAACGAATTCTTTTTTGGCGATGTGCACCACTGCTGCGTTCATACCATCTATCAACAGCTATTGCAGCTTGATCTATATCATTGGTTTGTCTAATACGATTATATGCTCTTCGTTCTTGGTTTTGTAATTCGTACCATATGAATCTAAGCTGTTCTTCAAACCTTGGGGGATTTTCTTGAGTCCAACGTCTATTTCGCCACTGTTCCCATCTGCGACGGCGATCTGGATGCCATTGTGCAATTCCCCAAGCACGGCCACCGTCGCCAACGGCTGTGTGATCAAGATTGTTACCGCTTTCGGCCATTAGGTTTCCTACAAATCCTGCTGCTTGTTCGTTTGTTAATCCTTGGTTAACAAAAAATTGAAATGCTGTTCCTGCACGTCCAGCACTGGGCCTATTCGGAGGTCTTGGACTGGTATCTGGAGCACTCTGTGTTCCACTTCTACCCTGTATGACTTGACCTGTTTCTGGATCGTGTGTGCCGCCGTACAATTCGTCCCATTGTCGTCCTGCTGCGGCTGATTGAGGCCTAGGCTCAACCTGTGCTGGCAGTTGTTCACCATTGACATCAACGTAATCTTCAGGATTGTACAAACGATGCATGCGACTTCCACGGCCAAATAAACTGTCTAGATCCTCTAATATTTCTAGTATTTTCATATTAATCTCTGCTTTCAAGATAACTATGGTATCAATCTGACCAATCTGGCAGAGGACCACCGTACTTTTTGCCTTTGATTTTCTTACCACTGATGTTTCTGCGTTTTTTACCAATGGTGTGTTTGACTTTGCTATCTCGTGCGCGTAAACCTTTACTGCGGCAACTGGCTTCGGCACTGGCACCAATGTTGCCAGGCTTTTTACAAGTTGATGGTTTTGCACCACGAAATGCTTCTGTGATCTCTCTAATTTTCATACTGATATTTATCACAGTTTAACGATATCGATCCGCAGGATTTTCGTACGAGTCCTGCACATTTTCTGGTATAGAGAATGTTAATGCACGTCTTGGACCGCGTGTGGTATTGATCATTACATCACCGGATTTAGGATGATATTCAATTTTGGTTATCTGTGCAGGTTCGCGCTTGGGTCCTACCAATATGGTTTGTCCAATTTGTAGATCTACACTGAGATTTTTCAGTTTGGTCATGTGCTCTCTCCCAGGTTTACTGTTTTGCACAGATATTTATGTGAATAAATATGCGCATGAATCAAAACAATGCATTTCTCAAATACCTCAAGGTTAGCGATGCTCCGTGGCAATTGAAACAGCGGCATAGTGATATTCCCAACGAACCTATTACAGAATTAAGAGATCTTCATGGCAATCATATAGCAGATATACCCAGCAGTCGTGTGATTAGACCCGAGGCGCAACGTGCCAATCGTTTGGCGATACGGCATGCACCTCAGTTGTTGGCAGCACTGATCGAGTATGTGTATCATGCACACACCAATGGAATTGCAATACATGCAGATCTTGTGCAATTGATAAAAAACAGTGGAGGGCCTGACCTGTCCCATGTTGTTGACAAAGACGAAAGCTGAGAAAAATTAATCCTGCTGAGGATATACGATCTCGTTGCCAACTTGTATTTTTAAAATACGAGTCTTTCCTCGAAATTTGATATCTCTATCAATGCGTCTTGCGCTCTGTTTTTTGTCGCGAGATTCAGGAGAAACCTGCCGCATCAGTTTGTCTAACAGATCTTCCATGTCTGTTCTCACAATGTCAAATGCTTCAAAGCTGATTGCATTCCAGCGTTTGCGAGCATCATCATACTCGCTGGCATGTTTCAGAAGCTTGAGTGCAATCTGCTTTATAATTTTAGTTGCAGCGCGACTAGGCTTGCTTTTTTTACTGAGTATTTCTGTTGTAACAGTTGCAATACGGTCGCTAGCAGAATCAGGTTTTTTGATCATTTCATCAACTGCCCATCCTTGATCAGGATAACCTAACCCGTCGTAAGGAGATTTAGATCTATTTTCTTGATCAAAGTCTCTGGGCAACCAGTCTGGAGTTTTGTCAGGTCTGTTTTTGGCAACTGCTTTCATCACAGTTTTAGCTGCATCGGAAATTGCTGCTACCAAGTCGTCTTCGTCTGCGTCACCTGAACCTTTCACATACTGTACTGTAACCAGTGCAGGATCACCTCCGTGTATGCCCACTGCTTCTCTTGCAATTTCCAAAGCAAACCCAGGATCGTCTGCAACATAAACTCCGCCCATGCTGGCAGTTTCAGCGCCATAGGTATCAACGTCATAGGTTTTTTTGGGAGGACGAGCTAGCAATCCATTTTTTAATATGCTAGGCACTAGTTTTGAACTGGTGCCGTGATACATGATTTCAGTGCGTTGTTGTTTGCGTTCTAGTATAATTTCTTTATATCTCATTTTCCAGTCCAAGATCTCTTTTGTATTGCTTCCAGGTTGATTCATTTTGTTTTATCAAAGGCTCAGCTTCAGGGAATCTATCTTTTAGCACATGAACAGCGTAGAAAAAAGCATCAACAGAACTTTTAGCCAGCTGTGGCTCAGCTTCGGGCCATGCTCCTTGAATTACTCTTTCAGCATAATCAAGCAATGCTCTGGTATTGTATTCAGCAGACAATAGAGATTTTTCCATCGCGGCGGATCGCTTTCCTGTGACAAGTGCATACTGCATAGGAATAGATTTTGGTCGAACAGCAGCTAGTTTTTCGTGTATCTGCGGCCTTTGGCTGAGTTCTTTAAACCATGCTTTTTTGAATTTGTTTAAGTCAACATCATCGTTGCTGTCAGTTACCGCAGGTATATACAATGATGCAAATTCTTTGTTGCCTAACGCAGAAAACAAAATTTCAAGATTGGCATCTATAATTTCCATATCGGGTTCGTCGTGCCCCCAAACGTCATCTTCGGGTGGTTCTGCGTGATAATTCAAATAATCAACATAAGCGTCAATGGTCTTGCTGGCATTCTTCTCTATTAACTTGGAAGTAACAGGGTTTTCTTTGGCTAGGTATCTTGCTTCGCTATCGCCCACTGGCTGATCCTGTGCATCCATGATCTGACCTGTCTCAAAGTGAAATTGATATTTGGTTTTCTTCTTTTTGTCATGCCAAATATAAAGAGGACCTTGACTGTTGTATTCGTTAAACATGTTACGGCTTTTGGTAGCAGCCGTACACCATTCCGTGCCGCGGCCTAACTCACAGCTGGCCGCTTCGGTTTCGGGTATACTCAGTGTGCCCAGTGGACCATTGTACAGTATGCGTGCGTCTTCGACTTGGGTAGCATCTGCTGTTTCTGGATCTGCAATGTCTGTGTTGCTGAGACGGCGTGCTGTGTCAGTCAGTGTGCGCCAATCATATTGATTAATGTCCGAGTTGATCTTTAATCTCTTGTGTTGACCTTTGGTGTTTTCAAATGTTTCTAGATGAGACCGTAGCTTGTACAGGTCTTCGAATTTCATGCCTTTTTTGGTAAACTGGCGTATTATCCAGGTAACATACTGTAGGTTCTGTGTAGGATCCAACTCTTCAGCATGATTAATAACTAGATCAACTGTTTGTGCATCATCTAAATTCTGACTTTTCAGATATGAATCACGCTGTGCAGCTTTAACTATACTGTTGCTCAGTGCCTGTTCTGTTTTTGAACGATCATACTCAAGTAAATTTTTGAATTCTTTGTATCTCATATTTCTACTCTTTTGGCTTCCAATCCCGAATGGCTTTTTACTATGTATTCCATACTGCCTGCTGCATTTAAAACCCATACAATATCATCAACAGGTATGTTTTTCTGAACCACATAACCGGTGTCTTTGCCTTGACTTTTGACTTCTTGATTGAACTGTTTTTCTTCTTCGCGTGTTTGTATTAACCATTGAGCAATATCACTGTGTCTTTCATCTGACATGTGTGAAAAACGACCATTGATTTTTCTTAGAATATCAGTGTATTCGCTGTTATAAGGACTGGGGATAAAGTATAGGTTTTTCCATTTTGCCTTGCCATTGCGGATCACAGTGTCTTGTATCTGATTTGCTTCTTCGTCAGTCAGTGACAAAAGAAACTGATTTGCTGTTTTCCTATCTCTATTCAACTGTATTTGATTTTCTGGGCCCATGCGAGCCAAACCTGCAAACAGTGCAGCGATTTTTGCTCTTGTTGTCCAACTGTACAATGCGCGGTTAGCGTGTCTGTCAGCATCATCAGACTGGTGCAAGCCTCTATACAGGGTAACAGTTTTACCTTCGCGAGACCTTATGACTTTTCTGAGAATTTCAGCTGCCTGTTCTATTTCTTGATATACACTGTTTTTTTCACTGTACGCTGTGCTTAGATCCCCGTTGACCCAGTTCATCATTTCCCAGGTGTCTATTGCGTTCCGCGAAGCACTGCTCAACTGTTTTTTGAGACGCTGTGCTAGATTTACTTCTCTGGCTTTGTCTTCCGTTAACCTTTGAAATTCACTGTATCTCATACCAGTCGCTCCACTGGGTAGTTTCCGCGTATCTGATCATGCCAGAACCGACCCTTGCTCTGTGCAGCCAGCCATTCACGATACAACTCTGGTCCTATGCCAACTACTCTGTAACGTCTGCCTGTGTTCAGTGCCATGGTTACGTCTGTGCCATTGTTCTGCAGAGTGAGATCTGATATCCACGTGCTCTGCACAGGCTCTTCGGTGATGATTTCTCTGTATCTCATGCAGTATTTAGTGTTGACAGCACAGAGCACTCGTGTTAAAACACTGACATGACCAAGGTGATTGTGCTATACAGTGCGGATCTCAGAGGAACAGGATTTCCAGACGGCAGTGATTTGAACCGTCAAAAGGATATTGTAAAACGTCTAACAGAAAAACAGACTGAGTTTGTGAAACAGTATGCTTGGCGCACAGATTTCAATTGGCACACCGGAGAAACCGAATTGAGCATAAGAAAAAAACAATTCAGCACTGAAGAATGGACAAGAATACTGTTCTTGTTCCCCCATGCAAGATTGAGAGTAGGACCTACGAAATGAGCCCACTGGCTACTGTTGCAGCATTAAAAGGATATCAGCTTTGGAGCGTTGCCATAGGCAACAACTACTACAACGGACGCTATGCAGACTATGGGTTTCGATCCTATCCTGTGATTGCCAGATCAGAAGAGGAAGCCCGGAATACCGTGCTTGAATATGCAGATGAAATACTGACGGATCTGCTCAGCAAAAGATACGATGAAAAACGTCGTATGCTACCGCCCAGGTCAGCACTGCCTATAACCGAAAACAGATTGGGCAGAGCGGAACGAAAACGCCTTATCACTACATCAGAAGACCGTTGGAAACCGGTAATCGGTCCCGAAGGATGGATTGAGGTACAACTGAAGCACAGCCAAATCACAAACTGGAGAAAAATTTATGAGAATGGAAATTCCTGAACGAGCAAACCCGAACTGCTATGTGTTTCAACTGGGTTTTCGTTACCCAGTGTGTGTTTGGCAAAGACTGCACTTTCATCAAGCACAGAGCACATTGAGCCGAACTTTTGGTGAGCCAGCACGAGAAAGCTACTACACAAGATCGGGTGTGGCAGGCGGTCCTCCTCAACAGAGAATGAGTTGGCCACCGGATCTTGATCAACGACGCTGGTACGCAGGACAAAGACTGTGGCGCAGTCGAGAAAATCCCCAAAGAGACTTTTGGTTTGTATTTCAGAAAGAATCTGACAGAACACTGGCAATGATGTTGATCAATGACTGATAACCGAATTCTAAGATCAGAAGACTGGGATAGACGACGCCGTCTGTGCAAACGATTCGGTATGCGAGCTGCTGTTGTCTATGCGGGCACATCACCAAGCGGAGGTCGACTCATAGCCTGTGATCAGAGAATCAGAGTAAAAACCTGGGCCAATGCCAAACTGGGGCCGCCCCTACACACTGTTAGAATAGGTGTGGGTACAGATGATTATCAATACCAAAACACTGACTCAGAATGGTATCAGGGCTACAACACACAAGGCGAATATGTGATTGCATTTCAAAATCCTCGATGGAGAGACTGGGCGCTGATCCTATGAAAAAAGTCTGTGAGATAGATGCTGCGGAAGTCTACAATCAAATAGGTATAGGTGTATTCGATCTCACACGTAGCAAACGTAGATATCGAGTAAACCCCGAGTGGTTCGACCGATACTTTACAACAGCACAAAAACAAATCCTCGAACAGCATGGATACACCCTCAGACCCCACCCCCGTCATAACCCTACTATCGAACTGTTCGTTGACGAACAACAACTCACAGACAGAGACTGGACCCTCATAAGGATACTGTTTTGAAAACCATAACACTGGCAACATCCGCACCAGACGATGATCTCAAACAGACTCTGGAAAACTTTTCAAAACCACAACTGAACTTTCTCAAACAGTACACATACAGATTTGACTACAACTGGCAAACACAATGCACAGAACTGCGAATACGAAAGACAGACTTCGACCAAGAAGAACTCACACGCATACTGTTCCTATTCCCCGAGGCACAACTGTGATGGCAAAACTGTACCTGGTGCCCCGTCACATAACCAATACTCAGATAGAAAAAATCTTTGGCGCCAGCTTGCACTGTATACAGAATCACAACAGCACACATCAACTCGTAGTGCTACACAAACCCGCAACAGAACAACAGGACACTGTGATGCAGATCATATGCAACAGTTAGGCCCCGCTGTTGAATTGTGCACACACACAACTGCACTGCGAACACTGTTGAGTCGCACAGTGTACTGAAACTGGCACTGTGTAGGCCCCGCTGTTGAATGCACTGAGCAAACCACACACCAGCAGCTCACTGTGTAGGCCCCGCTGTTGAATACTGGTGTGTGAGTCTGTGCGCATGAGATTCTCAAGAAAACACACAGGAAAAAATCCTAAGGATATTCAGCGCAGAATCAGCCGCACAGCAGCAAGCGATAAAAATCAAGAGAAACCAGTTCGCAAAAAACCTGAGCACGCTGAGCCACAGGGAAGATAAAAGCAGAGAAAAAGCGCTCTACAAAGAACCAAAGGTAGCGTTAGAGAAAAAAGGGGGAAACAGTAGAGACTGTGTTGGAGAAAAGTTTGAGACTGCGTTAGAAGAACCTTGGGAACAAAGTTGAAAAAGCGTTGGAGAAAAGTTGGGAACAAGGTTGAGAAAAGCGTTGGGAAAAGTTGGGAAAAGCGTTGGAGAATAATTCGAAAAAGCGTTGGAGAATAATTCGAAAAAGCGTTGGAGAATAATTCGAAAAAGCGTTGGAGAATAATTCGAAAAAGTATTTGAACTATGCCCCTCTCTCCCTCGGCCGAAGTTTGAAAAAAACCGTGCAAAAAATGAAAAATCGCCTGGAAAAATTTCAAAAAAAGGAGATCACCTGGTCGTATGGCCCCGTATGACACCCCGTATGGCCCCGTATGACCTACCGTTTGACCTCGTATGAACGGTTACAACTCACAGTTGTAACACGCTTCAGTTGTGCTGCTGAAATACTCACACTTGACAGTTGTTACACGTATGAGTTGTGAAAGATTCTGGTAATACACTTGACAGTTGTTACACGTATGAGTTGTGAGAGATTTTGGCGACATTTGTCTCTTGACATCGTTTCTCACATATTATATTGTAGAAGGAGTTAGACACACATGGAGGACACAATGTGGGATAGAACCAATCAAGTCGTTCGCGGTGAATATATGGGAGTTCCCTACCGCGGAGTCGTAGGGCATTCTCGTGTGAAGTATGGAGGAGAGATTCAGCATGCAGTAGATCTGTTTGACGACATTGAGATTTTTGGCGATGTTCGTTCTGCTATACTGATCACGGAAACAGATGATTTCTGTGTTGACTGTGAGGATGTTAGACTCTACAGTATATGAGTAGGACAACACAACAGAGGGCAATGACATGAAATATGTTATCTACGACAAGCAGACTTCGCGTTTGAAGAGCAAGGCTTACAAGACTCACAGTGCGGCCAAGGCAGCTCTTACTCGTATGCGCAAAGAGCGAGCAGATGTGTTCGACGGGGTTCTTACTGCAGAGCATGATCCACTGTTTCTGTTCGGCATTGCGGAGGTTGAGTATTATCAGAAGCACATTGAGCGACAGGTTGTCAAGACCAATATGATGTCTGGGCAAGAGTATACGGAATCGGTAAACACGCCTTTGCATATGTCGCCTGCATCAGAAACTTATTGGTCAATGTAAAAAAACAATTGACAGCTCTATGCGTTGACTGTATTGTTAGCGCATAGGGCAACACACAAGAGGGAATGATATGCGTTATTGGCACGAAGTACGGCGGTTCTCAAAGGATCAGTTCACAGTGGTTTGGGACTGGACCTACGAGGAAGTCCCAATCCGCGACATGTTCGACGAAACTGTGTTTGACATAGCAGACATGGAGCGTCGACACAATGCAGGCACGGACACTCACTATGTTGCACGAGTCACGTTCTTCTACGACGGGGAAGAAGTGGGGTGTGCCACGCTGGGTTCATGCTATGCAAGTGACTGTGATCCTGAGGACGACATGGAAGCCGGCATCAGTGGCTACCTTGAGGACATGATGGCGGAAGCTGAATCAGAAGCACGTGAGCGCTGTGTGGAGATGTTGGAAAATCTCAAAAAAGATTTTTTAGGCATTGACACTGGTATCGAAACAGTTTAAGTTAAACACATCAGCAGAGAGCTGGTACAACGCAAACGCCAACTAGAGGAGACACACACACATGGCAAAGCGTGGAGCAAAGAGCATTTTTGACGCAGCTAGCAAGGGCAAACTGGTTGCTGCATTGAAGGCAATCAAAGGCATGGAAGGCTATGCTGAGCCCAGCTACTACCACAAGCGTCAGCTGGCAGAGCAGAACTACATTGCTTTTGACGCAGTCAAGACCGGTGCGCGAGGTCGTCCGCAGTATCGCGCACGAGTCACTAACAAAGGTCAGGCACTGATCAACTTCAACCCCAACGTCTAAAAAAAACAGTGAAAGTGGCAGTTTATGATTGACTGCCACTTTTGCTAGGTGCTATACGGAGTTTTGAGATGCAGAAGATGCGAGCGTTTGATGTCATGCTGAATGGTCAGCGAGTTGACACAGTGTTTTTTCGAGCAGACAGCACTGAGGAGGAAGTTCAGCGATCACTGATCAAGTGGGACGCTTATGATCCTGAGATTGTTGTGGAGGACGTGGAGAAAAGTCTTGCGTAACGGTTGACACTGCTCAGCACAGGTGCTATAACACACACATAGAGCAACACAACAAGAGGGATAACTGATGTTTTCGCAAGCTGACGTAGACACTGCAATCAACTACAGCGACAACATTGCTGTTTTCAGTATGTATGACCGTACCAAGTCGGGACAGATTCGCTTTGATGTGCGCAACATGCACGTCAACGAGCTGAACAATCTGCTCGCAAAGAAGATTGAAAGTCAAGCAGACTTGGAAGCTCTCAAAAAGCAGATGCGCAAAAAGATCAAACAACAGTGCGCAGACGCTTCAGCATAAAACACAAGGGAGTGGCAGTTTATGGTTGACTGCCACTCCCGCACAGTGCTAAGTTACTTGCATAGAGCAACACAAACTAGAGGGAAATATACAATGCCAAATTGGTGCTATAACAACGTCACACTGCGAGCCAACAACGTGGGCAATCGTGCATTGCTCGCGGAGGTAGCAGAGGCTGCAAACAACGGCAAAGAGATCTTCAACCTGCTGCGTCCTATGCCGGAGAACATCTTCCGCGGCAACTTGGGCGCAGCGGAGCGAGAAGAACACGGTGAGAACAACTGGTATGACTGGAGTGTTGCTCATTGGGGCACCAAGTGGGACACTGATGCACAGAATGTGTTCTACGACGGCGAGACGCTGACACTCTGCTTTGACACTGCGTGGAGCCCGCCCATTGAGCTGTATGAGTATTTGGTAGAGCAAGGCTTTGGTGTGCTTGCTGACTACTATGAGTCTGGTATGGCGTTTGCAGGCATCTACGAAGACGGCGACGATCGCAGCTATGACAACATGTCAGACAAGTTCCTTGAGAACGATGCAGATGGCCAGCGCCTGGACGAAGCATACGGCATCCTCGATGAGCGAGCACAATACGATGCTGAATACTGATTGACACTGTCCCGTGCAGGTGCTAAGTTACAGGCACGGGACAACACACAACGGAGGGCACGACATGCGTTCTTACAAGGTCTACGGTATCCGAGACGGCGGCGCTGAAACATATGTGGACACTGTTTTCTCAGCAGAAGAAGGCAAGCAGATTCACGCACTGATGAAAGCGCAGGGTTACTACAACGAAATGGTTGTGCGTGATTGTTTAGGTGGCAAGGTGATCCACCGCAATCTTCACGAAGAGAAAACACAAAGAGCGGTCAATGTCTGACATCGTCAAAGTATATCAGAGCACTGCATACGAAGTAAACTGGAAAGCACTGGCCACAGGAGTTGAAAAGCTGGTAATGGCCAAGCTGAAGAAAGACCTCGAGCACTGGCACGACGACATTGGCATGAAGTCAATGTTCTTGCAGGATGCTGCTAACGGGCTTAGAGTGTGCGAAGCTTTAGAGGAAGGCAAGAACTGGCCCACCATTGAGAACATGCTGTGGAAGATGGACACTGCTGCTCGCGACTATGTGTATGAGTTCATCGCTGAAGTAGCAGGCGAAGATTTTTTTGACATTGTTCGCGTTTAACTGTTGACACTGCCCTAT
>Ga0102930_1000256_pt1 | contig 18078 bp, 18 predicted proteins | sample SalPon1_B_H2O_MG_FD_84514 | JGI IMG/M metagenome (GOLD analysis project Ga0102930, IMG submission 84514) | Salt pond water microbial communities from South San Francisco under conditions of wetland restoration - Salt Pond MetaG R1_B_H2O_MG | ecosystem: Environmental > Aquatic > Non-marine Saline... | reverse complement strand
GTATTTTATCAGTAAAGATGGCCAATACGCCAAAATATTACCGCACGATATGCGCCGCGCTGATCTGCTAGCGAGCATTCGGGAAGCGCTATAAGCCAATTTAAAGGATGCCCATGATGCTGGCGACCGCTTTGAGCACCCTGCTCGAACAAGCCTTAAACACTTGGCTACGGCTTGATGCGAGTAGCCACGGCAATGCTGCGCAGCAATTGCAAGCCTTGCAAGGCCAATTGCTTTGTATCCAGCTTACTCAGCCAGAACTGCACTTATATCTTCTGCCGACTAGCGACTATGTGCGTGTCATGCCTAGTTATGACGCTGAACCAGACGTTGTGCTACAAGGCTCTGCGCTTGCCTTTATGCGGATGGCCAATGCTAACGATAGCGGCAAAGCGATGCTTGAAAATGGTATTCGCATTGATGGCTCTATGGGATTAGCAGAACAGTTCAGTCAAATATTAAGTACTGCTGATATTGATTGGGAAGAACTGCTTGCCCGTGTTTTAGGTGATCCAGCCGCCCATCAAATAGGCCAGTTGGGACGCTCCAGCCAGACTTGGTTGCAAGACAGCCGCCAAGCGCTGCAACTCAACATACAAGAATATTTACAAGAAGAAAGACAGCTATTGCCAACTGAGCTGACGCTACAACCCTACTTAAATGCTGTGGACAGCTTGCGCTTAGATGCAGAACGCTTGCAAGCGCGCGTGCAACGTTTACAAATACAATTGGACGCGCTAACAACGCAGCAAAGTGATTAGCGGTGTTATACTGCCCCTTGCCTGACCCTACTTAGTTAATCCAATGGACGGTGCTTATGTCTTCCTTACATGAACAATTACTCAAAGCCGGCTTAGTGGACGAATCGAAAGCCAATAAAGCCGCGCAAGAACAGCGTAAAAAATCCCATCAAAAAACTGCTAAAGCGCAGAAAAAAGCAAAAAAAAGTGGTGAGCAAACAGAAGATGAAGCCAAGTTATTGGCGGAGCAAGCGCGCCGTGAACAACAAGAGCGCTCACGTGAACTCAATCGCCAACAACGCGAACAAGCCGAACAACGCGCTATTCAAGCACAAATTCGCCAATTAGTGCAGCTTAATCGCATTGACTTTCGTGATGGCGATATTGCCTATCAATTTGCGGATCAAAATAAAATCAAGCGCATCCAAATCACAGCGCGTTTACAAGAACAGTTGGCTGATGGCGTGATTGCCCTGACGAAACTAGATGATCGCTATGAACTTGTCCCACGCCAAATTGCCGAAAAAATAGCGCAACGCGACGCACAATGCTTATTAGTCTTTAATCAGCACCGTCAAACAGAGATGCCGGAGGAAGACGATCCTTACGCAGACTTCCAAATCCCTGATGATTTAATGTGGTAAGCCATGAAATCCATAGCCCGCGTACTACGCCTGTGGACAATTGGCCGTATTTTGATTCGCCATGGTTTAGACGAATTAGTGTTCACTATTCCGTTTATGCGGCCACTCGCCTTTATGATGTACCTAGCCCCATGGAACTGGCGGCGTAGAGCGCGGGATCAGCCACGCGGGGCGCGAATTCGTTTAGCTTTAGAAGAGCTAGGTCCTATTTTTATAAAATTCGGTCAAATGCTCTCCACACGGCGTGACTTATTACCACCTGATATCGCGGTTGAACTGGCTCATTTGCAAGATCGTGTGCCGCCCTTTTCTAATGCTGAAGCACGTGCTTTGATTGAACAGGCGCAAGGTCGCCCGGTTACTGAAGTATTCGAATATTTTGAAGCTGAACCCATGGCCTCGGCGTCGATTGCGCAAGTGCATGCTGCCCGTTTATGGAGCGGTGAAGACGTTGTGGTTAAAGTGCTACGCCCCGGTATTAGCAAAACCATTCGCCAAGACCTTGAGCTGATGTATTTACTCGCTTGGTTGGTACAGCGTTATTGGCGTGAAGGCAAACGCTTACATCCAGTAGAAGTGGTTAAGGAATACGAAAAAAATATTCTGGATGAATTGGATTTGGTGCGCGAAGCGGCTAATGCCAGCCAAATACGGCGTAATTTTGCTGAGGACAGTAGCTTATATGTACCGGCTATTTACTGGGCATATACGCATGAAAATGTCATGGTGATGGAGCGTATTTACGGCATTCCTATTGGTAACGTTGCAGCCTTGCGTGCCCAAGACATCAACTTTCAGCGTCTTGCTGAGATTGGCGTGGAAGTCTTTTTTACGCAGGTTTTCCGCCATAATTTTTTCCATGCTGATATGCACCCCGGTAATATTTTTGTTAACCCTGCCGATCCCAATGAACCACAATATATGGCGGTTGACTTTGGCATTGTGGGCACTTTATCGCCGCAGGATAAGCATTATCTGGCTGAAAATTTCTACGCCTTTTTTAATCGCGATTATAAGCGCGTCGCCGAACTGCATGTTGCTTCAGGCTGGATTAGCCCCGATACGCGCGTGGATGAATTTGAATCTGCTATTCGTGCTGCCAGCGAGCCTATTTTTAATCTGCCTTTAAAAGACATTTCTTTTGGTTACTTTTTAATGCGCTTGTTTCAAACGGCCCGCCGCTTTGATATGGAAGTACAGCCACAACTGGTACTGCTGCAAAAAACCTTATTGAATATCGAAGGCTTAGGACGCGAGCTGTACCCTGACTTAGATTTATGGGCGACCGCCAAGCCCTTTTTGGAACGCTGGATGGATGAGCAAGTCGGCTTTCGCGCGCTCATCGGTGGCTTTCGGGACAACCTCCCAAAGATGGTCGAAACCATGCCGTACATGCCGGGTTTGCTGTATGATATTTCCAAGCAAGCTTCCCAAGGCCGTTTGACGATGCAATGGGAATCACAGCAAGTTCAGACTATTCGTAAAGAACTCGCCACTGCACAGCGCAACACCCGCTTAACACTCGTCGGCGCGACTTTATTAATTGTCGCTAGCTTGACGACAAGCTCTACCCTCTTCCCATCGCTATTCGGCATCGCCCCTTTAAGCTTAGCTTTAGGGGCGATTGGCGCGGGATTACTCCTGTATGGCGTTTTTAATAAGCGCTAATTAGACACTCGTGCCTACGGGTAACTCATAAATGCGCTTACCCGTCGCCGCAAATAAAGCATTCGCCAGCGCAGGTGCCAAAGGTGGTACGGCTGGCTCACCCACCCCACTTGGATTCTCAAGCGAAGGTACAATATGCACTTCCACTGCTGGCATTTGATTCATGCGCAACACGTTATAATTGTGGAAATTGGATTGTTGTACTCGCCCTTCTTTAAAAGTGATTTTCTCACCCAAAGCAGCCGATAAAGCAAAACCTACACCACCGCCCATTTGGGCATAAATCACATCAGGATTCACCGGCATACCGCAATCCACGGCTAAAATGATTTTATCCACGGAGAATGAACCATCTTCTTGCACCGTCACTTCGGCTACTTCGGCCACGTAAGTATTAAACGACTCCACTAAAGCAATGCCACGGCCACGCCCCTCACCTAAGTCACTGCCCCAATTCGCCTTTTCTGCGGCCAAGTTAAGCACATTTAAGTGACGTGGATGATCCTGCAATAAAGCGCGCCGAAAATCTACCGGGTCTTTGCCAGCCGCCTGCGCTAATTCGTCCATAAAGGTTTCTGTGGCATAAGCCGTATGCGTATGTCCCACCGAACGCCACCATAGCACGGGTACTTGCAGATCGCTCACTGTATGCAAATCCACCGTTACATGAGACAAGCTATAAGGCTTAGCCGCGCCCTCCACGGAAGACGGATCATAGCCCTCTGTCATCATGGCTTCCATCGGCGTGCCACTCATAATGGATTGCCCCACAATACGCTGCGTCCATGCGAGCAAGTTCCCTTGTTCATCCAAACCAGCACTCAAGCGATGATAGAAGAAAGGTCGATAATAACCGCCTTGCATATCATTTTCGCGTGTCCATACCATCTTAATCGGCACAGAACGGCCACTGGCTTTAGCAATCTGCGCTGCCTCTAAGACATAATCCGCCTTTGAGTTACCGCGCCGCCCAAAAGAGCCACCAGCATACAATGTATTTATTTTAACCTTATCGGGCGTTAAATCCAGTAACTGCGCGACCGCCATTTGATCAATCGTTTGCAATTGATCACCGTTCCAGATCTCACATGCCCCCTCTGTTATCTGCACCACACAATTCATTGGCTCCATGGCAGCATGCGCTAAATAGGGAAAAGCATACTCCGCTTGCACCGTCTTAGCCGCTTTTTCTAGTTGCTCCGCAGCAGCGCCGTTTTGTAGCGTCACCACACCCGGCTCATCCGCCAAACGCTTATAACGCTGTAACTGCGCTTCTGAATCAAGCTTGTCCGCTTGACTCTCATCCCACTCAACTTTTAAGGCATCCCGTCCTTGTTTCGCACTCCAAAAATCTTGGGCTAATACGGCCATACCGCTAGGAATTTGTACGACATCGACGACGCCTTTTAATTCACGGGCGGCCTTAGCGTCGACACTAACAACCTTGGCGCCAAACAAAGGCGGGTGTAATACCACTGCCGTTAACATATCTGGCAATTGCACGTCCTGTGTATAAGTCGCGCTGCCGTTAACTTTCGCTTCAACATCAACACGCTTTAAATTTGGCTTGCCAATATAAACAAACTGCTCGGGTGACTTTAACGTCACTTCTTCGGGCACCTCGCGCTGTTGAGCGGCGGCGGCTAGCTCACCAAAATTAGCTTGTTGACCACTACCCGCATGACTAACTACCCCAGCCGCTACGGTTATTTCAGCGACTGGCACACCCCATTGCTCCGCGGCAGCTTCTACCAACATTTGGCGAGCAGCAGCTCCCGCTTGGCGCATTTGTAGAAAAGAGTTCGCCATGGCGGTACTGCCACCCGTGCCCTGCATTGGCCCAAAGGCTAAATTATTGTAACGGCTCGCATCAGCAGGCGCGTCTTCCGTGCGTATTTGCGCCCAATCGGCATCCAACTCCTCAGCAACTAAGGTCGCTAAGCCCGTGTGGCTACCCTGCCCCATTTCAAGGTGTTTAATAATCACCGTGACCGTGTTATCCGCATCAATGCGTATAAAAGCACCTGGCTCAAATAAACCTTCTTTGAGCGTTGTGCTGCCTGCTTCACCCGGCCCTGCTACAGCATTAGTTTCAGCTTGTGCGGTTCCGAGATAAATCCCTAATGTTAAGCTGCCTGCTGTGGCCGCACTGACCTTAAGGAAACGCCGCCGCTCTGTATTGATAATGGCAGTCATGATTATGCTCCTTTAGCCAGTGATTGCGCAGCATGCTTAATCGCCGCTTTAATGCGTTGGTAGGTCGCACAACGACAAATATTGCCCGACATAAATTGATCAATGTCTTGGTCGCTAGGTTGCTTATTTTGACTTAACAAAGCGGTGGCCGACATGATTTGCCCCGATTGGCAATAGCCGCACTGGGGAACATTGAAATGCACCCAAGCCGCTTGTACCGCTTGTGTAATAGCCGACGACGCAGTAGCGCCTTCTATCGTAGTGATCGCTTGGTCGGCTACCGACCCAACCGGCGTCACGCAGGCGCGAACAGGTGAGCCATCAACATGCATCGTACAAGCGCCGCATTGCGCCATACCACAGCCAAACTTGGTTCCAGTGAGTCGTGCATGATCACGCACAGCCCACAACAAGGGCATATTGGGATCGACCGCCAAGTCATAATCTTGCTCATTAATTTGCAATTTCATCCGTATTGTTCCTATGTGTTCATGGTGTTTTAACAGATATAGCACTTTGCAGGCGCCACGTCCAAAGCGCTTGTCGTATACAGGAACGCTAGCTTTTACCGCTTATCAGCGTTTTAATATCAACGAAGCGTCTTTTGCTTCATAGCAGTGCTATGCTCAGCCATGTTAGAGAGACCACCTAACTCCGCTGCCATGAGCAAATATTATGGGTCAATCTGCTGCATCGAAGCGCACTCAGCCACGCATGACACCACTGGAAACACGCCTTAAAATTTTGGCGCGTACTATCCCTAATGTCAGCGAAACAGGGGGCATGCTGGCGTTGTTTCAGCAGATTGAAAAGGAACGGCGTTTAACGAATAAAACCCGTGTGCATACAGCTTTACATTATTTATTAATGGTATGGGCACAGCAGTGCATTACAGCGCGTTTGCAACATCATAAAATACTCACTATTTTAGCTGCGCTCAGCCGCTTAAAAGAACCTGCGGCTGCCGAAGATTCAGCTTGGAAAGTACGCATGGTGGCTATTTATGCCTTAGCAGGCTTGAGCACCGCGCCTCATGTGCGTTTTTTTCAACATTTATGGGATCATGAGACAGAGCAAGCAGTAAAAACCGCGTTAGCATTAGCGATTGCGGCTCACAGCCAAGGCAAAGCAGGTGTACTATTAAAATATTTTGCTGCCAGTTTACAAACAGATAAAAGCACGGCATTAAAAGCGATGGACGTTATAGGCTGGACTGGTAATGCCGAACAAGATCGTTTGTTACAAACATTACGCCACAAAATTTCATCCAGCTAAAACCTATAAGCTCGCTCCCCTAGCGTTTAAGGAGCACATAAACGGCCCCCGTTCCCCCATCAACCGGACGCGCAGAATGAAAGGCCAATACGCGATCATGCTGCCTAAGCCAATGATTCACTTTGGTTTTCAGGACTGCCCCCCGATAATCAGACCGATTGCCTTTGCCATGAATCACACGGACGCACTCACCTTGGAGCGGGTACACACTCAGCAAAAATTCCGCTAAATATTCTCGGGCTTGACGCGCATTTAAACCGTGTAAATCTAGCTCTGCGGCGAGTCGGTATTCGCCGCGACGTAATTTATTAAATACACGATGCTGTACTCCGGGGCGCAAATAACTGAGAATATCGCCTGGCTGGATTTCGGTGGGGTCATATTCATCGGAAAACATGTCCAACAGCACTTGCTGCTCATCTTCAATCGTTTTGAACGGTACTGCCGAGGGCTTAGGCGTATTATGAATGGCTTGATTAACAGACTGCAGTGGTACAACATCCTGCATGGACTCGCGAAATAAGGCTAGGTCATCTTCAAACGGAGGGTTATCTTTTTTTTTCATGACGCTTCCTCCGTTGTTAACCAGCCCGCATCAGCAGACTCAACTAGAACACAAAGACAAATGAATATACTGCTTAGCAATGACGATGGTTTTCAGGCACCCGGCCTGATAGCGCTACAACAAGCGCTTAGTACACAACATCATGTTATCACAGTTGCACCCGATCGTGACCGTAGTGGTGCGAGCAACTCGCTAACGCTCGATCGCCCTTTGCGTATGCTACCGCAAGGGGAGCGAATTTACAGCGTCAATGGCACACCAACAGACTGTGTTCATCTAGGCTTAACAGCATTGTATGATAAAGCCCCCAATATTGTGATTTCCGGTATTAATGCCGGGCCTAATTTGGGGGATGATGTTATTTATTCTGGTACGGTCGCCGCCGCCATGGAAGGGCGCCATTTGGGCTATCCTGCCATTGCGGTTTCGATGAATGCTCGCCGTAGTGAGCATTTGGAAACCGCTGTGCGAGCGGTGTTGCACTTAATCAATGCTCTGCCTGCCCACCCTGAATCCAGCCGCCTTATTTTAAATGTTAATGTGCCTGATTTGCCTTGGGAGGCTGTTAAAGGTTTTCAGGTAACACGTTTAGGTCAACGTCATTGTTCCGAGCCTGTTATTCGCAGCACCGATCCACGCGGCAAGGAGATTTTTTGGATTGGCCCTCCCGGCGCGGCTGCCGATGCGGGCGAAGGAACAGACTTTTATGCGGTCGATAATGCTTATATTTCGATCACCCCTTTGCAAAGTGATTTGACACGTTATCAAGCTTTGGAAGGCACCCAACACTGGTTAAACGAGTATCGCCATGCGACATCCTAGACCTTTAGATATTCGGGGTATTGGTATGACCTCGCAACGTACCCGTAATCGCTTCGCCGAGCGTTTACAAGCAAAAGGGATCCAGCAGGAAGCGGTGTTAGACGTAATGCGCAAAGTGCCCCGCCATTTATTTATGGACGAGGCTTTTGCCAGTCGTTCCTATGAAGACACCTCGTTGCCCATTGGTTACGGTCAAACGATTTCGCAGCCTTTTATCGTGGCACGTATGACGGAATTATTGCTACAAAATCAACAAGCGCCGCTACAAAATGTATTAGAACTTGGCACAGGCTCAGGTTATCAAGCGGCCATTCTTGGCGCATTTGTACAAAAGTTGTGGACGGTGGAACGTATTGAGCCCTTATATCAGCAAGCACGTGAATTATTGTACGACCTAGGCTATCGCAATATTCAATGCAAGCTAAGTGATGGGCATTGGGGCTTAGCCAGTGAAGCACCTTTCGATGGCATGATTGTCACCGCTGCTCCTGAAACAGTGCCTGATACCTTATTAGAACAATTAGCAGTTGGGGCACGATTAATTATTCCAATAGGCAAGCAAGGAGACACACAACAATTACAAGTCATTACTCGCAACACGGACGATCAGTATCACACCGAGAATCACGAAGCCGTACAATTTGTACCCTTACTACGTGACATTACGCACTAAATCGCTTTATTGACGTTAGGAATTGCTTTTTCCATGAAACTTTTTGCGACCTTATACAACAAAGTAATAACTGGGGCTAAACATCCGCATGCACCGCGCTATTTAGGCGCTTTAAGTTTTGCGGAGTCATCATTTTTTCCTATTCCGCCCGATGTTATGCTTATGCCTATGGTTATGGCTAAACCGTCACGTTGGGCATGGTTAGCCGCATTAACCACGATCACATCGGTTTTAGGTGGCTTAGCGGGCTATATGATTGGTTACTTTGCTTTTGATGCCTTACAGCCTTATATTATTGAATGGGGTTATGGGGATAAATTAACACAAGCAAAACAATGGTTTGACCAATGGGGTGTTTGGGTTGTTTTCGCCGCTGGTTTTTCACCCATTCCTTATAAGATTTTCACAATCACCGCGGGTGCTTTAGCGATGGCCTTGATTCCCTTCACTATTGCATCCATCATCGGGCGGGGAGCACGCTTTTTTCTTGTTGCAGCCTTGCTAGCCTGGCTGGGACCCAAAATGGAACCTGTAATTATTCGTTATATTGAATGGCTAGGTTGGATAGTGGTTGCTGCTCTCGTTTTAATTATATTGATCACACAGGTGTAATCCATGGAAAGAACAATCAAGCTTTTAGCAGCCTGCTCAGTCGTTGCATTAACCTCTACGGCCTGCGCTCCCAACAACTATGGGCCTTATAACCAATATGGGACAGAGACGACTGTTGGCAATAACACTGATACCAGCACGACCACCACAACAACCGCTGTTCAACCACCCTCTAATCAAACGCCGACGCAAAACTACGATGGTCCAACCAAACGCGCTGTTAGACATTCGCATGGAGGGCGTATTCACTCCCATCCATTACCCGGCAGCGGCTTACGCCATACACACACCATTGGTGGGAGTGGCGGTAGTAGTGGCAGCAGCACAGCAACTAACCAGCAACAGAACACCCAGCAGTACACACAACAGCAACGCCAACAACAATTGGCGCAGCAACGGCGCCAACAGCAATTAGCCCAACAACGTCAGCGTCAGCAAAGTCAACAGAAAACTCAAACATGGACTAATGCTGTGCCGCCGGGCAATAACGACGGCGGAGTGACGCATAGCCACTGTGGACGCACGCATACCCACCCACTCCCCGGACAAGGTTTAGCGCATACCCATGCCAATGTTTCTTGTCCAGCTAAAGGCGGGTCGAATACCCAACAAAGCCAAGCACAGTCACAGTCAGCCCAACAGCAACGCCAACAACAATTGGCGCAGCAACGGCGCCAGCAGCAATTAGCACAACAACGTCGGCAACAACAGCAACAGCAACAAAACCAAAACACTAACAGTGATTCAGCTGGCTACTATGACTATGTTTACGATAATGGTGGCAGCAACAACAATAGCAACGCCGCTAATAACAATAATACACGTAGCGGTGCTGATTATTATGATCAGGCTAATAATAGCCAAGCAAATAACACAAACAGTAATAATGGCGGTTATTACGACAATAGCCGAGATAGCACATCAAGTGATTATTATGAGGGTTCAAGCACACAGCCTAAAACACCTTCATCGTATTACGATAACAATAACTCGCCTGATTACACACGCCCTGCGCCAGCCCCTACCCCCTCTGCGCCACCTAACAATAATTATGCCCCGAATGATTATGATGGTAGTGGCACTTACACCGTTAAACGTGGCGACACTGTTTTTCAGGTGATGCGCAATACAGGGGTATATTGGAAAGATATTATTCGCATTAATAACTTACAGGCGCCGAACTATCAAATTAACCCCGGACAAGTTCTGCGCTTGCGTTAATCACGTTAAGTACTATCTTATATAGTCTATATGGAGCCGATATCGCAATAAGATGTCGGCTCCATGTACCCACTGTTCATAAAGTAGTACTGCATTAGCGTCCTAAAATATGGCGCTGTATATAGCGGACATCGACCATGCCCGTACGAGAATCTACAATCTGCCCTTGTGGCGATACAATATATGTGGTTGGCACACCATAAATCAGGCCTAAAGCGAACATAGTACTGTCTTGAGTTGGTGCAATTGTATAATTAATACCATGCCGACGAATGAACTGGCGCATTTCGCGGTCGGGTGTTTCACCTGCATCCATCCCTAAGACAACGACGCGATCACGGAAACGATGAGCAACATACTTCAAGGTAGGTAGCTCAGAAATACAGGGACCACAACGCGGTGACCAATAGTTAACAATCACCCACTTGCCGCGAAAATCTGAAAAGCGGTGCGTTTTACCGTAGACATCTTGAAACGCAAAGTTTTGTACCTGTGCGGATGCTGCCGAAGCAAATAGTATAATACTTAATAATAGTAGTGCTCTAAATACAATCATGATTTCGCCCTCGAAAATCGCCAAACTCAAGCCAAAAAATTATCAAAAATGAGCAAATTTCTAGCCTAAACGTATGAAAACGTTGCCCCTCTATTACGATAGCTTTCTGCAGCCATACTACAACCGTAACAATTTTTACATCTTTTTGAGTTAGGTTATTGAGGTGGCTAGTGGTATGCAAGTTGTATTTACACAACGCTGGGGTTTAAAGATGTCATAGCTTCAAAGCGCTATGACATCGGTGGTCTTACAATAATTTGATATTAAAGATTATTTTTAGAAAAACGCCTAAAGCCAACAATACCTAGAAGCATAGTGAGCAAAATTTGAGCCCATTCACTCAAGGTAGGAATCGCGACTTGTTCTCCCGTTCCAGGCACAACGCCATTTGGATCTGCAATGTTTAGTGTAACTGTATTGCTTGATGTCGTACCGTTCCCGTCGGATAGTGTATATTGGAAAGTATCTATACCAACGTAGTTATTATTCGGCGCATAAATTAAGATGCCCTGATCAAGGGTGACTGTACCAAAACTACCTTGCGTATAGTCAGAAATGGTCAAATTCTCACTGGAGTTATCTACTGAACTTAATACATCTATTGTTTTACTTTCCCCCGAGTTCAAAGACACATTCATTGGAGGAGCAGTGAATCCACTGCCAGTACTGTCGTCTTTAGGTGTTACTGTAACATTAACCGTACCCTCACTTGTGTCTGTTCCATCAGAAATGGTATAGGTGAAGCTGTCTGAGCCGTCATAATCAGCATTGGCGGTATAAATAACCTCATTGGCATCTAAAGCGACTGTGCCATGACTACCATCATCCGCACTATTTAATGTTAGCGAGTCGCCATCCGCATCCGAATCATTGCTCAGCACATCTATCCTGACTGAGTTACCCGACAGAACACTTTTGCTATCGTCTACTGCTGTCGGATTAGTATTAACAATAACCGTACAATCCGCTGGATCACCATATCGGGCAAGATAGTCGTTATCTGTACTTGCGCCCCAGACATCACTGGAAAACTCATTACCTGGATTAGTACCCGCGCTATTAGAACTATTTGGGTCTTTTGGATCAAAGTCATTAAAAGGATCAGTGGCATTGTCCATAATTTCCACATCTCCCAAACAGGCTCCCGCATTGGAAAAGTAGAAAACCTCTTGTTCTTCGCCTGCAACCCAGTCGAATAAATTGACAGGCCTTGAAGGCATTTTTGCCACAAAAGAAAGATAATCGTGAGTAGGGCTTTCTAATGGTGACCTTGATACACTTGAGCGCTCCCAACCTATATCATTAGTGCTCGTTATGTCCTCAGCCTCAAAAAGCTCAGCTTCGTTATCAGCATGGGGCACTTTTATAGTGACCTGTGATGAAATATATAAGTCGTTGTCTGAGCTATCAGGAACCGTTTGAGGCTGCATGAATACTCGATAAACCTTATCCTGACCATCCCATTTTATGCTGTACTCTACGCCATTTGCATAAGCCACTCCTCCAGCTTGGGTTAAAGCAAGAAAAAGTACCCCTTTTGTGACGGCAAGTTTTAGTGATTTTTTCATTAGTCTACCGCTTTTGATTTTTATTATAAATTAAGGCTGCCCTTCGCATAACGTAGTGAAATAAAAATTCAACTCACTACATCATTCAAAATATTAACCATTACTGAGGCAACTGGCCGCGTAAAATGTAGTTAGCATTATAATCAAAATTATCAGGGTGTGAATAGATATTGCTTATCAGAATGTTTGTATCATTATTCGGACCAGTAAATATAACCTTTCCATCCATATTAAAGTCTGCTACGTGATAACCATTAACAATAAAATTACTGTTGAATGAATCATTATTTTCTGCTTTTAGTATTTGCACAAGGACAATTCCCGAATCCTGCCCAGAACCATTTGCGATCAGTCTATTATCGCCATTAGCATCACCCGCCCAAAGCATCGCTTTAAATTTTGAAGGAGCTCTCGCATGACCCCCCTCAACTAGGGTATCTTTTGCTGAAAAGTCTACACTAACATCAGTTGACTCAAACTTAACTGGAGCAGCCGTCATAACACCCAAATGGTTTCTATGCCTTACCGCCACATAATAATCACCCTGCTCTACACCTTCAAAATTCAACTTAGAACTAGCTGTTACAGGATCAACAACATCACCATCACGCTGTACTAAAAAAGCTTTGCGACTAACAATATCTGTCTTACTTAAGGCAGAACGTAACTCGACTAATACCCAGTCTACAATGGCATCATGACCGCTCACCGCTAATTGATCTGTATTCAGCATTTCCGTCCCTGTATAATTGATCGGTTCTACATTGTAAGGCTGAGTATCAGGAATAAGCTCAGCAAGACGCAAATCATCTTTCATGAGTTGAGTATCTGGCGAGTAAGCACCTTGCAATAACATTTTTACAGAAAGCGCAGCTACATTGACTTTATTAGGATCAGTCTCCTGCTCAACTTCTTCACCATCTGTAAAGCCATCCCCATCTGTATCCGCTTTCATAGGATGTGTATTGTACTCATTCACTTCATCGAAGTCGCTCAAACCATCGCCATCACTGTCTTTCTTTAATGGATTGGTATTGTGTACTAATACTTCATCATGATCCGACAAGCCGTCTCCATCTGTATCCACTTCATTTGGATCAGTCTTGTATGTATAGCGCTCATCGCCATCACTAAGACCATCCCCATCTGTATCTGCTTTATTGGGGTCAGTATCGTAGTCTTCTAGCTCTTCTTTATCCGTCAAACCATCTTGATCACCATCTTCCAATAAAGGATCAGTTTGATGTACAGTCACCTCGTCATGATCTGATAAGCCATCATTGTCGGTATCTGTTGCTAAAGGATCAGTCCCGTACGTATTGACCTCTTCACCATCACTTAAACCATCTTTATCTGTATCATCATCCAAAGGTGAGGTGCTGTAAGTATTGACCTCTTCGCCATCACTTAAACCATCATTATCAGAATCTGCAACGTTAGGATCGGTGTTATGCGTACCTAATTCCGCTTTATCATTGAGACCATCACCATCGGTATCTGCTTTATTGGGGTCAGTATTTGTCTCTTCTAACTCTTCCTTATCCGACAGACCATCGCCGTCCGAATCAACATTATTGGGATCTGTTTGATGAGTATTGACCTCTTCACCATCTGAAAGACCGTCACCATCACTGTCAGTATTAAAAGGCTCTGTTTGATAGGTATTTACTTCGGCATCGTCATCCAAACCATCGCCGTCAGTATCCGTTTTTAGTGGATCAGTTAAATAATAATTAATCTCTTTATTGTCACTGAGGCCATCGCCGTCAGTATCCGTTTTTAGTGGATCAGTTCCGTGCTTATTCACTTCCTTATCATCTGTAAGCGTATCGCCATCAGAATCAGTATTTAGTGGATCTGTTTGATGAGTAAGAACTTCATCACCATCAGACAAACCGTCCCCGTCAGTATCCGTTTGCTTAGGATCAGTTTGATAAGTATTAACTTCTTCCCCATCAGGCAAACCATCATCATCATGATCAGCTTTTAAGGGCGAGGTATCATGTGTATAAATTTCATCCCCATCCGATAAGCCGTCCCCATCAGTATCTGCTATCGCAGGATCAGTACCATAAAGACGCTCTTCGCGATTATTCAAACCATCATTATCATCATCTAAACTGTCGCGGCAATCAGCACTGTTATTGCCGTAAATATTGCGATAACTATTTTCCCCCGCAAAGTCACTCCAGCCGATATTGGTAAATTGATTACCTGGGTTAGTACTTTCAGAATTATTTTTGACATTAAATGGATCGTTGTCAGTCATTAAACTAATAGGGCCAGTACAATCCCCTGAATTAGCAAAGCTAAACACCTCCTGTTCTTCATTCGCTTGCCAATTGAAAGCATCAGGGCTATCTAATTGCTTCAAACTAAATGAAATATAATCATACTCAGGTGCTTCAGCTGGGCTATCACTGCGCGAACTATCATCCCAGCTTATACTGCTAATAGAAGAAGACAGGTTTGATACATTGAATTTTTTATCACTCTCTGTCGCATGGGGAACGCGAATAGTGACTTGAGCAGAAATACTCCCATCTGGATCCGGCGTGGCCGTCGGCTTCATATAAACATGATAGCGGTTATCCCCTGTATTCCAACGTATACTGTAGTCAAGGGTCTGAGCAGCCCAAGCACTGTTTGCGGCTAGCATTAAACCAGAAATGCTCAAACCTAGATATGCACGCAATTTTCCGACACGCATCGTATTTACCACCCTCTTTATTCTTGTTTTCTCCTGTACAGACAAGCCCTGCAGGAGCTCGGAGGAGATCATTCGCTCTCCCCTACTTTAATGATTATTAAATTAGTAGCTTATTTAGAGCACTTGAGTGAATCGCCATAGACTTTTCTAAAGTGGTTATTATTCAGACTTCCCCATCCTACATTAGCAAAGTGATTACCAGGGTTTGTATTACTAGAATTATTTTCTACATTAAAAGGATCATCAGCGCGTATAATCTGAACATCGTCTATGCACCCTGCCTCATTTTCAAAGGAAAAAACAAGCTGCTCTTTATCTTTTATCCAGACATAGCTAGATTCACTGGCATTACCTTGCATGCCAACAAATGAAAAAGAGACGTAGTCAAAATTAGGCGCTTCTTCCGGCGCATTAGTACGAGAAGCTTCAATCCAATCAGCCCCTTTTAGGCTAGAGCTCACATTGATAGCTTTAAATTCCGCTGCATGGGGCACTTTTAAAGTCACTTGCCCAGAAAGACTCAAATCAGGCTTAGGGGTTGAGGTTGGACGCATCCAAACCTCATAAGTTTGTCCATCTTTTGACAAAGCCAACCTATAGTCCAAGAAACCATTGTCATTAGCTATCAAATTATTAGAAAAAGTTAAAAATGCAACTCCCGTTAGACACACTATACGGGAAATCCCCCACTGTTTATTACTCATTGGTACTGTCTCCCTTCAGACATCTATGACCTTATTATTAGAAACTATTATATGCAATAAAGGTTAAACGTACTTTTTTGCCGATGAGTGGCATTCCCTCGCATGACACGTTTAACCGATTGTTTTCTTTACTGTATCCCAAGGTTTTTCACGAACTGTTTATTCATTGGGTGCAAGAAACATTGCTGAACACGGAACTTCGGGGTGTGGTAGCCGTTGATGGAAAAGCGCAGCGTGGCTCCCGTTCCTCAACGCTCTCAGACATCGGTCATACGGTGAATGCTTGGTCAACCGAGCTGGGCATTTGCTTAGGTCAGGAAGATGTGGATGGTGGCAAATCCAATGAAATAACTGCTGTGCCTAGTTGCTAGAAGGGATGTGGTTGGAGTAAAACTTATTTTTGCCACATTTGCGGGCTAACGCTTGATTAATAAGCACTCATGCGTTTACCCTGCGATTTAGGTTAGTTTATCCTTTTTCGATGTATCAGACTCTATTAGAGCAGAACACACGTTAACTAAATTGAACGTAGCAAAGCCCCACTTTTCATAATTTCTACTTAGCAAACTTTATTCACAAGCAGCTTAAGCTTATTATGGCGATATGAAAAAAGTTCTTGTTTTATATTACAGTCGTCATGGCAACACCGCCGCTATGGCGCAACAAATCGCACGCGGTGTAGAAGCTTTACCCAACACAGAGGCTGTGTTACGCACTGTGCCGGAAGTTTCCGCAACCTGCGAAGCCTACACCGATAGCATTCCTGATCAAGGTGCACCGTATGCCAATTTAGATGACCTGAAGCACTGTCACGCATTAGCCCTAGGCAGCGCCGGTCGTTTTGGCAATATGGCCGCACCACTTAAATATTTTTTGGAGAAGACCAGCAGCCTGTGGCTATCTGCCAGCTTAGCGGGCAAACCGGCTGGTGTTTTTACTTCCACTTCAAGCCTACACGGCGGCCAAGAAAGCACATTACTATCCATGATGCTGCCACTATTGCACCATGGCATGCTCATCAGTGGCTTGCCCTACTCCGAAGCAGACTTACTTAGCACACAATCGGGGGGCACACCTTATGGCCCCACCCATGTTGCAGGGAGCGATAGCCAGCGGGCATTGACGCCCGAAGAACAACGGTTATGCCAAGCCCTTGGTAAACGCTTAGCCCGATTGGCGCACCAATTATGAAACGTTATCTTTGGTTGTGGCGACACCTAACGCTCAGCGGCTTATTTGGCTTGATCACATTGATCGTTGTGTGGAATGTTGCATTAGCACGTGTGCAATATGTACCAGTACTGTTTGAGCTAGCTATTATGCTGCCGCCCTTACTGTGGTTGGCTTGGGGAATTTTAAAAGGTGATGCAGTACGGCATGTATACGGCATTTTGCTGGCTTTATTGTATGCCATGTTGGGTGTTTGGTATGCGTTCACGCCGCAAGAAAGTTTTTATGGTATAAGCATGCTACTCTTTAGCACGTTACTGTATTTGGGCGCATGGCTTGGATTAAAAACCCTAAAAGACTTAGCCAAGCAGGCAGACAAACCAACAGAGTAATAGGTTTAAACACCTAAAGATTGTATTCTAATCGAACAAACTAACAATAAAATAGACTTAATCTATTCGTTTAAACAGGAATAAAGCCATGCAATACGCCACGAAAAAATGGGTGTTCATTTTATTGGGCTGCCTATTAAGCTTTCACGCTAGCGCGATTTTAGCGGAGCGCAGTTTATGGACAAGCCTACAAAATAAGCAAACACAAACAAGCAGCGCGGTGCAACAACGCTTACTCCATCTCGATGAAGCTTACTTAAAACAGCTATTAAGCAACCCTGCTACACCCGTTACATTGGCGTTACCGTTCCCAGACGGACGCTATGAAACAGTGCGCCTAGAACCTAACTCAGTGCTAGCGCCCCACATAGCAGCATTACATCCAGAATTACGCACATGGCGAATCCAAGGGCTTACTGACACCGTCGTATCAGGCCGAGCGGAACTAACACATTTAGGCTTTCACGCCATGCTTACTCTCCGAAATGGCGATACGCTGTATATTAACCCACAGCAGGCCACTACACAGGCTGCTGAGCGCACTTACCGTAGCCTAAGTCGG
>Ga0102930_1000255_pt1 | contig 18083 bp, 18 predicted proteins | sample SalPon1_B_H2O_MG_FD_84514 | JGI IMG/M metagenome (GOLD analysis project Ga0102930, IMG submission 84514) | Salt pond water microbial communities from South San Francisco under conditions of wetland restoration - Salt Pond MetaG R1_B_H2O_MG | ecosystem: Environmental > Aquatic > Non-marine Saline... | reverse complement strand
ATCGCCGAGTTCCGCGAGGCCAAGCAGCGTGATTCGCGCCTGGCCGCACAGCAGGCCGCCAAGCTCGAGAACCTGTTCGAGCAGATGAAGGAGGGCGAGGTCGAGTCGCTTAACGTGCTGGTCAAGGCCGACGTGCAGGGTTCCGCCGAGGCCATCCGCGACAGCCTGCAGAAGCTCTCGACCGACGAGGTCAAGGTCAACGTCCTGATGAGCGGCGTGGGCGGCATCAACGAGTCCGACATCAATCTCGCGGCCACCTCGAGCGCGATCGTGATCGGCTTCAACGTCCGTGCCGACGCCGCGGCCCGCAAGACCGCCGGCGAGCAGGACGTCGAGATCCGCTACTACTCGGTCATCTACGAGATGATCGACGAGGTCAAGCAGGCCATGAGCGGCCTGCTGGGTACCGAGACGAAGGAGCAGTTCGTCGGCCTGGCCGAGGTCCGCGACGTCTTCCGCTCGCCGAAGCTGGGTGCGATCGCCGGCTGCATGGTCACCGAGGGCCAGGTGAAACGGAACAACCCGATCCGCGTGCTGCGCGACAACGTCGTCATCTACGAAGGCGAGCTCGAATCGCTGCGTCGCTTCAAGGACGATGTCCAGGAAGTGCGCTCCGGCATGGAGTGCGGCATCGGCGTGAAGAACTACAACGACGTCAAGGTCGGCGACCAGATCGAGGTCTTCGAGCGGATCGAGGTTCAGCGGACGCTCTGATATGGCACAGGGTTTCCAGCGTCATCAACGCGTCGCCGGCCAGATCAAGCGCGAAATCGCCGAGCTCATCCGCGACTCCGGCGTGGACAGCGGCCCGAACGCGCCGCTGACCATGCTCACGGTCACGGACTGCGAGGTGTCGCGTGATCTGGCCCACGCCAAGATCTTCTACAGCGTGCTCAACGCCGACGAACAGCCGGTCGCCGAGCAATGGCTCAGCGAAGCCGCCGGGTATCTGCGCGGCGAGCTGGGCCACCGCATGCGCCTGCGCATCGTCCCGCAGCTGACCTTCGTCTTCGACAACTCGATCGAGCAGGGCATGCAGATGGACGCCCTGATCCGTGCCGTGCGCGAGCAGGACGGCGACGACGAGGGCAACGAGTCCGACGACTCGTCCGACCGGCGCTGACCGCGCGCACCCGATGGCACGCAAACGTCGCGGTCGCGAGATCAACGGCATCGTCCTGTTCGACAAGCCCCTGGGGCTGAGCTCGAACCAGGCGCTGCAACGCGTCCGCCGCCTGTTCAACGCCGCCAAGGCCGGTCACACCGGCAGCCTCGATCCGGCCGCTTCGGGCCTGTTGCCGGTCTGCTTCGGCCAGGCCACGCGCATATCCGGCCTGTTGCTGGACGCGGACAAGACCTACCGGGTCACCGGCCGGCTCGGCACCCGCACCGACAGCGGCGATCTCGAGGGCGAGGTGATCGAGACCCGCGCGGTCCCGTCGCTGGATGCCGAGGCGGTCGAGGCCGTGCTGGCGCGCTTCCACGGCCGGGTCGAACAGGTCCCGCCGATGTACTCTGCCCTTAAGCACGAGGGCAAGCGCCTCTACGAACTCGCCCGCGAGGGCAAGACCGTCGAGCGCAAGGGGCGCACCATCGACTTCCACGAGATCACGCTCGAGGGCCTGACCGAGACCGAGTTCACGCTGCGCGTGCATTCGAGCAAGGGGGCGTACATACGCACCCTGGTCGAGGATATCGGCGAGGCGCTCGGCTGCGGGGCGGTGGTCGCCGAGCTGCGCCGCATCGGTCTCGGCCCCTGGGCGATCGATGGTCCCGACGCGCAGCCCGCCTACACGCTCGAGGATCTCCAGGACAGTGCGCAGGAGGACGGTATCGAGGCCCCGGACGGCCTGGACCGTGTTATCCTCCCGATCGATTCGGCGCTGGGCGCCTATCCGGCCGTCGTGCTGGACGCGGCCAGTGTCAACCCGATTCGCCATGGTCATCCGGTGTTTGTGCCCAATGCGCCACAAACCGGGTGGTTTCGACTCTACGCACCCGACGACCTCTTCCTGGGTATGGGGGAAGTGCTGGATGACGGGCGAACCGCGCCGCGACGACTGTTCGCGGCGCTCTGACCGAGGCCTTGCGGCCTTTTGGCATTGCGGGACGGTGGCGTGGTTGCCACTGACCCGCGATGGACTTTGAAAGCTTCACCCAGGCAGACGAGGAGAATCCCCATGTCACTGAACGAAAAGACCACCGCCGATATCGTTGCCGAGTTCGGCAAGGACGCCAACGACACCGGTTCCCCGGAAGTCCAGGTCGCCCTGCTGACCCAGCGCATCCAGCACCTGACCGAGCACTTCGCCACGCACAAGCAGGATCACCATTCCCGCCGTGGCTTGCTCAAGCTGGTCAATCAGCGTCGCAAGATGCTCGACTACCTCAAGTCGAAGAGCCTGACCCGCTACCAGGAGCTGATTGCCAAGCTCGGTCTGCGCAAGTAAGCGCGCTTGCCGTTACACTAGGAACCCGCCGCAAGCCGGCGGGTTTTTTGTTTGTGGGCGAGCCGTGTGTGGCTGGTCCCGTTATCCAATCAGTCAGTGCAGGAGCCAAGCGTGGCAGTCAGCAAGCAGTCCTTCGACTACGGTCAACACACCGTCACCCTCGAGACCGGCGAAATCGCCCGGCAGGCCAGCGGGGCGGTCATGGTCACCATGGGCGAGACGGTGGTGCTGGTCACCGCGGTGGTCGCGCCGACCGCCGATCCGGGCAAGGACTTCCTGCCGCTGACGGTGGAGTACCAGGAGAAGTTCTACGCCGCCGGGCGTGTGCCGGGCAGCTTCTTCCGCCGCGAGGGGCGCTCGAGCGAGGCGGAGACACTGGTCGCGCGGCTGATCGATCGGCCGGTGCGCCCGCTGTTCGCCAAGGGGTTCACCCACGAGACGCAGGTGATCGCCCAAGTGCTCTCGCTCGACCCCGAGGTGGATTCGGAGATCCCGGCGCTGATCGGGGCCTCCGCGGCCCTGTCGCTGTCGGGCGCGCCGTTCGCCGGCCCGATTGGTGCGGCGCGTGTCGGTCACATCGACGGCGAGTTCGTCCTCAACCCGAGCCCTGCGCAGCTGAGCGGTTCACGACTGGACCTGGTGGTCGCCGGCACCGACAAGGCGGTGCTGATGGTCGAGTCCGAGGCCGACCAGCTGCCCGAGGATGTGATGCTGGATGCGGTGATGTTCGGGCACGAGCAGATGCAGGCGGCCATCCAGGCGATCGAGGCGCTGGCCGCCGAGGCCGCCCGCCCGCCGATCGAGTGGACGCCGCCGGCCGACAACAGCGCGCTGGCCGAGGCGATCGAAGAGGCCTTCCGTGGCGAGATCGAGGCGGCCTACCAGATCGCGGACAAGGCCGAGCGGGGTGGCCGCCTCGGCCAGATTCGCGGCGAGGTCCGCGAGCGCTTCGTCGACGAGTCGGCCGAGGCGCCGATCTCCGAAAAGATCGTCGATGGCCTGACCAAGGGGATCGAGTCCGACGTGGTCCGCGGCAACATCCTCGCGGGCAAGCCGCGCATCGACGGCCGCGACAACCGCACGGTCCGTCCGATCAGCATCCGTACCGACATGCTGCCGCGCGCCCACGGCTCGGCGCTGTTCACCCGCGGCGAGACTCAGGCGATGGTGGTCACCACGCTGGGCACGGCGCGCGATGCCCAGCTGATCGACGCGGTCGGCGGCGAGCGCAAGGAACCGTTCCTGTTCCATTACAACTTTCCGCCGTTCTGCGTCGGCGAGACCGGCCGTTTCGGTGCGCCCAAGCGCCGCGAGATAGGCCACGGCAACCTCGCCCGCCGCGGCGTGATGGCCGCGCTGCCGCCGGCCGAGCAGTTCCCCTACACCATCCGCGTGGTCTCTGAGATCACCGAATCGAACGGTTCGTCATCGATGGCCTCGGTCTGCGGCGCGTCGCTGGCAATGATGGACGCCGGTGTGCCGATGAAGGCGCCGGTCGCCGGCATCGCTATGGGCCTGATCAAGGAGGGAGACGAGTTCGTCGTCCTGACCGACATCCTCGGTGACGAGGACCACCTCGGCGACATGGATTTCAAGGTGGCCGGTACCGCCAACGGGGTGAACGCCCTGCAGATGGACATCAAGATCGAGGGCATCAACCGGGAGATCATGGCGCAGGCGCTCGACGAGGCCCTCGCGGGACGGACCCATATCCTCGGGCTGATGAACGAGGCGCTCGGCGAGGCCCGCACCGAGATGTCGGCCCATGCGCCGCGGTTCATCACCATGCGCATCAACCCCGAGCGCAAGGGGGATCTGATCGGCAAGGGCGGTTCGACGATCCAGGCCCTGACCAAGGAGACCGGTACCCAGATCGATATCGGCGAGGAGGGCGTGGTTACCATCGCCGCGCCCAACGGCGAGGCCGCCGAAGAAGCGCGTCGCCGGATCGAGGAACTGACCGCCGAGCTCGAGGTGGGCAAGGTCTACCACGGCAAGGTCGCACGCGTGGTGGACTTCGGGGCGTTCGTCACGATCGCGCCCGGCAAGGACGGCCTGCTGCACATCTCCGAGATGGCCGAGGGACGGGTCGAGACGGTCACCGATGTGGTAAACGAGGGCGACGAGGTGGACGTCAAGCTGCTCGAGATAGACCGGCAGGGTCGCCTGCGCCTGACCATGCGCTTCACCGACTGAGTGGGCCGAGGGTATGATGAAACCAGGGTCCGGTTGACGATCCGTATTCGGCAGGCAGCACCCCGTCTGCCCGCCCGCCAGGACGAGGAGAGCAGGACATCTTCATGAGAAAGGCCGAGCAGGAAAAGGACCCCAGCGAGTCCGCCGAACGCATTGTGCAGTCGGTGCGCCTGGCACGTCAGCCCATCGTCGACGCGGACCTCAAGACCATCGGGTACGAGCTGCTCTACCGGGCGGCGGACGCCGACCAGGTGGCCCGAATCGGCAACTCCAACCAGGCCACCGCCTCGACGGTCCTCAACGCGCTGAGCGAGATCGGCCTGGAAAGCCTGGTCGGCGGCAAGCAGGCGTTCATCAACGTGCCCGCCAAGCTGCTGTTCAGCGGGGTGCTGGAAGACATCGGTGTGCGTTCGGTGGTCCTGGAGGTGCTCGAGACGGTCGAATGCGACGAGGCGACCGGCGCGGCGATGCAGCGCATCAAGAAGGCCGGCTACCGGCTCGCCCTGGATGACTTTCCGCCCGAGTGGATCGACAAGCCCTGCGTTTCTCACAGTCACTACGTGAAGTTCGACGTGTTCGCCTCCGGTGTCGAGGCGACCGTTGACGCGGTGCCGACCGCCCACCGCGCCGGACTCAAGGTGATCGCCGAGAAGGTCGAGGACTGGGAGTCCTACGATCGCCTGCGCGATGCCGGGGTCGACTATTTCCAGGGGCACTTCGTTTCCCGTCCGGAAACGGTCGTCCGGCCGACGGTGCGGGCCTCCAAGGCCAACCTGATGGGGCTGCTGATCCTGCTGCAGGACGACCAGGCGTCGTTGGGCCAGATCGTCGAGCGCATCAACACCGACCTGGCCCTGAGCTACCGCCTGTTGCGGCTGGTGAATTCCGCGGCGATCGGGCTTCGCCGCCGGGTGGATTCGGTGGAGGAGGCGGTCCGGCTGCTGGGGCTCAAGGCGGTGCGCAGCCTGGTGTACCTCTCGGCGCTGACCGGCGTCGACGGCAAGCCCCCGGCCCTGGTCCACAACACCATGATCCGGGCCCGGTTCGTCGAGCTGCTCGCCAAGCGGAGTCGCCTGGCGAACCCGCCGACCGCCTTCCTGGTGGGACTCTTCTCCAACCTCGACGCGTTCTATAACCAGCCGCTCGCCCAGCTGATCCGGGAGTTGCCGCTGACCGAGGACATCTCCTCGGCGTTGCTGGAAGGGCGCGGTCCGCTGGGCGAGTTGCTGGAATACGTCCGGTTCTACGAGAAGGGGCAGTGGCTGGAGAGCGACGGCGAGATCGCCTCGCTCAACGAAGTGGCGCCGAACTGCTACCTGGATGCCGTGCGCTGGGACGAGGCTTTGCGCGAGTCGCTGGGCGGGCCCTGACGGCGCTCCCGCTCGCGCTCGCACGACCGGGTCGAAAAAAGGGCCGTGATCGTCAGATCACGGCCCTTTGCGTGTTCGATGCCCGTTGTCGTGTCAGAACCGGCCGATGCTCGGATTGATGTAGCTGAGCAGCTCGCTGTGCTGGCGGTTCATGCGCCGGATTATCTCGCGGATGCTGTGGACGATCGAACGCATCACCTTGTAGACCAGGATCGGGTGGTCGACCAGCAGGGACTCGAGGTGGGCCCGGTCGAGGGTGACCACCTGGGCGTCGCCCACGGCGCGCAGGGTGGCGCTGTGCGGCGAGCCGTCGAGGAAGCCCGACTCGCCGGCGAGCTGGCCCGCCTCGAGCAGCGACAGGGTGTCGGAGAACCCGCGACCGGTTTCGCGGCTGACCGCGAAGCGCCCGCTGATGATCACGAACAGCGTGTCGCTCGACTTGCCTTCCTCGAAGAGGATCTCGCCGTTGGTCACGGTCCGTCGCTCGCACGCGCCGGCCAGCAGGCGGCACTGTTCTTCGCTCAGTTCCAAGCCCAGCGCGGTCTGCTTGAGCTCCTCACCGGTTACGACTTGTTGCGTCATGGTCTTTCCTGTTGCCTCGTGACGAGTTGGCCTGCCCGGATCAGGGCATGGTCTTGAGCGGCTCGGCCGGGAGGCCGTCCATCCCGGAGCGGCTGTTGTCGCCTGCCTGGTCGGCCTCGGCGTCATCGGCCGTGGTGGCGGCGTCCGTCGCTTCGGCCGTCGCCTCGCTCGTGACGTCTTGCGCGGCGTCGTCCCGGTCGACCATGGAGCGCACCTCGTCGGTCAGGATCTCGACGTTGGCATCGGCACGCAGCTGTTCGATCTTGTCGGTGATCGTCTGACGACGGATGCGGTCCTCGAGTTGCGGACGCATCTGCTCGAAGCTCGGCGGCGGGCTCTTGCGAACACCCTCGAGCTTGATGATGTGCCAGCCGAACTGGCTCTCGACCGGCTCGTCCCCCAGCTGACCCGGTTCAAGCTCGGCGACGGCGTTGGCGAACGGCTCGACCATCTGGTCGAGGCTGAACCAGCCGAGGTCTCCGCCGTTTTCGCCCGATACCGTGTCGGTGGAGTGTTCACGGGCCAGCTCGGCGAAGTCGGCGCCGCCCTGGATCTCCTCGAGCAGAGCGCGCGCCTCGTCCTCGTCCTTGACCAGGATATGCCAGGCGCGGTGCTGTTCCTCCCCGCCCAGGGTCTCGACCGCCTTTTCGTAGGCCGCCTCGAGCTCGTCCTCGCTGATCTCGAGGCTTGCCAGATAGCCGGTCAGGTAGGTGTTGGCGAGCTGGTTGTCGATCGCGTTCTGGATGCGTGCCTGTGTGCTGGGGTCCTCGTGCAGGCCCTTGTTGCGGGCCCGGTTGGCGAGCAGGCGCAACTCGACCATCCGGCTGACCAGCCGACTCTCTGGCACACCGGCGCCCAGGTTCTCCTTCACGACCTCGAGATTCTCGCGGTAGAGCGGGCTGCCGTTGATCCGGGCGATGACCTCGCCCCCCTGGATGGTCGCGTAGTCGTTGCCCGCCGGGCTCGCGCTCTGGCCCAGCGGGGTCTTGCTGGCCGTGCTCGGGCCGTTGTTGTCGCAGCCGGTCATCAGACCGGCGCTCAGCAGCAGGCTGGCGCCGACCGCGACCGCGAGCGGGCGGCGACGGTGGGCGGGGCGTCGTTCGGTGGTCAGCTTGCTATCCATGAAGGGTCCTGTCGTTGATGGTTGTCGTCTTGTTGTTCGTGGTGCTCGGGGCGCGTTCAGCCGGTGGCACCGAAGATCGGCTTGTAATGGCGCACGTCCACCGATTCGTACACGCCGCCGTGGCGGAACGGATCGTCCTCGGCCCAGAGCCGCGCCTCATCCAGGCTCTCGAAGCTCGCGATGATGAAGCTGCCGGTCAGGCCGCTCGCTGCCCGTGCCGGATCCACCGGCAGCGGCCCGGCGGTGAGGATGCGTCCCTCCGCCTGCATCGCCTCGATCCGTGCACGGTGGTGCGCCTCGCGATGACGGACGCGCAGGTCGGCGCTATCGGCGACGTCATTGGCCAAGATCATAAACCATTGCATGGCGCGGTCGTCTCCCTGGTTGGGTGGGGTCAGTGCCGCTCGTCGTCCTGAGACGGGCCCGATTCGGCCTCGACCGGACGCTCGGCGTACAGGCCCAGGTAGAGCCCCTGGAGAATCATGAACACGAAGGTCATGCCCATCAAGCCGAACAGCTTGAAGTTGACCCAGACCTCCTCGGAGAACTCGTAGGCCACCCAGATGTTGACCACGCCGGAAAGGACGAAGAAGCCCACCCAAGCCCAGTTGACGCGATGCCAGATCGCGCGCGGCACCTGGATGATGTGTTCCATCATGCGCTGGACCAGCGGCTTGCTGCCGATGAACGCACTGCCGAGGAACACCAGGGCGAACAACCAGTTGAGGATGGTCGGCTTCCACATGATGAACAGCGGGTTGTGCAGGATCAGCGTCATGCCGCCGAACAGCACGATCAGTCCGGCCGAGATCCAGTGCATGCGCTCGACCTTGCGCCACATGAGCCAGCCGGCGGCGATCTGGATCACCGAGGCCACCATGGCCACCGCCGTGGCGACGTAGATCCCCTCGAGGTGGTAGGCGCCGAAGAACAGCAGGATGGGGAAGAAGTCGAAGAGGAATTTCATCGCGTTTCGTTGTCTGATCGGTACCGTGGTGCCGGGAACGCATCCCGAGGTGCTTGCAGTACACTAACATGGGCCCGCGAACCGGGGGAGCGGCCGTCAGGGCCGCCCTGGCCCGGTCGCCGTGTCCGCCATTCAAAACCCAGGGGCCATACCCATGAGCCGAATGCTCGAGATCCATCCCGAGACGCCCCAGCCGCGTCTGCTCAAGCAGGCCGCGCAGGCGATCGCCGCCGGCGAGATCGTGGTGCTGCCGACCGATTCGGGCTACGCGCTCGCCTGCCGGCTCGAGGACAAGAACGCGCTCGAGCGGATCGCGCGGATCCGGCGCGACGATGGGCCGCACCACATGACGTTGTCGGTGCGTGACCTGTCCGAGCTGGGCGTCTACGCCAAGGTCGACAACGTCCAGTTCCGCTTTCTCAAGAACCACATTCCCGGCCCCTACACCTTCATCCTGCCGGCCACCCGCGAGGTGCCGCGCCGCCTGCAGCACGAGAAGAAGCGCTCGCTGGGCCTGCGCGTGCCGTCGCATCCCGTCCTGCGAGGCATCCTCGAGGCGCTGGACGCCCCCATCCTGAGTGCCTCGCTGGTGATCCCGGATCTCGGCGAGCCGCTCGACGACCCCGAGCTCTTCCCCGCCGCGGTTACCAAGCAGGTGGACCTGGTCGCCTCTGCGGGGTTCCTGGAACAACAGCCGGGCACCGTGATCGACCTGACCGGCGAAGGCGTCGAGGTCCAGCGCGAGGGCCTTGGCGGCGTCCCGCCCGAATTGGCTGACTAGGGCGCGTGCTCGAGCTCTCGCTGCTGCAGAAGATCGCGATCGGCATCGTGCCGATCCTGCTCGCCGTGACCGTCCACGAGGCCGCGCACGGCTTTGTCGCCAACGCCCTGGGCGATCCCACCGCCAAGCGCGCCGGGCGGCTGACCCTCAACCCGATCCGCCACGTCGACTGGCTCGGCACCATCGTCGTGCCGCTGCTGATGTACGTCTTCACCCAGTTCGTCTTCGGCTGGGCCAGGCCGGTGCCGATCAACGCCGCCCGGTTGCGCAATCCGCGCCGCGACATGTTCCTGGTGGCTGCCGCCGGGCCGGGCGTGAACATCGTGATGGCCGTCGGCTGGGCTCTGCTCAGCGCGCTGGCGCTCCAGGGACTCGACGGTGGCTGGATGCTGGCCGAGCCGCTGGCGCTGATGGGACAGGTGGGCATCTTCATCAACCTGATCCTGGCGGTGTTCAACCTGCTGCCGATCCTGCCGCTCGACGGCGGGCGGATGCTGGTGGCCGTGCTGCCGGTGACCTGGGGCGATCGCCTCTCGCGCCTGGAGCCCTGGGGACTGCCGATCGTGGTGGTGCTGCTGGTGAGCGGCGTGCTCTCCGACATCCTGGTGCCGATCATGGGCACCTTGCTCAACTGGTTCAGCGCGTTCAGTCATGCCCTCTGAGTCCCGCGACCACGCCGAACCGCGCTGGATCGACGCCACGCCAAGGGTGTCCGGCGAGCCGATGGAGCAGCTGCCGCTGGACCTCTACATCCCGGCCGACGCCCTGGCCATCTGGCTGGAGCAGTTCGAGGGACCGCTGGACCTGCTGCTTTACCTGATCCGCAAGCACAACCTCGACATCCTCGAGATCCCGGTCGCCCGGGTGACCGAGCAGTATCTCGATTACCTCGCCCTGATGAAGTCGATGGCGATCGAACTGGCGGCCGAGTACCTCTTGATGGCCGCGTGGCTGGCCGAGATCAAGTCGCGCATGCTGCTGCCGCCGGAACCGCGCCAAGACGACGAGGAGGAGCCGCTCGATCCGCGCGCCGAGCTGGTCGAGCGGCTGCTGGAATACGAGCGTACCACCCGGGCCGCAGCCCACCTGGACGAGCGCTCGCGGCGCGAGCGCGACTGGTTCGACCTGTCGATCGAGCCGCCCGAGCGCCTGCCGGCCCCACCGGTGCCCGCGGATCTGGCCGGGCTGATCGCCGCCATGCAGGGGCTGTTGCGCGAGGGCAGTGTGCGTCGCGCCCACCACGTGCGCGCCGAGCCGCTCTCCATTCGCCAGCGCATGACCGAGATCCTCGACGCGCTGATCGAGCGGCCGCGTTGTGACCTCGCGGAGATCTTCCGCGCCGAGGAGGGGCGCATGGGCGTGGCCGTGACCACGGTCGCGATCCTGGAGCTCTCCCGTACCCGGGCGATCGACTGGACGCAGGAGGAACCCTTCGGCCCGGTGACGCTATTCCGTGTGACGGGCGAGCAGGAAGACGAAACCGACACGATGGAGACGCGGGATGACCGACCATCCGACGAGTGAGCCGCCCGCGGGGCTGATCGAGCTGATCGAGGCGCTGCTGCTGGCGGCCAACGAGCCGCTGTCGCTGCAAGCACTCGGCATCATGGTCGGGCAGGAGACCTCGGCCGAGTTGATCGAGGCTGCCCTCGATCGGATCGGGGCGCGCTGGGAGGCGCATCGTTTCGTCGAGCTGAACGCCCGCCAACTCGAGGGCCGGACGGTCTGGCAACTGGTGGCACGCGCCGCGGTGGCGCCGTACCTCAAGGCCGCCGATCCGGGGCGCGCACCGCGCCTGAGTCGCGCCGCCTTGGAGACCCTCGCCCTGATCGCCTGGCGCCAGCCGATCACCCGCGGCGAGATCGAGGCGGCTCGTGGCGTGGCGGTCAACCCGCAGATCCTCAAGCTGCTGACCGAGCGCGGCTGGATACGCAGCCTCGGCGTCAAGGACAGCCCCGGCCGCCCGGAAATGCTGGGTACCACGCGGCAGTTCCTCGGCGACTTCGGTATCGACTCGCTCGACGAACTGCCGGACTTCGACCGCTTCGCCGGCCAGGACGACATCGACGTCTGAGGGCGGTGGCGAGACGAAAAAGGCCGGCGGCGCCAAGCACCGCCGGCCTCATGCCGCCGTCTCGGTTGCGTACTAAAGTCAGTAACTCAGCACCACCGTGTCCGGGTCGTTGAGCGCCTTGAAGGTCACGTCCGGCCCGCCGCGTTCGACGCCCTCGATCACGTCATCCATGCTCATGCCGGCCTGTTTCATGCACATCGGGCAGATGATGACCCGGCCGCCCTTGTCCATCGCCGCTTGCAACAGCTGTTGCGGGGTCTTGCCGGCGGCCGCGAAGGTGTCCTGCTGACGAGCCGTCGAAGCGAGGTAGACGCCACGCACGTTGAGAAACAGTACCACGTCCTGGCCTGCCTCCAGTGCCTTGTTGGCCTGGCCTGCGGCCATGCCGGCCGCCCAGGTGTCGTCCGTGGTGATGTTGTAGAAGAAGGTGCGCTTGTGATCGTCGGCCATGACCGGGTTGAGCAGGCCGATGGCCACCAGTGCGGTGAGTGCGAGGCGTCGGATGAGGCTGAACATGGGCTCCTCCATGTGATCGATTGGGTACGGAGATAACATAGCAGGCCAGTCTTCCCCTAGTCCCAAAGAAAGAAGACGCCGCATGCGCGACGCCTTTCGGGACGGCTCGACCGGATGTGCCGGCTATCGCTCAGCCCTCGGCGGGGCGTGCCTGCACGGTCGGTTCGGCGTGCAGGATGTTGCGCTTGATGCGCAGCATGACCTCGACGGTCTTCGCCTGCACCAGCACGAACGGGATCATCACCGCGTAGTGCGCCCAGCTGGAATGCTCGATCAGCCCGTTGTGGATCAGGCCCACGTGGACGAAGAACAGACCGAAGACGAACAGGGCCACGCCCGGGCAGATCAGCGAGAAGGTGCCGGCGTTGCCCTTGTCACCCTTGGTGTAGTGCTCGAAGTAGCCCAGGCGGCTCATGACCGCATAGCCGATCAGGCCGAAGAGCAGTTGTGCCGAGAGGATCACGGCAGTCAGGACCAGCAGGCCGGTGAAGTTCATCGGCTCGTCGAAACCGTGCTGCAGGCCGTGTGCCAGGCGAATCCAGGTGATGCCCATCAGGGTGAGGATGGGGATCAGGATCCACAGGCTCGGGCTGGCCGCCTCGTTGATGCCCTTGGCCATCATCGCCTGGAAGCCGTGCACCAGCTTCACGATCGCCAGCAGCACCGCGATGGTGAGGAAGAACAGCGAGCCGAGCATGCCCAGCGTGATGCTGGCGGTGTTGTGGCTCATCGCCGCCGGGGCGGCCAGGCCCACCGCGATCATCGCCAGGGCGAAGATGGCGATCATCGGCGCGAGGCTGTTGTTGGTGGAGAAGTCCACGTTGCCGTTGGTCAGCGTGCGCGCGAAGTACGTGGTCAGGATCTTGAGGGCATATATCCCGATCGCGCCGAAGGCGAGCAGGGCGAACGGGAACAGGTACTCGACCACCGACCAGAGGTTGGGGACGAACAGCGCGCCGAGCACGAACATCGTGTTGACGCTCATCGCCAGGGTAAGCGGGATGGCCATCAACGAGATTTCCGCGTTGCTGTCACGCAGCTTGGCGTAGGCATCGGTGCGCCGGAAGCGGCGGTACTCGCCGATGTTCCAGGCAAGCAGCCGGAAGTGCAGCATGGCGAAGAAGAGCACCGCGAGCAGGTCGAGACCCAGCAGCACCGATTCGAGCGAGACCGGGCCGGTGAGGATCGGCCAGAGGTGGTTGAAGGTCACCATCGCCGTGTCCGAGTGCTTGACCAGGAACATCGGGTAGAGGAAGAACGACACCGTCAGGCCACCTGCGCCGAGTGCGGCGAGGAAGAACAGCGGATTGTACTGTGCTCCGAGATCACGTTTGAGCATAAAAGACACCATTGGCTGATTGAGGATAAGTGCTTTCTATATAAGAGAACGCTTAATTTCAAGAGTTCCGTGCCCGTTTTTGCTACTGTCGGGCCATTCGTCATTGCCGTCGAAGGCCGAGGGAGCGCGCCATGACCGCCGATTTGCCCGAGATCCGTTCACTCGACCAGGTGCTGGAGGAGGCCAAGGGACTGCCGGCCGTGAGGGCGGGGCTGGTCGGGGCGGAGACACCCGAGGCCATCGAGATGGCGCTTCACGCCGAGCAAACCGGCCTGATCGAGCCGGTGCTCGTGGGGCGCCGGCACGTGATCGAGCCACTGATGCAGGCGCAGGGTGTCAGCTTCCCCGTGATCGAGGCATCGACGCCCGATGCGATGGCCCGGGTGGCGGTGGACGCCGTCGAGTCGGGCCAGGTCCGCCTGCTCCTCAAGGGGCATATCCACAGCGACGTGTTCCTGCGGCCCATCATCCGTCACCTGCGGCACGCGCCGCGTGTCTCGCACGTGTTCGCCGCCGAAATGGCCAGCTACCACAAGCTGCTGTTCATCACCGACGCGGCGATCAACATCGCGCCGGACGTGCAGGCCAAGGCCGAGATCCTGCAGAACGCCGTGAACTTCACCTGGTGGCTCGGCAACAAGCGGGCGCGTGTGGCGGCGCTCTCGGCGACCGAGATGGTCAATCCCGCGATTCCTTCGACACTGGATGCCGCCTGCCTGGCCAAGATGGGCGAGCGCGGCCAGATCTCGCATGCACAGATCGACGGCCCGCTCGCCTTCGACAACGCCGTCTCGGCCGAATCGGCCCGCATCAAGGGGATCATCAGCCCCGTTGCCGGTCATGCCGACATCCTGTTGGTTCCCGATCTGGTCTCAGGCAATATCCTGTACAAAGATCTCGAATACCTCGCCGGGGCCCGGTTCGCCGGCATCGTGCTGGGTGCCTGCGTGCCGGTGGTGCTCACCTCGCGGGCCGACCCCGAGCCGGTGCGGCTCGCCTCGCTGGCGCTCGCCCGCGTCGCCGAGCACCGCCAGGCGAGGGTCGAGTCGTTGCCACCCGTGGAGACCGGTTCCTGCGGCCACCCGCACTGAGGCCCTGGACCACGGTGCCCGGCGCGGCCCACCTACCCGCTTCAACCGACGTTCAGCTCGAGGATTTGCTGCCCATGCCACTGCACGAACTCGCCGGCCAGATTCCGCCGCGTGACGTCCTGGTCGACGTCCCGCGCCTGATCAGCGCCTACTACCAGACCGAACCGGAGGCCGATGATCCGGCGCAACGCATCACCTTCGGCACCTCGGGGCACCGCGGCTCCAGCCTGAACGCCTCCTTCAACGAGGCCCACATCACGGCGGTCACCGCCGCACTGGTCGAGTACCGCCAGGCCGAAGGCATCGACGGGCCGATCCTGATCGGTTTCGACACCCACGCGCTCGCCTGGCCGGCGTTCATGACCACCGTCGAGGTGCTGGCCGCCGCCGGGGTGCCGTTCCGCTTCCAGCAGGACAACGCCCCCACGCCGACGCCGGTGATCTCGCAGGCGATCATCAGTGCCAACCGCGCCGGAGGGGCCCGCTGCGACGGCATCATCCTCACCCCGTCGCACAACCCGCCCGGTGACGGCGGGTTCAAGTACAACCCGCCGCATGGCGGCCCGGCGGACACGGATGCCACCGGCTGGATCGAGCGGCGCGCGAACGAGTTGCTGGTCGACTGGCAGGGCATCCGTCGACAGCCGTTCGAGCGCGCGATCAAGAGCGATGCCGCCGAGGGTGTCGATTTCATCCGGCCGTACGTCGAGGCGCTCGATCGGGTGATCGACATGCAGGCGATCGCCAGGGCCGGGGTCTCGATCGGGGTCGACCCGATGGGTGGAGCGGGGCTGCCGTACTGGGAGCCGATCGCGGAGCGCTACGGCCTCGACCTGACCGTGGTCAACCGCCAGGTGGAACCCGATTTCCGCTTCATTCCGCTCGACCACGACGGCAAGATCCGCATGGACTGCTCGTCGCCCTACGCGATGGCCGGGCTGCTCAAGATCAAGGACCGTTTCGACGTCGCCTTCGGTAACGATACCGACGCCGACCGGCACGGCATCGTCAGTCCCGAGGGGGGACTGATCAACCCGAACCATTTCCTCTCCGTGTCGATCGACTACCTGTTCGGCCACCGCAAGGAGTGGGGCGGTGATCTAAAGATCGGCAAGACGGCGGTGTCGAGCTCGATGATCGACCGGGTGGCCCGCGGGCTGGGCCGTGAGGTGTACGAGACACCGGTGGGCATCAAGTGGTTCCAGCCGGGGCTGACCGACGGCTGGCTGGGCTTCGGCGGCGAGGAGTCCGCCGGGGCGACCTTCCTCGCCCGCAACGGCGGGGTCTGGAACACCGACAAGGACGGCCTGACCATGGGGCTGTTGGCCGCCGAGATCCTGGCCGTCACCGGCGAGGACGTCTGGGCGCGCTTTAACCGGCTCGTCGATGCCTATGGCCAGCCATTCTATGCCCGCCGCGACGCGGCGCTCGCTCCCGAACAGAAGGCGCGTTTCAAGCAGCTCGACCCCGATTCCCTGGGCATCACCCAGCTGGCGGGCGAGACGGTGACCGGGGTGCGGACCCGGGCGCCGGGCAACGACGCGCCGATCGGCGGGCTGAAGGTCGAGACCGCCAACGGCTGGTTCGCGGCCCGGCCCTCCGGCACCGAGCCGATCTACAAGATTTACGCCGAGAGCTTCCATGATGCCGGTCACCTCGAGCAGATCCTCGAGCAGGCCCAGGGCCTGGTGGGCGAGGCGCTGGGGGACTGATTGCCGCACGTAATCGGCTTGCGCCATGGACGCGGCGCGGTCAAATCGCTATCATGCGTTGCTCATTGCGCCCGTAGCTCAGCTGGATAGAGTGTCGGCCTCCGAAGCCGAAGGTCACAGGTTCGAATCCTGTCGGGCGCACCAGATCCAGGGCGCCGGAGCGTCAGAAAAGCCCCCGACGGCACCGCCGCCGGGGGCTTTTTGCGTTGGTCCGCTGAGTCGCGGTGGCCGGGGGTAATGGCCGGCCGTCATGCGCGCCATCGATTACCCGTCACGGTGACCACCGCCCGATGGCGGACTCAAAGCCAGCGCGCCACCCGCTGGCGGTAACGGGCGTACCCGTTGCCGAACAGCCGGCTCAGTGCCCTCTCCTCGCCACGGATCTGGAAGCGGTCGATAAAGCCGACGAATGCGGCGACCACCAGCAAGCCCAGCGGGGCCGAGAACCAGAAAACCATGCCCAGCAGGATGATGGTGTCGCCGAGGTAGATCGGGTTGCGCGTGCGGCGGTAAATCCCGCTGGTTACGAGGTGACTCGCCCGTTCCGGGTGAATGGGGTTGATCGTAGTGTGTGCCTGCTGCAGTGCGCGTGCGGCGGCCAGCATCAGTCCGAGACCGAGGGCGAACAGTCCACCGGCGACCCATGCATCGCCCGGGAGGGCCAGCCTTGCGCCGGGCACATATTCCGACAGCGCGAAGATCAGGCCGATGCCGATCAGCAGGGCGACGGGGGGGGGAACGAGTCGGGTGATCATGGGCGCGGGGTCAATGGACGATCGTGTGGTTGCGGTGGGTTGAGTCTAGCCGGCCTGTCGGCGGAATGACATAGGCAATTGCGCTTTCGCCGCGCGGCCGCCGGCTCTGCGGTTTATCCCGCCTGATTCATGGCCTAAAGTCATTGATCGAAACGGGCGTCGGCCCGAGCCCATCGTTCGACTCATTGCCAGAAGGAGTGTCGTGATGTTGTCCAGACTCAAGAGCCGCTCGGTCCTGCTGACCGGGCAGGATGCCGAAAGCAAGCGGGAGGCGGTGCGCGCCTATTTCCACCGCACGATGGACATCTACGAGAAGCTCTTCGAGATCATCACCGACGATCGGGCCTTCTACGAGCGGCCCGAGCCGCTGCGGCATCCGCTGATCTTCTACTTCGGCCACACAGCTACCTTCTATATCAACAAGCTGGTCACGGCGAAGGCGACCACGCGCATCGACCCGCAGCTCGAGGGGATGTTCGCCATCGGCGTCGACGAGATGTCCTGGGACGACCTCAACGACGACCACTACGACTGGCCCACGGTCGACCGGGTGCGCGAGTATCGTCGCGCGGTGCGCGAACGGGTCGACCAGCTGATCAGCGAGCTCGACTGGACCCCGCCGGTGCGCTGGGAGGACCACCCCACCTGGTCGATCTTCATGGGCATCGAGCACGAGCGGATTCACCTGGAGACCTCCTCGGTGCTGATCCGTCAGCTCGATCTCGACTGGGTTCGGCCGCACGACGACTGGCCGATCTGCGACGCCGCCGCGGCGGCACCGGCCGAGGCGCCGGTCAACGAACTGCTCGAGGTGGCCGGCGGCACCGTGGTGCAGGGCAAGTCGCATGATGCGCCGCTCTATGGCTGGGACAACGAGTACGGTCACCTGGCGACGAAGGTCGACTCCTTCCGTGCCAGCCGCATGCAGGTGTCCAACGCCGAGTTCCTCGCCTTCGTCGAGGCCGGCGGCTACGAGACGCCCGAGTGGTGGACCGAGGAAGGGCGGCGCTGGCTGGATTTCCGTGGCGCGGCCCACCCGATCTTCTGGGTGCCGCGCGGCGACTCCCAGGGTCAATCTTCTTGGGGATACCGTAGCATGACCCGCGAGATCGACATGCCCTGGGACT
>Ga0102930_1000254_pt1 | contig 18094 bp, 14 predicted proteins | sample SalPon1_B_H2O_MG_FD_84514 | JGI IMG/M metagenome (GOLD analysis project Ga0102930, IMG submission 84514) | Salt pond water microbial communities from South San Francisco under conditions of wetland restoration - Salt Pond MetaG R1_B_H2O_MG | ecosystem: Environmental > Aquatic > Non-marine Saline... | reverse complement strand
TGTCTCTTTATGTAGATCATACTGATTTTCTCCTTTGTATTCCCAGGCACTTACATATTTAAAATCTTCATCATTTCGAAGAGCTTCGCCATCTTCGGTTTGATATTCTTCTCTAAAATGAGCACCACAAGATTCTTCTCGTTGCAAAGCATCTTTAACAATGAGTATGGCCATTTCCAAATAATCTTCTACTCTCACTGCTTTTTCTAATTCAAAATTGATCTCTTTATCATTTCCGGGAATGATCAATTCCTTGTAGAATCGCTTTTGGATAGATAAAAGTGATTCCAGGGCAAATTCCATATTTTTTTGATTACGGGAAAGTCCGCAGTTTTTATAAAGCATTTGCCCTAATTCTTTATGAAATTCTTCAGCCGTTGTGTTGCCTTTGATGTTGATTAATTTGGCTATTCTATTTTCAACCTCAGCTTTTGTTTGATCAGCTTCTTCTTGCCAGGATTTGAGTTGATCTGAAGACATAGGTTTGATCTCAGCGAGATAATCCATAACCGTACTTGGCGAAATAAAATAACCGTCAACGCAAGCTTGCAATAAACTATTAGCACCTAACCGATTAGCTCCGTGATCTGAATAATTAGCTTCTCCTAAAACAAACAAACCTTTTAAACTACTCATCAATCGGTAATCTACCCAAAGTCCGCCCATACTAAAATGAGCCGCCGGAGCGATCATCATCGGTTCTTTGTAGGCGTTTAATCCGGTGATTTTTTGATACATATCAAATAAATTGCCGTACCGTTCTTCAATTGCTTTTTGACCATCGCGCTCTATTGCATCTTTAAAATCAAGATAAACAGCATTTTTCATCGGACCTACGCCGCAACCGGAATCGATTCTTTCTTTAGCGGCTCTGGAAGAAATATCTCGTGGCGCTAAATTACCAAATGCCGGATAGCGACGTTCTAAATAGTAATCGCGGTCTTCTTCCCGAATTTCATTCGGCGGTCGATTGTCATCAGCAGATTTTGGCACCCAAATCCTACCATCATTCCGTAAAGATTCGCTCATTAAGGTCAACTTACTTTGATAACTGCCTAATTGTGGTAAAGAAGTTGGGTGAAATTGCGTCCAACTGGGAGATGCCATGAAAGCTCCTTTTCGGTGAGCTCGCCATATTGCTGTAGCATTACAATTCATAGCTAAAGTGCTCAAATAATAAATTTTTCCATAACCGCCGGTTGATAATATCAGCGTATCGCAATGATGAGTTGATATTTCGCCGGTATCCATATGGCGAACTACAACGCCTTTTGCTTCGCCGTTTAGGGTTATCACATCCAGCATTTCGTGGCGCATATGCAATTGGAGATTTTTGCCGGCGTTTTGCCTCATCAAACCTTGATAAGCACCTAATAATAGTTGTTGACCGGTTTGACCTCGCGCATAGAAAGTTCTACTTACCTGAACACCGCCAAATGATCGGTTGCTAAGATAACCGCTGTATTCACGAGCAAAAGGAACGCCTTGCGCAACCGCTTGATCAATCAATGACATACTGCATTCTGCTAATCGATAGACATTAGCTTCTCGCGATCTAAAATCACCACCTTTTAACGTATCATAGAACATCCGCCAAACGCTATCGCTATCGTTTTTATAATCTTTAGCCGCATTCACGCCACCTTGAGCGGCGACAGAATGGGCTCGTCTGGCCGAATCATGAAAGGTGAATACTTCTACCTGAAAGCCTAATTCTGCTAAACTCGCCGCAGAAGAAGCGCCGGAAAGTCCAGTTCCTATGACAATGATTTTATACTTTCGCCGATTAGCCGGATTAATGAGTTTGGCATTGGCCTTATAATTTTGCCATTTATCTTTTAAAGCACCCTTGGGAATTTTAGCATCTAACATAATCTACTATTATAAAGACAATAATGAAATTTTACTCTAAGATAAAACTATAAGTTGAGATATTAGCTGATTTGAATATATAAACCCAGTAATCATGACTGATATCATTTAATTGTATTGAAAGATTTGAGTTAATTCAGTAAAAAATAATGCATAATGTTATTTTATTAAAAGGCATATCAATACTAATCTATAAATGGAATAGAATGATTTATATTATGATTTTATAGTCAACAAATTGTTTAAATCTATGGGAAAATCAATTTTTCATCGCCCCCATATCCCGGTTATTTCATCGCAATACTTATATTTGTAATATGGAACAATTCATCGTATCGGCACGCAAATACAGACCGCAAAATTTTGAAGATGTAGTAGGACAAAAGGCGATTACAAATACCTTAAAAAAAGCCATTGAGCAAAATCATTTAGCTCAATCTTTACTATTTACAGGTCCGCGAGGCGTTGGAAAAACCACTTGTGCACGTATATTAGCTAAAAAAATAAATGAAAAAGAAACCCAGGACAACAGTCAGGATTTTGCTTTCAATATTTTTGAATTAGACGCTGCTTCTAACAATTTAGTGGATGACATCAGAAACCTAAACGACCAGGTGCGCATTCCGCCTCAAACCGGTAAATACAAAGTATATATTATAGATGAAGTCCACATGTTATCCGCCAATGCATTTAATGCTTTTCTAAAAACTCTGGAAGAACCTCCCAATCATGTAATCTTTATTCTAGCAACCACAGAAAAGCACAAGATCATCCCTACCATTCTTTCGCGTTGTCAAATATTTGATTTTAATCGCATTAGTGTAACAGACATTAAAGATCATCTCAAAAATGTAGCCGAACAAGAAAACATACAGGCTGATGATGATGCGCTTCATCTTATCGCAGAACATGCTGATGGCGCTTTGCGTGATGCGCTTTCCACTTTTGACCGTGTGGTGACTTTTTGCGGCAATCAGCTTAAGCGAGAAGAAGTGAGTCAAAGCCTGAATGTGCTGGATTTTAGAACTTATTTTGAAATGACTGATTATTTAGCGCAGCAAGATCTAAAAAGCGCTCTTTTATTGCTTGACAAACTTCTGTCCAAAGGCTATGACGGGCATCATTTTATCAGCGGGCTCGCCTCTCATTTCCGGGATATACTTGTTGCTCAGCATCAGGAAACCGTAAAACTCTTAGAGGTCAGCGATGAAGCCAAAAATGAATATATGCGTCAGGCAAAAAGCCTTTCAGCTGATTTTTTAATACAATGCATCAATATTGCTAATGAATGTGACTACAAATACAAAACCTCAAATAACCAACGGATTAGCATAGAACTGGCTTTAATGAACATCATTCATTCTCAGCAAGGCAGTGCAGAAAAAAAAAAGCTAAGTGAATTATCTACTCATCAAAAAAATAATAATCAATTAGATAAGAATACAGCTTCCGCCAAAGAAAGTGTAGATACGAGAACATCCGGTTTTTCAAATGAAACAAAGCCTGCAGAAAGTAAACCGGCAAGTTCCTTTCCAGCCGATCATAAAGTAGATCAAAGAACATTTAAGACTCAAACTGACCAGACGAAAACCAGCGCTCTTGAGTCCTCCTCAGCAACTAAAAAGTCTAAAGAAAACAGGCATCAAAAAACTAATCCAGAAAATGCGGAACTAGACAAACATCGATCTAAAGATCAGGAAATCTCATCTGCTGTTCAACCCAATACTCAAGCGAAGTCTGACAAGGAAAGTAATCGGCTGGAAAACAAAGTGCAGAAAAACACCTCCGATTCAGCTTCTACAAGTCTAAAAGAGCCGGAAGAACCCATTAGAAAAAAAGTTGCGGGTTTGTCCATCAAAAGCATTCATCAAAAGAAAAAAGTACAGTCAGCTCATGCTAATAAAAATGTGCCTACAGAAGAAATGGATGAGCCTTTTACAGAAGAGCAGCTTATTAAATATTGGCAAGAATACCGGAATATTGTGAAAGATACCGGAAAGCGCAACCTGTCTGCTATACTCTATGCTTGTGAGCTAAAACTTGAGGATAAAAAATTGCAGGTAACACTGCCGGCACAGGGCATGAAAGATGACCTTCAACGTGAACAGGATAAATTGCTGAATTATCTCAAAAAGAATTTGAAGAATACACACATCAGTTTGCATATTATCGTTAAAAAGTCAGAAGAAAAATCGCTGGTTACCTTAAAAGAGAAATATGAAAAACTGGTAGAAATTAATCCAAAAGTAGAAGTGTTACGTCAAAAATTTAATTTAGAACTATGAGCATGTTAGGATTAGAATTGCCTACCGATCCGCGCTGGGCGCAAATTGCAGAAAAAAACCTGGAAGAAATACTTATAGATCATGCTTATTGTGAGCAAAAAGCAGCATCTACCGCCATATCGCTTATCGTCAGTTTTCCGGAATATACGGAATTAGTCAGCCAAATGAGCGAACTCGCACAGGAAGAAATGAGCCATTTTAAAATGGTACATGACCTCATGCAGGAGCGCAATATTGAACTGGGTAAAGAGCGAAAAGATGAATATGTAGGCAAAATCATGAAGTTCTTCCCCAAAGGCGGTAGCCGCGATACTCAATTAATTCACAGACTTTTAGTCGCCGGATTAATAGAAGCCAGAAGTTGCGAGCGCTTTAGATTACTGTCTGAGAAATTAAGCGATAAGCGAATAGCTAATTTCTATAAAAAGCTCATGATCAGCGAAGCTAATCACTATACGCTTTTTCTAAAATTAGCCCGTCAATATGGCGACAGACAAGTAGTTGATCAAAAGTGGAAAGCTTTATTAGCCTACGAAGCAGAAGTAATGAAAGATTTGAGTAAAACAGAAAGTATTCATGGATAGTTTTTTAGAAAAAATGCGGATACCAAATTAAATTAGCCGTGTCCGTCTAAGATAGGTGATATGGGATGTGGGATATTGGGTATGAGATTGGAGACTCAAGATTCAAGATAAAAGAATCAAGACTCAAATAACTCTATATTAACTAAGTAAATCTTGTATAAGCCATTTATTCGTCTTCTATCATACTTACTTTAGCAGGGTGTTATAAAATTAAGCAGCTCAAATCGCTCATCATCAGTACAGAGCATGGATGTTATAGATATTAATCGGACAATAATAAAGTTAAATACTAATTTTATAGTAAATTTTTAGTCATTTCCGGCAAGCTTCTTTCTAAGTTTGTTTGCGATGTAATGATAAAAAGATGGGAGTTAATCAATTTTGTTTTGCTTCATAAATCTTGAGCTTTGCATATCGTTATTCTTTCGGCAAAATCTTAACCAGTCCGATATCTTCTATACCGGCATAGATAAAACCTTGAGGTCCTTGCTTAACACTTCTAAGTCTACCATGATTCATCAATATTTTTTCTCTTTTTTGCACCTGATTATTTTCAATTATCAAATGTTCCAGGTAAACGAACTTTAGCGAACCTACTAGCAAGTTACCATCCAAATGTGGGTATAGGTCAGATTTGACGAAGGTCATTCCACTAGGTGCTATAGATGGCACCCAATAATAGAAAGGCTGTTCCATGTCGGGTCGGGAAGTTTCATCAGTTATTTCTGTGCCGGAATAATTGATGCCATAAGTAATCACCGGCCAGCCATAATTGGCTCCTTTTTTTATGATATTGATCTCGTCACCACCACGAGGTCCGTGTTCATGAATCCATATATCACCTGTTTCAGGATGCAACTCCATACCTTGTGGGTTTCTGTGACCGTAAGAATAAATGGCTTTTCGGGCATTAGGCTCATCATAAAAGGGATTGCTTTTTGGAATGCTACCATCTTCATAAAATCGGTAAACTTTACCTCCATCTTGCGCTATATCCTGTGGGTTCACATCTCGCTGACCGCGTTCGCCTATGGTTAAATAAAGAAAGCCATCTTTATCAAATGCTATACGACTGCCAAAGTGGACACCTTTTTTTGTATTAGGTGAAGCTTTGTATAATATTTCAAGATCTACTAATTGGTGGTTATTAAGTTGGGCTCTTGCTAAAGCCGTATGAGCACCATCATTTTCTCCTTGGGTAGAAGAATAAGAAAAATAAATCCAGGGCTTTTGCGGGTACTCCGGATGCACTTTAATGTCTAATAGACCACCTTGATTTTCGTTATATACTTCAGGTATACCGGAGATTTCCGTTGTTTTTCCTTCATGATAATGAAATAATTGACCGCTTCTATCAGTTATCAAAATGGATTGATCCGGTAAAAAGTCAAACCCCCAGGGAACATCCGCTTTATCTGTGATAACTTCGTATTCATAATCATTAGCTATTGGATGTATGCTCGTATCTTTTTGGCTACAAGCCCCCATAGTTATCAAAAGTATAAATAGGTAAATGCTTTTCATGCTTTTTTTTATAAATATAATAGAAATAGGCCTTCTGACCAATAAATCGTTTAAGGAAATAGAGGAGTGATCCTAAGAGAAGTAAAAGGATTCAGCAAAATTGATTGTAAAATTTAGCTGGATTTAAAATACAATAATCAGCTTCATCATATACAGATTATCCTATCATGCTTATAAGCTGGTATAAAATTGATTATCAGGTGTTGTTTACTGCATTTCTGGAATAAATCAACATAACTCATACACTATGAAGCCACATCAATTAATTATACCATTCTTAATTTTCTCGCTTACAGCCTGTCCAGCAGCTTCTCCGTTAAGCATGGCTGCGTTTAATGAGCCGTTAGATAAATAATCACCAGCCATAAAAATACGTTCTTTCAGTTGAGTTTCGGTTTTTCTAAGACTATAATTGATTTGCTGCATTTCTGGTAAAGCCTTTTTGATTACGTATTTTTTGATCAATTCATTAACCTCGATACCAGCTATATCTTTTAATTCTTTTGTGACCTGATGAATCAATTCTTTATTTGATAAAGAGACTGATTTGACAACACTTACAGATAACAAATAATCGTTTTGATTTATAGCTTGACAATAATGCAGATTATTCACTAAAGCTTTTTCTTTGTTATGGATTAATCCGATCAGTTTTTTAGTAATGACTTTGTTTTTTACAGAAAAATATAAGTTGGTAACTGACCGCCATGCCGTTTGATGATCAGGTAAATTTGATATTAATTGTCCGGCATCCGGTGTGATAATCATATAATCATAAGTTGCAGATTGACCATTTTTTAAGGTGAGCTTTTGATTTTCAATTTTTTCTACCGGTTCGTTAAAGTGAAAATGAGTTTCTTTTAATTGACCATATAACTGATTGGGTATAGCCTGTATGCCTTTTTCCGGTATGGCAGCCAGACCTTCAGAAAACATTTTATATACAAATTCAAACTTTCTGGAAGAAGAGCGCAATTCATCTTCAAGAAAAATTCCCGAAAAAAAAGGATAGAAAAAAGCCTTTAAAACCTCGTTTGAAAAACCATGTTGTTGAAGATAATCCAGCGTTGTGGATTCTTGCTTGTTAAAAATATCATCTAGGCTTTTCTTCTTCAGTTGATTACTTAGCTTTAACAATTTTAATTTATCCGAAAAAGAAACCTGTTTGCCCAATATTCCGGGTAAGAAAAAGTTTGAATTTCTTAACGGATCGCCAAATAATTCAGATTTACCGCCTTGAAACAAAACCGCACCAGGAAGAAATTGTTTTAACTGCAAGAGGGAATAATCCAGATATTTTCGGGTAGCCGGATAAGCGGTAAGCATTACCTGAAAACCATGATCTAAAGTTAAACCATCTATATAGTCTGTTTTGACGCGACCACCCACGCGGTCAGTGGCTTCATAAACGGTTGTATTTATTCCAGCTTTCTCCAGATTGATAGCTGCCACTAACCCACTAAGGCCGGCACCTATTATCGCTACACTTTCCTCTTTTTTATCCAATAGCTTTTTTTAAAAACAAATATAGCGGACTTCAAGCGCTATATAAATAAACTTGAAAAAAAATTGATGATTTGTTTAAAAATTTAATCATTGTTGTCCGATTTAAAATTCATAAAACCCATGCTTTGTACTTATAATGAACGATTTGAGATCTTAATTTTATAATACCTTGCTATAGTACAAGATCGATAGAACGCTAATAAATTACTTTTTTTATATTTATATAATTGATAATGAGATGTTTAAATTTTATCTAAAATCTTATATCTAAAATCTCATATCTTAGTCGGACACGACTAAAATTTAATTCAATTTTTCTTTAAAATCATTGATGATACCACCTTTGATCAGTACTTGAATTTGGCGATCACTCATAGAATGTTTGGTTGTAATGTTTTTTTCTTGTCCATTTGTTTTAACCAACTTCACTTCTACTTCACTTCCATTTTTCACTTGCTCGGCGGCATTTTCAAGTACGATCTCATCACCTTGGTTGATTTGTTCGTAATCATCAGGATTGATAAACTCTAGAGGCAAAATACCAAAGTTGACCAAATTTTGCCAAGCGATTCTTGCATAATTTTTGGCGATTACCGCTACCTGACCTAAATATTTAGGCGCTAAAGCGGCGTGTTCCCTACTAGATCCTTGCGCGTAATTTTCAGCAGCTACAACGACGTGTCCGCCAAACTGATCTTTTGCTTTTTGCGCACGATCATAGAAAGATTCATCTATTACGATAAATGAATATTTGCTGATCTCCGGTAAGTTACTTCTGTAAGGCAATACTTCTGCTCCGGCTTTTAGAATTTCATCGGTAGAAATATTATCGCCCATTTTCAGTAATACCGGAACCCGATATTTATCTTGCAAAGGCTCGATATGCGGTAAACTTTTGATATTCGGTCCTTTTTCTAATTTAACAGATTGATTGTCTTCCGGTGGAGCCACTAACATATCTCTATTGATGATTTCATACGTTGGATATTCAAATTTTGGATAATCCATATGATGCGATTGGGCTAAAGTTCGTGGATCTGTAATCTTACCGGTTAAAGCCGATGCAGCTGCGGTTTCCGGGCTACATAAATGCACTTGATCATCTTTTGTTCCACTTCTATCCGGAAAGTTTCTAGGCATCGTTCTTAAGCTAATCGTGCCACTTGCCGGTGCCTGTCCCATACCGATACATCCCATACAACCGGACTGATGATAACGTGCGCCGGCGGTAATCAAATTAGCAAAAGTGCGATTATTAATCATATTTTGCATAACCTGACGCGATGTGGGATTGATGTCAAAACTCACTTCCGGACTTGTGCTTTTTCCTTCTACGATCTTTCCGGCGATCCAGAAATCGCGCAATCCCGGGTTAGCAGATGATCCTATGACAACCTGACTGATAGATTTACCGGCAACATCTTCTACGGGAACTACATTTCCGGGACTGGTTGGCAATGCAATGAGAGGCACCAAATCATCTAAGACAATTTCTTCGTGATATTGATATTCGCATCCATCATCAGCTTTAAGTTCGCTCCAGTCATCTTCTCTTTCCTGAGATTTTAAGAATTTTCGTGTCTGCTCATCGCTTGGAAATACAGTGGTTGTTGCGCCTAACTCAGCGCCCATATTGGCAATAACGTGACGGTCCATCGCACTCAATTCTTTCAAACCTTCGCCGTAGTATTCTATAATTTTTCCTACACCACCTTTTACATCATGACGGCGCAACATTTCCAGAACTACATCTTTAGCACTGACCCAATCCGGTAATTTTCCGGTTAATTTTACGCCCATAACTTCAGGCATTTTCACATAATAAGGTTTTCCTGCAATGGCGGCGGCAACGTCTAATCCACCGGTTCCGATAGCGAGCATTCCCAATGATCCGGCGGCGCAAGTATGCGAATCTGAACCAACCATTGTTTTTCCGGGTTTGCCAAAACGCTCCATATGAACCGGATGACTTACGCCGTTTCCGGGACGGCTGAACCATAAACCAAATCGCTGAGCAGCTGACTTTAAGAATTTGTGATCATCTGCATTTTTAAAGTCGGTTTGAAGTAGATTATGATCAACATATTGAACAGCGACTTCAGTTTTAGCTCTATCTAAATTCATAGCTTCGAGTTCCAATTGCACTAAAGTTCCGGTAGCGTCTTGCAATAAAGCGTGATCAATCTTTAAACCGATCTCACTACCGACTTTCATTTCCCCTTCTATTAAATGAGATTCTATGAGTTTTTGCGTAACATTTAAAGTTTTCATATTAGTACTTTTTATAAACTTAATATTAAGATTTGTTCACACCAAACGAATAACAAAATTTTAAAATAAATGTTAATCTACTGTGCCTAAAATGATGTAAACCTTTCCAATTTTTAAAGTGTTTTTGCTATCTTATTGATCATCAGAATTAAAACTCAAACCTATTAGTAATAAGACAATTATGGTCTTGTTTATCAATACTTTTCAATTTTTAGCTATATCAATATATTTCAAAAAAGGCACCATGATTATCAATTTCTCAAAATGTTTTACTTATAAATTACTTAATCGTTTAGAAAAAATTGTACTTATTAGTATATTCGCTAAAAACAAATTTAATGGGAGTTATTGCAAAAGATAAAAACCTCGCAACAATATATTATCATCCGGATAATAAAAATGTAAATCCATACTTAGCGATTATGAAGACGCTTAAAACCGAAACAAGAAGCATAGATTTATCGCAAACAAAGTTAACAAGTTTACAATGGTCTGAACTTGCATCATTGTTAAGTATTGATGCGGATAATTTGATTCATAAAAAGCATTCTTACATCAAAGAAACCTTTGGTAATCCATCAGTCAAATTAGCTGATCATGATGCATTGCGAATATTGCAAACGCATCCTGAAGTTTTATTAAACCCAATAATTTTATCAGGCGAGAAAGCCATTATTGCTGAACATCCTAATGATATTAGTAAATTACAAGATTCTGACTCCGGTGATATAAAGATACCCTAAGTTTAATCTTCAGCTAAAAATAGAGTTTACAAGAACTCGAAATCTTGTACTTCCCCTAAAGCAGATTTTCTTACATTGATAACATTTCCTTCATCATCTGTCAAGAAAGCTACAAATTCTATATTATCTATATTTTCTACTTCTTGCGGAACCTGAAAATTGTATTCTTTTAAGTAAGTGTTACCTGTACTAGTCTGAGCATTATCAATTTCATCACCTAAGATATTGGTTAGTGTTTTTCTAAGTGTATGATCATGAACGTAATCCTCAATAGGATTTTCTCCATTAAAAAAAGAAGTGTAATTAACCTGTGGATAAACTAATCCGTTTTCAAGTAAATAAACAACTAATTTTAAATTTTGAAAATCTTCAGCAAACAAAGCACGAACACTTAAATTGATTTGGTTGTTATCAATAGAAGAGCTCATTTTTAATCCTAATTTTGGATTTACTCCTTGGGTGAAACTTATAACCTGCCCCACATTATCTGGTTCAGGAAAGTCCCATTGGGTAAGCCTATTGATAAATCCTTTAGGATAGCCCGGTGTTTCTATAAGCAATTCTAATTCATCTGCATCTTCATAAATATAAGGATCTTGGGTGCCAGCCGGAGCTCTGTGAATAGCTACAAAAACGGCTTCATCTGTTTGTTGATCTACTAAGTCTAATGCATGAGAAATTCTTGGACACCAACCACACCACGTTCCGGTATAATCTTCAACTAATACTCTTTTCTTAAAATTCGTTTGTGAACCATCGTGATATTCTACGGCAACTTCATCTGAGTCAACGTTTAAATACTCAGCTCTTAAATTAACAACCCCAACTTCTTCGGCTACATAAGAAGGAGAAGATAGAACTTCACCGTTAGCATATATTACTGATTGATCGGTAATATCTTCTCCTGAATCTGTTTTAACCTCTATAATAAGTTCTTGACCTATAATTTTAGTATTTGCATCGGTCACTATGTAAATACCAGAAACACCTTCCTTAACAATATACTCTTCAGAACATGAACCAAACCATAATATACTAAAAATAAAAATGAGAAAGTATGCTGGTTTTTTCAAGTTATTGTTTTTGAATTCTAGCATAAGACTTTCTACCTTGTTCATCAGAAAACACTAAAAAATAACTGCCGGAATGGAGTGTACTCATATTAAATCTGTGTTGACCACTACCAAAATTAAAAGAATTTATTAATCTTGATTTCATATCATATATTTCAAATTGAGCATCTTCTACTAGACTATTCAACTTCAAATAATCTTTTACAAGTGTATTGTCAATTGTAATTCCCATATTTTCCAGATCAAATTCATCATTGCTAAAATTTTCCGGTGTATATTTATAAGTCACTGTAATATCACTTCCTACTTCCTGACCGTTGTCATCCACCTGATAAAATCTCAATACGTACTCCATTGGATAATTAGAACCATCACCTGAATTCGTGTTTGAAAAATAATCATCCGTCCCATTAGTAGATTCAGGTGCTAAAGTTACCGGATCATTAGGGTAAGATTGACCTTCATTAACAGCAAAAAAACAAAGCGGCTGTACACATAGTTGACAATCTGAACCATCTGTATTACTAATTGAAACAACTTCAACTAAAATATTTATAGCATCATCAGAAGAAGTGTTTCCTAATACGTAATGAAACTTTGCATCTTCTAAATCAACTGTTGAATATGTTACTGTACTGCCGTCCTGAATTGGGTTACCTTGTAAATCTGTAACACTCATTTGTGCGATAGAAGTATACCCCATGAGCAACAGTAAAGTGGTAATGATTAATTTAACATTCATAATTATTATTTTATAATGAGTTTATTTGTTTTAGTGACCTTGTTAATGCTTATTTTAGTTAAATAAACGCCCGGTGACAAGTGAGATAAATCCAATTGCTGGCTTTCATTAAGCTTATCATTAAAAACAAGTTTTCCATTTAAATCAAATATTTTAACTTCAAATGATTGATTTGCTGACAAATTAAGCAATCCATTTGTAGGATTGGGATACATCGTAAAATCATATTTTTCAAAATTATCAATACTTAAGTTAGTAGTATATTTAAAAGCGTTAAAATATGATTGTCCATCACCAAAATTACCTACTTCTCCAGTAGAATAAAATGATTCACCATCTGCAAATATTTCAACACCCGGAGTTATGCTACCGTCAGTAAACGCCCAACCATCGCCAAATTCATCTAACAGCTCTAAACTATAGCACTGTTCAATGTTAGAAAGTGTTACATTATGAATTTTAGTAGTTAAAGCATCAGGGCCACCTCCACCATATTCATCATCATTACCTTCCTGGTAAGGGCCTCCGCTAGCAACAACATTTCCTTGTTCATCTTTTAATTCCCAACTAATCTCACCCGGATAATTATCAGTATAAACATGAACTTCAACATCAGTATTATCGGTTTGTGCACTTGTTGCAGATACATTAAGGTCAACTGAGTTTAAATCTGAAACAAAAGGGCTATTTCCATTTACATTGATTAATTCAATACTATTTGACACGCCAGAGTCCAACGGTGCATTTATCGTAAAGCTTTGTTCATCAAAAGTTGAATTTAGAGAAGCTGTTTTAGATACGCTTGTAATATTTGATCCTGATATAACATCTAAATCAAATGAATTGATAGCGTTATTGCCTAAGTTTTTAACAGTAACATTAAAGTCAGCAGTAACACCATCATTGCAGAGCGAGATATCATCAACTTCTATTTTAAGATGATTATCCTGGCCTTGTAAGGTCGTTGAACAATTGGTATTAATATTGTTAACAATATCTGTATTTTCGAGTTGTCCCATTTCATAGACATAACCATCTGGGCAAATTCTATAAACGGTAGGGAAATAAGTAATTTCATAGTCTGATGCAATGGAAGCATCATCTATGATCGGGAATGGCGTGCTTGACACCCAATCGCCAACTGTGTTTCCGGAACCGTTTAATTCTGCAATTCCAGTTGATGCATCGCCTTCTACATACAATAATACTACTTCATCAGAACCGTCTGGACCATGAGAGTAGTATACATCAGATAAAGCTCCAGTTTGTTTGTAATTCCAACATGGCCCACACCAGGTAGCTGAAATATTTAAAATTACAGTTTTACCGGCATTTAAATAACTGGAAAGCGAGTGTGTGTTACCTTGAAGATCTGTAGCTGTAAAATCTGGAGCTACAGAGCCATCATCAATTTGTGAATAAGTGCTAAAAGTAAAAACACTTAATAAGATTATTAGTAATTTTTTTTTCATGATTTAAATTTTTAAGTTACACATAACAAACCTAATAAATTCAAACTATAAATGTAGAATATTTGTAAAATATTTTTATGTTTGTCATGAATGAAAATAAAATAATTATGAAGACGAGCCTTGTTTTATTAATTCTCTTCCTAAGTTTTAGTGCTATTTCACAAGATAAATTACCCAACATCAGTATAAAAGATCTTAAAAACAGAAATGTAAATTTAGTATCTGATTTTTCTGAAAAAGGAAAAACATATGTTTTTTCATTTTGGGCCACCTGGTGTATGCCTTGTTTAAGGGAATTAGAAGCCATAAAAGAACACTATGATGAATGGTCAGAAGAACTTAACATGGAACTTGTCGCCATTTCTATTGATGATTCAAGAACTGAAAAAAGAATAAGACCCTTAGTTAATGGAAGAAATTGGCCTTATACCATTTTACACGATAAAAATCAAAAATTAAAACGTGCTTTATCTATCGTTAACATTCCATATACTGTTGTTGTAAAAAATAATAAAATAGAATATATTTTTAATGGTTATAGTCAAGGTGAAGAAGAAGAACTTTACCAATCTCTTAAAAAATTGTAGCTTGTATAGGTTTATTTTATTAATAACTTTTACTTTTTTTTACCAAATCAGCTTTGGTCAGGAGAAATCAGAAGATAAATCATATTATGGAAGGGTTTACGGAGGCTTAGAATCAAACTCTCAATTTTACTTAGATGATTCCGGCTTGGGAGTTGTACAGCCTGACGAGCCATTTCGCTCAAACAACTACATAAACGTAAATTACAACTTCAAGAAATGGACAGGTGGATTGCAAGTAGAATCCTACGAGCCTAATGCTTTATTAAATTACAATCCGCAGTTTAAAGGAACAGATCTAGCCACTTATTATTTAAAATACAAAACGGAAAAATGGAATATAACCTTAGGACATTTTTATGAACAATTTGGCTCCGGATTACTTTTAAGAGCCTGGGAAGATCGTTCTTTAGGGATTAATTCTGCATTAAGAGGGGCGAGAATACATTATACACCAAACAGCAATTATGATTTTACATTATTATATGGCAGACAGCGATCAGGCTTTAGTGTAACCGATGGTGATATCTATGGATTTAATGCTGATGTTTTCTTAGGTGAACAGCTAAACTTATATGAAAAGAATCAAGATTTGAGTTTGGGCTTTAGTTATGTAGGCAGATATGAATCAGTAGATTTTGAAAACCCAAATTTTAATGAACTGACCAATTCTTATTCTTTTAGATTCGACTATCTCTACAACTCATTTTATATTAATGGTGAGGCCAATTATAAATCGGAAGATGGTTTATTAAATGTTCAAAATGAATTGAGCAATCAGTTTGTAAAACCAGGAAGTGCTTATCAAGTCAATTTTGGGTATTCCCAACTCAATTTAGGGGTAGACGTAACACTGAGAAGGTTGGAAAACATGGGTTTTTTCTCAGAACGCGAACCAAGTATTTTTGTTAATAGTTTGGGCGAAGTACAAACCAGCTTTGATTATTTAGATAAATTTCTCAATTACGTCCCGGCACTTACAAAACAGCATCACTCTCAACTAGCCAATATATATGTTTTTCAAGCCCAAAATTCGGTTTTATTTGAAGATTCTGAAATTATGCGTGCCGGAGAAACCGGTGGGCAAATTGATTTTTTCTATACATTTGAAAAAGGAACGGACTTAGGGGGGAAATACGGCACTCAAGTTTCAATTAACCTTTCCAGTTGGTACAATTTACCGGGAACCTACACCTTTAATCCACCAGATTATGATGTTGACTTCTTTGGTATTGGAAATAAATATTTTCATGATTACAATATTGAATTAAAAAAGAAGCTAAATGAAAGCTGGCATATTGGAGCCAATTATATCAATCAATATTACGACCAGCGGTTTTTAGGGGGTGGTAAATTAGTTAAAACCGATATCTTCACATCAGAAGCAACTTATAATTTTACAAAAGAAAAATCGCTGCGACTAGAACTTGAAAAAATGTTTGCTGATGCTGACCGAAAAGATTGGGTTGGCGGGACAGCTGAATTTAATCTGAATAAAGAATTTTCATTTTATGTCTGGGACATCTATAATTACGGCAATGACGATCCCTCTAGACAAGTTCACTACTTAAATGTTGGTGGTTCTTATCGGAAATCAGCGTTTAGCCTTACATTAAATTACGGCAGACAAAGAGGTGGGTTAGTCTGCGTGGGCGGTGTTTGTAGATTTGTCCCTGAAAGTACAGGGTTTAGCCTATCTTTTAATACTTCTTTTTAAATTTCATCCGTTATTTATCAATTGATTAAATTACTATTTTTGCCCAAAATCGATTCATATGGATCTTTATAATTTAAGTGATCAAAATTCCCTTATTTCACAATATTTAAATGAAATAAGAAATGTACAGATACAGCAAGATCGATTGCGCTTTAGAACCAATTTAAAGAGAATCAGCCAATTGATGGGGTATGAAATGAGTAAAAAACTCAATTATCAATCTAAAGAAATTCAAACACCATTAGCACCTACTACAACAAAAATCATTAGTGACCAACTTGTTATCACATCTATTATGCGTGCCGGCATACCCATGCATGAGGGTTTATTAGAAATTTTTGACCATGCCGAAAATGCATTTGTCTCTGCATATCGTATTGAAAATGATAAAGATATTCAGGTAGAAGTAGAATATCAGTCTTCTCCTGATTTAAATGAAAAAGTAGTGATATTAGCTGACCCGATGATCGCCACTGGAAAATCGATTATAAAATGTTTAGATCACCTCAAAAAATATGGTCAAGCAGCACACATATTTATCTTAGGAATTGTAGCTTCGCAGCCCGGAATTGAATTCCTTAAAAGATCATTAAATGATAACTATACTTGTTTTATAGCATCTATTGATTCTGACTTAGATGAAAAATCTTATATTGTTCCGGGACTTGGAGACGCCGGAGATTTAGCTTTTGGAAATAAATTATAAATAAATATGATAATCAAAAAATTAACTTCATTTGCAATTATTTTAATAATCTTTACTGCCTGTGTATCAAAAAAGAAATTTACACAAAAAATAGATGAATTACAACAAACCAAAGACGCCTTAGCTAGTGCAAAAGAGCTAAACAAAGTATTAGAAAACGATCTCGAGCAAATGAAAAATTCAGTAGCTAGCTATAATAATAAAATCAAACAGCTACAGTCTGAAAACAGCAACAAGTTAGAAGTATTAGAAGACGGTACAGTTATGAATGAGGATTCTAAAAATTCCATGCGTCAAACCTTGCAAAACGTTGATCCTCAAAAATTATCAGAAGCTAAAACTTTAAAAGATTCTATTAATTTAGCTATTGCTTATAATATCAAAAAAGCACTTACGGAAGATTATGGTTCTGATTTAGATGATGATCTTTTAAATGTAAGCGTTAGTCAACCAGTTGTGAAAATCACTATATCTAATAAAATTCTATTTGAAACCGGTAGTTATCAGGTAAATCAGAAAGCTACTTCTTTGTTAAAAAGAGTATCTAATATGGTTAAAAAGGAAAGCAATATGGATATAATGGTAGAAGGCCATACAGATGATAAGAAAGTCATTAAAGGATCTCGGGTAAAAGACAACTGGGATTTAAGTGCTGAAAGAGCCAATGCGGTAGTAAGAATTATGCAAAATAAATTTAATGTGCCCGGGGAAAGACTGATAGCATCTGCCAGAAGTGAATATTTACCTGTTGCTGATAATGACACACCTCAAGGAAGACAGCGCAATAGAAGAACCAGCATTATTGTTTTACCGGATGTTCAAAAGTTTTTATCCTTACTCCAATCAAAATAAACAGTAAACTTTTATATAAATAATTAGTCGTGTCCGACTAAGATATGAGATTTTAGATATAAGATTTTAGATAAAATTTAAACATCTCATTATCAATTATATAAATATAAAAAAAGTAATTTATCAGCGTTCTATCGATCTTGTACTATAGCAAGGTATTATA
>Ga0102930_1000253_pt1 | contig 18102 bp, 11 predicted proteins | sample SalPon1_B_H2O_MG_FD_84514 | JGI IMG/M metagenome (GOLD analysis project Ga0102930, IMG submission 84514) | Salt pond water microbial communities from South San Francisco under conditions of wetland restoration - Salt Pond MetaG R1_B_H2O_MG | ecosystem: Environmental > Aquatic > Non-marine Saline... | reverse complement strand
GCACCAACATCAGGAATAAAACCTTGTTCTGTTTTTTGCCTAGAAGCAGTCCAAGACAACACACGTGGGTGTTCAGGGTCTGCTTCCATTAAGACACCTTGACCAAGGTGGTCTCGAATGCGAACCTGTCCTTTGTCTCCATTATGAACAATAGTAAACTGACCATCATATTGGTTTTTCAGCGTGATTAAAATTTGCTCCCCATCCCCAGCTTGGTCTTGAATGAGAAGTTTATTATTACCACGTAAAGCAACTTGAAACTCTTCAGCTGCAGGTAATTCACGCTCAAACTCAATTTCATTCAAGTAAGTCTTATCCATAATTGGCTGGTAAGCCATATAATTCTTATTATTTAAAGTTGCTTCGTAAGTTTCAAAATTTCTTTCCGGAACTTTCGTATCAAAATTTGTCGGGTCTAAATCAATCTCAATAGGTATAGGCTGATAAATAATGTTTGAGTACGAGTAATTAGTATCAGCTTCTTTTGTTTCAGGAACATTTAACGGGTTCGGGTAATCTTTCTGCTCAGGTTTAGTGATTGTATCCCCATAACCAATATCAACCCCGTCTTCTACAACCTCTTTTGTGTCATTAAGTTGAGGATTAATATCAAAAACAGGGTCACCACGCATAACAAACTTACCTTCTTTAAGGTTACTTTTATAGTAATTCCTAAAACGGTAACCTGTTACAGACCGAATAAACTTTTTAACAAAATTAGAGCTTTCTTGAGCACTAAACTGCTTATTGTGGTCTTTATAACTACGCAAATGGCCGTAATCTCCCTGACGGGAACCCCACTGAGGCACAGGATTAGAACCAAACTTATCCCCTTCAATGTTGTTATACGTAGAATACAAGTAAATAGGAACTTCACCTTCGTAGTCCCTACGTTCTTCAATCATTACAATATCCCCAGTTTGAGGCATTTTAAATGAACCTAAAACATCCTGAGGGACTATAACGTTAAGTGTTAAGTTACCACCTTCGCGTTTATTTAATTTGAAACCACCAATATGTAAATTTCTTCCTGTTACCGGCGAAATTTTATTTAACGTAGCTGTTTTTTGGTCATCATTAACAGTGGAATTATAATCCACCCACGTTACAAAAAACGGAAACGTAGGACTATATTTACTATACTGAGCTTTTTTTAATGGGTTCATAACTTATCCTTAATACACTTTAAATTGGAGGTAACGAAACGTCAGGGTAAGGTTCTATTAAACCTTCATCCGTTAAAACCTTATTAAAAATTCCTTTAACAATATCTGTTTTATCACTTGGAATTTCATCAGCACCACTATCAAGAGCTAAAATGTAATTAGTATATTCTCTTTCCACTTGGTCTAAAATATTATTAGTAGTCAAATCATAGTTTCTACTTTCTAAATCAAACATAACAGTTCGAGCTGCTTCCCAAAATGGTAAATTAGTACCACGAGTATCAACTTCTGTAGTTGCATCTAAAACTTCATTGTTATTAATATCTTGTTGAAGTGTAGCATTAAAAATTTCAAGAATATCATCACCAGGAGCAGTTTGCTGTACAATATTTGAATTGGTAATTGTTACATCTAAACCATCAATTAAAGCAAGCTGACGCATGTAATTAGCTGAATTTCTAAGTTTTTGGCCTTGGTAAAGTAAAGAACCACGCAAATAGTTTTTATCTTGTTTAAACTGCTCAATATAAAGTTTTTGCTCTCCAGATAAAGTACCATCTTCATTAAACATGAAATTATCATTGTCAGAATCAAAACCAATTTTTAAAAATCTTTCTATAGAAATAAAACCGATTGGAATATTATTTTTAGGTTCCAACAACATTAAATTATCTTGACCGTAATTAAGTTGTAAGTTAGTTACAGCAGAACGTCCATGTTCAAACCTGTGTGCAACAGATTCAATATAGTAAGACGCAGCTCTAAAATTTTGGAATTTTAACGCTTTAACAATACCTGGATTTTCAGACAAGTCGTTAGCGATACTTGATTCATTTGTATTTCTTTCTGCAGACTGAATACTTTCACGTTGTCTGGTTAAATCTTCAAGTTCGTTAATAAAATTTTGAAGTGGTTCTAAATTAGAATCAACGTATATAGGTGCAGTAATATCACCAATAGGTAGAGCACCAATTATAAATAAGTCAGGTAATGTTTCTTTATAATCATTAGCTGCTGCTTGCACTAGAGTATTTGCATTTTGAAGTTCAGTAAAACTAGAGTTAAACTCAATTTCAGCCTCATCATATTCTGATTGCAACTCGTCAATATCTTCAGTGTTTTGAGATATAGAATTTTCTAATGAAGTAATTCTATTTTTAGTACTAGTTATTTGTCCTTCTAAATCAAGTTGTTGAAGGCGCAAACTTTCGGCTTCGCCAGAACCATCGTCTTCTAACTCATTTATTTGTTCGTTAACATCTTCAAGCTCAAGTTGAAGTGAAGCTAACGAGTCGTTAGTGTTTTGCAATACTTCTTGGTTTTCCTCCCGTTTATCTTTTTCTGAAGACAATTGGGTACTAAGAGCTTGAGCTACCTCACGTTTTTGCTGAACTTCATTAAGAAGATTATCACGAAGTTTAATGGCAGCATTTAAATTTGTTTCCGGAATTTCAAGTGCTGATTCTAAATTTGAAATTTCTTGGTCTGAAGGAGTAGCCTTATTGTATTTTAACAAGTTATATGCAGAGCGACTCGTATTCAAAGCACCAGTAAAATCTCCGGTTTGCAAACTTTCTTTAATACTATTAACAGGGTTACTTAATGCCCTGCTTTTATAAACGTCCGTATTTGATGACTGCTCAAGTAATTTAATTAAACGCTGCTCACTCGTTAACTGCCTAAACAAAATACTTCTTTCAGCATCTAAAGCATCACCTGCTTCTGGAAGGGAGTCTTCTGATACTGAACTAACGTTTTCTAAACGCTCTGGTTCAACGTCCGAATTTACTAAATTTAAAACATTAGATGAAGCATTTTGAAGACGCTCTTCTGACGCTGAAGCATCACCTACAAATTCTTTTCGGCTATTATTAGCAAACGCATTTAAAGTTTTAAAGTAAAAATCTCTAATTCTACTAGAAGGTATTTTACCTTCATCCCCAAGAAAATCTTCCCCTCCATCTTCATCTAAATTGTAATACCAAAAAGTGTTAGGGAAAAACTCAGGAGTAATAACACTTAAACCTACTTCATCTTTTAAAAATTTAAACGTAGCAATAAACTGTTCTAAAACAAAACGTTTAGCAGAGTCAACATCTTCATAATTAGAATAAAAACCACCAGGTATAGGAGCATACTCACCACGCGTGGGCGTATAAGCATCTTTATTAACTAACCGCTCATCAATACCAATATACATATCAGTAAGTGTTTGACCATCAACATCACTAACTGCAGGTTCACGTAAATACTCTAACCAATCTAAAAATTTTTGTATGTCAATAACTTTTTTAGACCGGTACTTATTTTTTTGTAAAGCAACTAAAACAGTGTTTCCTACTCTATAAGATGTATCATTAATTAGTGAAATTTTTGCGTTTTTAAGAGGTTTACCATACACATTATGATAAAAAAGAGCTTTTCTTTTAGGCGCATTTGCAGGTGCTGTATATACGTCTTCAATTTGCAAAGTCTGCAAACCATAACGAAAAAAATCAGGGGACAACAAATCATCCACATTAACAGACTTTCCATCATCACCAAACGAAATATTTTGAATAGGAACTTCACCAACTTCAGGTAACGCACGCCCTATAGCAAGAAGGCTTTCTCCAGTATTACTTGTAACACGGTCTGATGGAAACACGTCAACTACAGTACTTAATGCAGAATCCGTAACACCAAACAAAGCACCAGACAATAATTTAGTGTCGTCAATCAACGGAGTTATAGCTAAATTAGGAGTTCTTTCATAAGCTTCAAAAGTAAAACGATACCTAAACCTACCAGTTTCATCTACAAACATTTCGTAAAACTGTTCAGTACCACCTAAAGTTTTAAGATTTTGGAAAACAGAAGTTCTACCTCGAAGCCTACGTGCATTACGAAATAATGCTTCTTCTTGTTCAAACGATAAGTCTAAAGCTCTTACCATTTCATAAACACGTGTTGTTTCTATAAAGTTAATAGGATGAAAAACGCGGGCATCCTCACGGTCAATGTCAGTTTTAAAGTCTTTATAAACGTAATTACCACGACTTAACACTTGGTTGTTACCAAAAAAATCTATTTGTTCAGCTACATCCAAAAAGTTTGGGTCGTCAATAAATAATCTTTCTGTGCTTCCATCTGCTAAAGTAACTTGTTTATCTGCAGATTTAAAAACTAAATTTCTAGACGCGTGACGGTTAATCACATCCACCAAAACACGCGCTGGTTGTACATTCATGTAAAGAGTTTGATACTCTACTGGGACAGCAATGGGAGATTCAGGAAAAAACAAATCCTCATAAAAAACTTCTTGTTCCTTTAAAGTTTTTTCGTAACCTTGACCTGAAATTGTTACCGTATGAGAACCTGTTTGATGGCCTATATTAACTTTAATATCACTAATTTTACCTTTAATGGCCAAGTAAGGAGTTTCCCCCGAAAAATCATTCACAAGCATTCTTCGACCATTAGTAAATCTTTGGTCTACTACCGAATAATTTTTTTCTCCTTCAAGGAACTTATTATTGTATTCAAGTAATTTTTGTTCTAATATGCCTTTAAATTGTTGTAATCCTACAGCTAGGTTTTGAAGGTTATTATCATTATTAAAGCTGGAGTTTTGATAGGCTGAAATGCTTTGTGTTAAATTATCTAGTTCTTGAACGTCTGGCGAGTCAAACCTGTCGGGCGTAAATTTTTCCCCGTCCCACAAAGCGCGTCCAGTATTAATAATTAATTCACGCTGCTCAATTGGTGGTTGGTCTGCTATAATTTGCGAAGCTGTGATATCTACGTCAGGTAAAACATAAGGTTTAATAACATGAGTATAGGCAGCAGAGTCTTCTGATAATCCAAATGCACGCGAGTAAAGTTCAAATGTTTCTTCTGTGTCTTCATTAAAGCCTCTAGTTTGAACTGCTTCTAACCCAAAATTAATGACAGCATTTAAAACATCTTCTCTAGACAACAAAATATTTTGCCCAACTTCAGAAGCAAACGAAGGTGAAGGGTTTTCAAAATCTCGAGATGATTCAATTGCACCTTCAATAGCAGCACCTGAAAACTTATCAAGCAAACCAAGTGTACTTAAGACATATTCACTAAAATCACGAGTTGAATCGGAATACTGAGAACGCCTATCTGCAGAACCCACAACCGTGCTAATTTCATCATTAATGTCTAAAGTTTCTTCGTTTAAAGTAGGAATACTGTCCTTTAAATAAAAATCTGAAGGGTCATGATAAATCCAAATAGTAACTGTATCATTAGGTTCTACTAAATCTTCAACATTAAACTGAGATGAATCCCCTGTAATACGATAACGATTCAACCCTAATTCTTCATCACGAACATAGTCCCAACTTTTGTCTGAAGTTTCCAACAAAGTAGGTAATGTTTTTTCGTTTCCTAAATCAATTAAATCTTGAGTTTTAAAAGGCAAACCTGTAGCGTTTAAAAAGTCAACATCTTTATCTGCAACTAGTAATAAATCATCTAAAGTAAACGAAACAGCAAATTGAGAGCCAACAAGGTTTGAAGTTGTATCCACACGAAGAATATTTAAAGGTAGGATTTTGTAATAACCTCTACTGCGTTGATAGTCTCCCTCTGAATCAGAAAATTGCGCTGATTGAAAAGATTCTCTTTTTGTACCACTACGGCTTGTTTGTTCAGGGTCAATACCTAATAACTCAAAATCAACCAAATCCGGAGGAGCTTCACTTCCCTCAGGGTTAGGCCAAACACTTTCAATTGCTACAATTGCAAAAGCAGAATATTTTGTTGTGTTAGTGTCAAAATTCATAGATTAAAGTGCGCCCCACTTCCTATTTTTAGCTGACTTTCTATGACCATAATCATGAAGCACCGTCATTTCTAATGTCGCATTAATACTAGTGTTTTCACTAGAGCGGTACGCGTAATCTAAAGTATTAACAATAACTTTATAACGACCAGCAACAGTTTCAGTACCATCAGAAAACTGGTCATAACCAATTAAATATAAGGAGCCAGGATAGCGACTTTGATTTCCAGACAAGTAAGCCATTGCTTCTACACCTTTTTGGTATATTTCATAATTTCTTCCAGCCCTAATAATTCTAATTTTTAGCCCGATTTTTTTAATTCCCTCTCCAAAAGTAGTAATTGAATTTCCACCCAAAGTTTCGTACTCAATAACCTTGTTTTTATATCGAGGAGTGTACTCTTGTGCTAAGGCTACTGTCGTATTAAAAGGTAGTATTAAAGTAGTATTACTTCCTAAACTAATCAAATCCGACAAGCTAGTTGCGTTGGGGTCAAGTCCTACTTGGCCTTCTTGAGCAGCTGTGTTTTCTGCAGACAAATTTTCATAATTTTCACCTCTAAAAAAATCTTCTTCTCCAATAACGTACATTCTAACACCAGGAGCGGTATTAGACACACCAAAAGCAGTCCTAACAGCACCCACTACTGGATTTGCAAAAGCTGGCCCTGGGATGTTAGAAACTGGATAAGGAAAAGTTGGACGCCACTGTAACTGATATCTTTTAAGTTGCCTAGTACCTGACATAAAAATTACCTACTTGTTTGAATTCGATTAAATAATCTATGTAAAACTGCTTTATTAGTATAACCTTCTTGCCTAACTTGTTCAAGCTGGTCAGCATCTATAACAGTATGCAAAAACTCAAAACTATCTTCTTCCCACCACTCAGGCTCTTGAAAAACGGTTTCAAGAAGTTCAAAATAAACAACAGGGTCAATTCTATCCCTTACAGTATTATCAGGACCTCTGATTTCATAATGAAGGTGAGAGCCGGTAGATTTACCTGTATTACCTTGACGACCTATAACCTGACCAACATCAACTTGCTGACCTTTATTTACAGATAAAGAACTTAAATGAGAATAGTAATGATAAAAATCATACTCATCTTTTATAATGACATATATCCCGTAACCTGACGGATGGTCAGCATCCCCATTAATATTCACAACAACGCCTTGCATAGTCGAATAAATGTACGGTTGATTATCACCCATATCAATGTCGATACCTTTATGGTGATAACCCTCACCCCTGCTGACTTTACCATCTTTATCAACATCAAAATTATAAAATTCGTCATACACACCCGTAATTAAACCTTGGTTGGGTAAACGTCCTGTATTATAAAGTTGTTGAGCAATATCCCTTTCTGCTAATTTATTTTTTCTTTGAGAACCAAGGGTACGGTTGTTAATTAACTCAGACGCAACGCCAGCTCCTTGAGCAGCATTTGTTGCATGTTCTATAATTTCAGCCTCACTGTAATCAGAGTCAGGTATACTAACTTCATTATTACGAGGAGCAAAACTAAATGAACCATCTCTAAAAATATTATTTGTCAAATTTACATACATCCCAAACGGGGAATTAAGAAAAAAGTTTTTTGTTTGTTCAAGTTTAGTTGGTTCGTCTAAACTAAGTAAACCAACTGCGTACGCACCTAGTTCAGAGACAGTACTTAAAATATCTGTAAACCTATCTATAAAAGTATTATTCACTCTTTTTGTCATATCAACAGCTAAAGAAACTCTTTCTATGTTTACGTCAAACATTAAAAATTCACCTTTACTTAAGCTTGACGCAAGCATTAAAGGTTTATAAAGCTTATCTAATTCAGCTCTTTCAGAAATAGAAATTTCGTCATCACTGTCAATAGGAAGTACAACATTACGTCCGCCTTCTGTTCCAGGAATATTAAAAGAACCACCACGAACAGAAGGGTTTACACGGTTACCAGCCCCGTAAGAACGCACAGACTCAGCAATAGCTTGTGCATCTTCATGAGAAAAACCTAAACCAAACCCGCCTTCAGGTCCACTTTGTTGAGTTAAGAAAAACATTAATTGGCCAAATTCTTCATCAGACATGTTTTCGCCAATACCAAACCTATTAGCAAGACCTGAAATTAAAGACTGATAAGTATCTGCATCAGCAGTAATACCCCTAATAGCTTCAGACCTTGTAATACCTACTGACTGAAGAAACGACGCAACTTGCGGGTTAGAAAAGTCACCAAACTGACTAAAAACATTATCTACACCACGAATAAGATTTCTAGTCACTTCCGTAGTTACCTTATTACCAATAGAAGTACGAGAGATAAAATCTTGAATTCTTGCAACTTCACCAGCGCTCGTAGCCATACTTCTGGTAAACGTGTAATTAGCAGTAAAACTTGCTAAAGAATCAACTAAAGATAAGTTTACTAATACAGGGTTTGCTGAATCAGAAAGAGACAAATAAAATTCTTCAAAAGCACGTGTTACAGGTTGAATTTTTTGAGGGTTATTAGTAGCTTCTGTTGAAACAGCAGCAAGGTTTGAATAAGTTTGCGAAATTAATGATTCATCAACGCCGAAAAAATTCGCCGTATTAACAATAGTAGAAACAAAACTATTTAAGTTTTCTACGTTTGGTGTTCTTTTAGAAATAACTTGTAAAACATTATACAATTGTTCATTAGTTGCAGCATAATCTACAGTTTGTGCTTGTAAAAGTTGAAATCTTTCGCGTGTATAATTAGGTATCCCACGTGTTTGACGCATAAATTCAGCAGATACGCTGGGTTGTATCATTCCAGCTGCAAGCGTACTTTGGAATATTTTTCTTTGGTAAGGTCCAGTTAACCTATCAACAACTTTTTTAAGAGCAACTTGTAATGAAGCAAAAATAAAAAATTCTCCTATTGCACGAGTTACTGCAGGTAATGCAGGTAAAACCATAGAAGCAACTCTAGCAGCAGGATGTGGTAAAAACCTTAAAAACCTAGTTAAACCTGCTCCTAAACCTGCCCCTGCAGCAGCCCTACCAGCCCCACCAACAAGTAAACCACGAGTAAAAACAACTCCAGCTACAATAGCAGCGGCATTAGATAATTGATTTGTTAAATCTAAAACAAATTGTTCAGATTCCCTCATGGAGTTAGCTATAACACCAGAAAAATCACCCATAGTTTTTGACATAACTTGCAAAGCAGGAGAAGTTTCAAACTGAAATTCATCCCTAACTTGCAAAGCACCAAAATAAGCTGCAGGAGATTTAACAACCGCTTGCCTGATAGTATTATCTAAATTACTTATTGTACTATTAAAACGATTTTGTGAAGCTGTAGGAGTGGAAGCTTGATTTTGTTGACTAGACCCAGGACTGGTTGTTGAATTGTTGTTAAATGCTTGTTCTGCTTTTCGTGTGTCAGTAAATAAAAACCTTACTGCGTCTTTAGAAGGTAAAAGACCCAGCTTAACTAATTTTTTTAATACTTCTTGTCTTGGCCTGTTCATAATTTATTAAACACTTGCAGTGGCGTCTTCAATAACATATTGTACGTTAGCTAACGCTTGTGCTTGTCCTGGATTATTAAAATTATTAGTAGTGCCTGTAGCCCCAGGTTGAACTTGTGAATCATTATTTATTATGCCTTCTTCTTCATAACGATTCCTTTCTCTTTCACTAAAACCGCCTTTTGCATCTTGAAGCAACCTCATTGCTAAATCCGGATTATTTACAATGAAATCGCTAAATGCTGCAGTAAAAACATTAGATAAAGGACCTTCAAATGTGTCTATGCCGATTAATTCACCTATATCGGCAAACCTGTTAGCAAAAATAGTTTTTCCTACTGTATTACCTGCTGTTAAATTCTCACCAAGAAAATTTGCTGCACCTACAACACTACCTCCAGATGCAAACTTAGGATTATACATTGTTGCTACGTCAGTCATACCCATTTGCCTATAAAAAGCAGCCGTAATCCTAGCCATACCTTGGTCCAACTTACTATCAAAACTTTCATCATCAATAAAATCTTGTATAGACTGCTGCATCCTAATTAATGTGTCAACACTATTATTCATTTGTTCATTAAGGTCTGTCGTTCCTTTAGCCATTTCTTCTAAAAGTGTTGCCAAATCCGTAGGAAGATTACCTGCGCGTGTTTGTAAATTTGATTGCGCTTCTGAAACAGCTACATCTAAATCACTTTCAGTACTAAACTCTTCACCTTGTAGTACACGTCTAACAATAGAAGCAGCAACTTGCGGGTCAGAAAAAGGCAGTACACCAGAAGAAACGTAAGGACCAATAAACGACAATAACTGCTCTTGAGTAGTATTAGCACTAAGCCTACCAGACGCAACACCACCCCGTACAAAATTATTAAGAGCTGCAACCCCAACTTGAGGACTTCCAGAATAAATATCACCAAAACTTGCACCTATAGACCTAAAGTAAGCAAGCAACCCAGGGTCACTTGTTGCTTGTTGAACGGCTGACTGTGTACCTTGAAAAATACGAGCAAAAGTTTCAGGGCTGGACTCTATAAGCCTACCTAACCTATCATCACCTTCTAAAGCTTGACGAAAACCAAAAACGTCTCTTTGTAACTCTTCTGTAGAGCGAGCTACATTACGAATTGCTGTGCTTTCTAAAACTTGATTTAAAGCTGGTACTAAAACATTAGCGGCAAAATTAGAAAGTTGACCTTCTTCGTCAGCAACAACACCCATACTTGTCAGAAATGTATTACGAGTTTGGTCAGGAGAAAAACCTGCTCTTTGAATAGAAGCTAAAGTGCCAAATGTTTGCTCTGAACTAACACCAAATAAAGCTTGCATGTTACCAGCTAATTCTACCGCTTGGTCTAAATTTTCTCCACTTCCCCGCATACTCATAGCAGCTGCACTTAGTAAGCCCCCAATATCACTTGTACTGTACCCTAATTCTTCTAATGACATGCCAGACAAACCACTTTGACGTCTAGCTATGTCAGATAAAACTAAATTACCACCTTCAGCACCTTGCGCGAAACCTAAATCAGCCCCAGCACCACGTTGTAAAAGACCAGCTCGAGATGTTTGGTAAAATTGTGCTAATCTAGGAGCATTAAGTACTTCACGCGCAATTTCTGTTCCAATAATATCATCGTCAGATTGAACTATTGGTAAAGCTTGTAAAGCATCATCAAAAACGCCAGATAAAGCCGCGCCTCCAATTCCGGCACCTAAAAGAAGACCCGCGCCACCAGCTCCTCGTAAAAGAGCACGAGACCCACGGTTTTGAGGTGTGTCTGGCATAGTTTGGCCTCTCCTAAGAGTAGCGAAACCTGCGGCACCAACCCCAGCGCCTATTTGTAACCCCGTGGTATTAAGATTTAAACTATACTCTTCAGCACTTCTTAAAGCCTGACTAACAATCTGCCCCATATCACTCGTACGACCCGCCGCAGTCAAAGCAGGAGCAGTTTCAAACCTAAACGGGTCACGCAACAAGAACTGAGAAGATAACTGACCCAAGGCAAGAGAACCAACAACATTACCAATAAAACTTAAAAGTTTTTGATTATCCTGATTTTGTTGTTGCAGTCCGCGCTCTAAAGTTCGTTCAAAACCAGAAGCTTCATTATTTAAATTACTAAGTTCATTTCTAAGCTGGATTTGTTGACCACGGTCTTGTTCAGTTTGAGGTTCACCTAAATTAACAAGAGTTTCACGCTTTTCATTAGCTTGTTTTCGTAACTCTTCTGCATACTTACGAATTTGAGCTAGCTCAGCATCAGTTAAATTTTGTCCAGAATTAAGAGCACTATTAGCAAAATTTAAATAACTTTGACGGTACTGCTCCTCATTAGACTTAACAGTCTGCTGAACAGCTTGCTGTAACTGATACTGACTTTGACCCTGAGCAGTATACAACGGCGCTGTAACCCCAGGAGCAGTTTGTTCAACCGCACCTGTTAATTGTTGATACTGAGCCGTAGCTTGACTACGTTCCTCACCAACAGGCATTTTATTGATGACATTTGCCATCCCACGCAACCTAGCGGTCATGTAACGAGCGCCACTAGAGCTTTCTAAAATACTTCTAACTTGTTCAGCAACATCACCAGTAATATCTTGAGAAATTTTATAACCCATCTCGGTCATGGACTGAACAAGAAGGGATAAGGCATCAGGACTTAAAGCCTGACCCCCTTGACTACCAGAAGAAGGGCCGAATGCAGATTCAGCCCCTCCGGGTACGTAAGGATTATTATCATCAGCCATAATTTATATTACTGTCCTCGAGCTTTTTGCTCTCTATCAATATCGTCTGCCATATCATCAATTGGAAGACTATCCAAATCCATACCAGAATTCATGTACTCTTCAACTTTTTGAAGCCAGTTCGGGTCACCAGACTCAGCAAGTTCTTCAATCGTTTCAGCAAACTGAATGTCTTCTTGGTCTTCTTTCGAAACTTCTTCACGGTTGCCAAGAACCAACTCAATTAAACCAAAAATTGTGTAATGTTCTTCAGTCCATTTTTCAATAGAAGGTGCGTACGGAACAAGAAAATCACTGTTTAATTTAGTGCCTAGACCATCAGTAGAAGTATTACGCCAAGCGTCAATAATATTCCTCCACCTGTAGGTCTTTAGGAGTTTTTTATATCATCTCCATCAAACTGAAATGTGTTTACCCAACGAGTATACATTAAAACAGCTGACGCAATAAAAATATCTTCCTGCTGATTTTTATTGTACAATTCTTCAACAACATACTTTTCAAACACGGAAGAGTAATCCAAATCTGTTTCCGAATTATACTCATACTCAGAAAAAGGTTTACCTTCAATAGAAACAGAGCCAGCCTCATCACCAACAAAAAGTTTAACAACATGACTATTAACAGTAGCCCAAGAGCGAATAAAGTAAGCAAACTCAGGGTCTTCAACATCTGGGTTTTCAAACCCGAACTCTTTCAATTTTTTAGAAGCCCAAGCACGTGCTTTATACTTGTCCTTAAACGCTGGGCGTTGAAAAACAACATAAACATCATACTCATCAATTTGAACAGGGTCACTAGGCTCATTAGTCATGAGTTTCATGAAATTATCTTCAAGTTCTTCTTCAGTTTGTGCTGGGTTGATACCTTCGTCTAAATTAAGATTTTCTTCTACCATAATTATCCTTTCATTACCTGAATTTATATTACCATTACATCATATATTGCGACTAAAATCAAATTTTAAGGCCCGGAAAAACCGAGCCTTAAAACAAATTGCATTAATTAAACGTAACTTTAAAAACTCTGAGCGTTAAATCCAAACAATGCAGAGTTAACAATATCTGCAAGACCAACATTATCATCAGCATAAGCAGTTTGAATAGCCGTATTAAACCAGCCGCCAGTAAGTGGTCTAGCTACAGCACTCATGTTATCCATAATCATAACGTTCTGGCTGGACAAGCTAATTGTAGCAGTGCGTAAAATACAAACATACGTACCAAAAGGACTTACTCTACCGGTACTTGCATCACCTTCAATAGGATTATCTTCGTTTGTAATATTAGTGTTAGTATAACTGTTTGAAACTTTGTTTTTTACAGAAATAATAAACATGAAAGGATACATTTGGTCATTACCCTCATCTGATTCAAGACCAAGCTCATCGCCGAGATTATTAATTGAAATTTTATTGTTATAAGTCCCACCTACGTGAGCCCACAACGGATTAAAAGCGCCTAAATTACGAAAATCTCTACCGTCAATTGTTGCTTTTTCAATCGTTACGTTTGTCACTTGATAACCAGGAGCCATGACAGGTAACGGTGTACCAACTACATTTTCAGCAGTTGCCCCGAACGTATCTTCAATTCGAAGTGTTTGAGCCATACCAACAGTTTTTAAAATACTTCCTACATCTGAAGTTGCTTCATATGAACTGTTAGGAACAATAACTTGAATTTGTGCAAAATGGGAGGTTCTCATTGTTTATCGTCTCCTACTGTCCGCCCACTACGTCAGCGGGAGGAAAAGAGCCTGTGCGAGCAAGTCTTTCAAACTCACCGCGAATATTTGTAAATAACTCATCATAATTAGTTTTAAAACCAATTAAATCAACTGTATTTACAATCATAACATTTTGGCTTGTTACAGCTCTTTGAGCTGACCTAGGCATTAAAGCATAAATCTCATCAGGGTCTTCTTCTTCTTTGCTTTTAATAAAAAAGTAAGAATAGAGTTTATAATCATCAACTCCGACTTCTGCTTGAACCTGATTTGAATACCAATATTCTGGAGAGGCCAGGTAGTTATTTAAATCATGTGTATCTAATTGAAGTCTTTCAACATTAGCAGTTACAGACATATTATTTGGTACAATCCTTGGACGTGTTGGACTACCAATACCATAATAATTTTGTGTACCAAAATCTTCTGTAATTCTGACAGAACGTGCTAAGCCAACTGTTTTAAATAAATCAAAACCCGCTAACGGGTCTAAACCTTCATCAAATGTATCGGGAAATGAATCCAATGCAGATAAAACGTCATTTGCATTTTCTGTGCTTTGAGCAAGTGTTGTAATAGAAAATGCTTTAATTTCAGCTAGTGTACTAAGTCTTACAGCCATTTAAGTCTCCTTATGTATAACCTAAGTTAAGTTTACCAAATTTAATTATCATAAGCAAATAAAATCCCCTATCCTCTTTTTAAGACAGGGGACTTTATTCACTTTATCACCTTAAGCTAAGTTGTAAAGAAGTCTGTTAGTGACGGGGATGAAATCAATTTCGGTAACTGGTTGAAAGTCATACGTTACGTTATAAATTGTTGGGTCGTTTGGTTCAGCAGTTACTTGTACATTTGCATAAGCTGTTAAAACATCTTCTCTTACCAGCCTGTTTAAAAGACTAGTAACAAATCTGTTAATGCGAGCTTCTGTTTCTGCACCTCTAGATTTACGACCAATAAAGTTTTCTTCAAGGTTTTTATAAATGAAGGTGTTCATGTAATCAACAATTCTGCGGGTAATGAACAATTGTAAACCTCTGCTGCTTGCGCCAGTAAAACTGGTGTAGTTATGAGCAGCAATAAATTCAGTAGCGCCAGCAGAATTACGACGTTTAAGGACAAAACCGTGACGACGTGTGTAAAGAGCATCACGTTGAGCAGTGTTGAAGTTAAACTCTAAACCGTCAGTAAAAATACCAGACAACTGAGCAAATGTTAAGGACACAGACACTTCACGGGCGGCGTGAGCGCCAACAGCAAATGAAGCTAACATGTCTGCGCCATATTCTTCTGTGGCGCTGCTGAAGGCGCTGCTGCGGAAACCGCCAGCCCAAAGTTGAATCCTGTCACTGTTAATTGTACCAGAAATGTCAGCAGTGGCATCTAAGAAATCTTGAGCTGTTCCATTTACAGTTGTACCAAGCTTGTAGTAAGGCAAACCAAGAACTGACGTGCGGAATGCACGGTTAGGAATGTTAGACATGGTGTTTACGTGAGCAAGAATGAGAGGCGCTAACGTTTTAAAGAAACCATAACGTTGGTCCCACTCTAACGTATTTGAACCGGCTTCAAGGTTAAAAAGGTACGCAGGCTGAACAAAGTTAACATCTTCACTTTCCAACTCAGATAAACCTACACCCCAAGAGTCTTGCATGACATTTTCAAAGTCTGCGCCACCACGGTCGTAAGTAGTATCATAATCAAAAGTATCACTTTGAGAATCATAAATACCGTAGTAATTAGTACCATCATCACCATTGTCACCACCAGAAAGTGAAACAAATGGGTGAGCTACAAGCACATCCGTAGTTGAAGTAGAAGAATCATAAGTAGCTGGGTTATCCGTAGCAATAAAATCTGTGATTGGAGGGTCAACATTATCAAGTGTTACAAGCTGTGATGGGGCTTGGTCTAAACCACCAACATTAATGACAGACTCAATAATGGCAAGTGGGTAGGCGTTTTCTGTACCTTCTCCACCAAAAGAAAATGGGCCAATTAAATCTTCGTCTGTAGATTTAAGTTCATTAACTTTATCGTAGAATGCATCTACATCTGCATTACCAAAATCCCACGAAGTTGGAACTTCTCTAATAACACCAGTTTCTCTGTCTCGAAGAACAAAGTAATCATCAGTGTTACCATCATAATAACGGTAGTTTGTGACGCCACCTACAGTGCTTACTGGGTTAGGAACTGTCGCAGGAAATGCAAACACTTCACGAACGTCATTACCGCGCCCATCAATGTAACGCACTGTAATTCTGTACTCATCATTTGAATCTGACACTGAAACAGAAATATTGTTACCTAAAGTGCCTCTTTCACGAGCAGACCAAGTGTAATCCTTGTCTGAAGTAACAGAACCATCAGTAGCTGTAATTGCAGTTAAAATTGAAGCTTGTGGGTCACCAACTCGAACAGCAACAATTCTATTAGCGCCACCAACATAAGCTGCAAGTCCGTGACGAACCAAAGGACCATCACCAAAAACTTCAACAAGTTGAGTGTAACCTGTAATTTCTACCGGCTGGTTTACTGGGCCTTTTTCTGCAAGCCCAACCATGCCAATAATACCACTAGCGACCCCATTAATATCCACAAGCCCTGTAAGGTCTGTCCGAATATAAGAGCCAAATTGTTTAATTAAATAACCGCCAAAATTTATCATTGACTTCCTCCGTAGTTTTTAGTCGTTAAGGCTAAATTTATCAACAATACGACCAACGATATTAAGTTGATACTCTCTTAAAGCATCTTTATTTTCATGGAAAAATGGGACTGTACATTCATACACAAGAGAACCAATATACATTGGACCATTTTGAATTAAGTTATAATTCGCATCCTCATATGAACGAATAAATTTAACGGAAAACATTTCTTTCGCATAAAAAAATGGAACTTGAATAGCCCCTACTTGAATTTCCTGCTCTAATTCTAACATCCACAATTTGATTAATTCCACTATATTATCCCTATCTTTTGAATCAGGAGACCAAATAGAGACTTCCATCATGTACTGGTCAACCCAACCATAAATATCATCAAAAGAAGGATATTCGGTATTAAAACCTTCATTACTTACTTGTTTACCAATACCTACGCTTTGCATTACATTATTTAATTTTCTTACAACAATACGTCTTTTGTAACGCCTGTGTTCTTCTAAGTCATGTTCAAAAGTTTCACGCGAAGGGTAATCAGTCGTTACATCAAAACCAACACGTAAATTACCTTGCTCTTCAATTTTTTTAGTAAAACCCTCTATAAGAATTTCTTTAGGGTTTCGAGAATCAATAGTATATAACGCTGTTCCTGTCGCCATAATCAACTCATCCTACAACAAAAAGGTGGACATTTAAAGATTTGAATAAAAAGAAGCATACATGTCATACAAAGTATCATCAGGACTTTCATTCTCATTTTCAAAATCTAACATGCCGGTGTAACCCCCAACGCCATGTAAAACATAACTTTCATCAACCTCATCAATACCTTCGTAAGACACAGAATTATTTTCAGATATTGGAACTAGATGACAGCGACAATTCTCATGAAATAAGTGAGTGTAATAATTACTGGAGGAGTTAGTTAAAATATGTTCCGTAGCAACATCCTCATCGTAAGTGTAACCATCAATACGAAAAGGAAAATCTAAACCACCAGCAGCATAAGCAATTTGTTCAATTCTTTCACAAAGCTCACTGCTTCTTTCATCACGTTTTCGAATAACTAAATACTTCATGTTAAAAGTTATTTTGAACTGCAACAGTTTGATAAATTGTGCCGGAATTAATTACAGGACGTACTGGGTCTTCAGCTAAGAATACAACCTCTAAAATTTTTCTAGTGCCATCAGGATTACATTCGTCACTAAGAATCTCAAACTTATCCCTAAGAATCCTACGGGCATCCGTAGAATTTCGCGGCTTTAAAAGACGAATATCTAAGTCAGCAGGAAGAGAAAGGGTTTTATCCCCACGTAAGTAACCACCAGAACCATCAGGGAGAAAGCGGTTGCTATTATCCGCGTAAATTCCACGAATGTGTCTTGGAGACTGATAAATATTACCAGTACCACCACAAATGGGACATTCAATCCAAGCGGAACCACGTTCTTCATCGTAACATGGTTCTCCGT
>Ga0102930_1000250_pt1 | contig 18150 bp, 16 predicted proteins | sample SalPon1_B_H2O_MG_FD_84514 | JGI IMG/M metagenome (GOLD analysis project Ga0102930, IMG submission 84514) | Salt pond water microbial communities from South San Francisco under conditions of wetland restoration - Salt Pond MetaG R1_B_H2O_MG | ecosystem: Environmental > Aquatic > Non-marine Saline... | reverse complement strand
TGACGTTATAGGAGACCTGGCCCTCGCCGGTGCGCCCATCAAGGGACGTATCATCGCCACCCGCCCCGGTCATGCTGCCAACGCCGCCTTTGCCAAACTCCTCCAAAAAAAGATCAAGGAAGCCCGGCGTACCCCAGCCATTCCTTCCTATGACCCGGCCACCACCCCCGTTTATGATGTCAATAAGATCATGAACATTCTGCCCCACCGCCCACCTTTTCTGCTGGTCGATAAAATCCTGGAACTCTCCACCGAACACGTAGTAGGCGTGAAGAGCATTACCATGAATGAGCCCTATTTTACCGGTCATTTCCCCGGTGCCCCCGTGATGCCCGGCGTGCTGCAAATAGAAGCCATGGCCCAGGCCGGCGGTATTTTGGCCCTCAACACCGTGCCCGATCCCGAAAATTACCTCACCTATTTTCTTAAAATAGACGGCGTACGCTTTAAAAGACAAGTGGTCCCGGGCGACGTGCTCCTGCTCAGCCTCAAACTCACCCAGCCCATTCGCCGCGGCATCGTCCAGATGGACGGCCAGGCCTACGTGGGCCAGCAGCTCGCTTGCGAAGCCTCCATGATGGCCCAAATCGTCAAAGAAAAAAACAAGGCATGAATCAACCCCTGGCTTACGTACACCCCAGCGCCAAAATCGCCAATACCGTCGTTATAGAACCTTTCACCACCATTCACAAAAATGTGGTTATCGGCGAGGGCACTTGGATTGGCAGCAACGTCACCATCATGGAGGGCGCGCGCATCGGTAAAAATTGCCGGATATTTCCCGGGGCGGTGATCTCCGCCATTCCGCAAGATCTCAAATTTGAAGGCGAAGACAGCACCGTCCAAATTGGGGACAACGTCATCATCCGGGAATTTGTAACCATCAACCGCGGCACCAAAGCGCTGGGCAAAACCATCGTAGGAGATAACTCCCTGCTCATGGCCACCGCCCACCTGGCCCACGACGTGGTGCTCGGCAAAAACTGCATCGTAGTAAACGGCGTTTTGCTGGCCGGCCATGTAGAACTGGGCGACTGGGCCATCGTGGGCGGCCTTTCCGCCGTTCAGCAGTTCAGCAAAATTGGCACCCATTCCTTCGTAGGCGGTGGTTCCCTGGTCCGTAAGGACGTCCCCCCTTACGTGAAAGCCGCCAAAGAACCCATCTCCTACGCCGGCATTAATTCCATAGGGCTGCGCCGGCGAGGCTATTCCCGCGATCAGATCAATGATATCCAAAACATCTACCGCATCCTTTTCCAGAAAAACTACAACGTAAGCCAGGCCCTCGAGATCATCGAAACCGAATTTGAAGCCACTCAGGAGCGCGATGAGATCATCACCTTTGTACGCTCCTCCCAAAGTGGTATCATGAAAGGTTTCCGCCTGGAGTAAACACCATGATGGAAGTCACCCTCCAGCAGGCCAGCCGCAGCTTTGGGCCCCAAGTAGTATTCCAGGGGCTTGATTTTCATTTGGCCTCCGGCCAAATGTGGGCCGTCCTAGGGGGCAACGGTAGCGGCAAATCTACTTTGCTGAAAACCCTCTACGGAGCCCTATCCCTGAGCAGCGGTTCCCTGCACTATCAACGAGATCAAAAACCCCTGCCCCCCCTGGAGGCCGCCCGTCACATCAGCTACGCGGCGCCTTATTTTGAAATGATCGAAGAACTACCCGCCGAAGAATTCCTCCGCACCTACCAGCAGCTCCGCCCCTTACGCGTACCTCCGGCCGAGCTTCTCCAAAACGCCTACCTGGAGCAGGCCGATTCTAAACCCATCGCCTACTTTAGCTCCGGCATGAAGCAGCGCCTCCGCCTGGCGCTGGCGCTTTACAGCGAAGCCGATATACTGCTTCTGGATGAACCTACCAGCAATCTGGACCAAGAGGGCGTGGGCTGGTTTCAAAACCTCCTTCAGCAAGAGCGCCGCGGCCGTTCGCTGGTCATCGGGAGCAACTACCAGGCCGAGGAACTTACCCTCACCGAAGAGGAGCTGCACCTCAAAGATTATCAATAAGCAAAAGCTTACTTTTGCCCCAGAAATAGACTTAAAAAGGCACTATGGCTGATACTTCTGACATACGCAATGGGCTTTGCATCACCTATAACAATGCCCCGCATCAAATCTTAGAATTCCTGCATGTAAAACCGGGTAAAGGCGCCGCCTTTGTGCGCACCAAAATGCGTAACCTCGATACCGGCCGGGTCCTGGAACATACCTTTCCTTCCGGCACCAAAATAGAAGAGGTACGCATCGAAAACCGCACGTATCAGTTTCTTTACCAAGATCCTACAGGCTTCCACTTTATGAACATGGAAGACTTTAACCAAATCACCATAGACCGGGAGCTGATCAATGCCCCCCAGTTTCTCAAAGAAGGAATGGAGTGTCAGGTGCTCTTTCATGCCGATGAGGAGCGCCCCCTTATCTGCGAGCTGCCGCAAAAAATCACCTTAGAGATCACTTATACCGAACCAGGCATCAAAGGAGATACGGCCACCAACACCCTCAAACCGGCTACCGTGGAAACCGACGCCGAGATACGCGTACCGCTCTTTGTCAATCAGGGCGATAAAGTGGTTGTAGAAACCGCCACCGGAGAATACCGCGAACGGGCCAGAAACTAGCTTATGGATTTTCCCCGCCCCTACCGGCTTGACGAGCTCGCCAAATGGCTGGACTGTCCTTTTGAAGGGCCGGCCGATCATAGCGTAAGGGGAGCCAATGAAATTCACCGGGTACGCCCTGGCGATCTGGTATTTGTGGACCACCCCAAATACTATGACAAAGCCCTGGAAAGTCCCGCTACCACGATCCTGATTAATCAGCAAAGGAAAGCCCCAGAAGGAAAAGGGCTGTTGATCTCCGAGGAGCCTTTTGCAGACTTTAACCGGCTCACGCGTTTCTTTGAGCCACTCCCCCACTTCCATCAATCAATAGCCCCCGAAGCGGAGATCGGGGAAGGCTGCACCTTAGGGCCCGGAGCAGTGATAGGCCCCCTGGTAAAAATGGGGAAAAACTGCCGCATAGGCCCTAATGTAGTGCTCCGCGGCCCCGTTACCCTGGGCAACGAAGTGGTGATCCAGGCCGGTTCGATCTTAGGCGCTGATGCTTTCTATTACAAAAAACACCCCCAAGGATTTGATCCCCTCCACTCTGCGGGCGGGGTGATTGTAGAAGACCGCGTACACCTGGGGGCCAGCGTGACCATAGACCGCGGCGTGAGCGACTACACCATCATAGGGGCAAACAGTATTCTGGACAATCTGGTGCAAATAGGGCACGATACCCGCATTGGGCAACGCTGCCTTTTTGCCGCCCAGGTAGGTGTAGCGGGCTGTGTAGACATTGAAGACGAGGTTACCCTCTGGGGGCAAGTTGGCGTAGCCAGTGGCCTTACCATTGGCCGCGGGGCGGTGGTAATGGCCCAAAGTGGTATTTCCAAGTCGCTAAAAGGAGGCGTCACGTACTTTGGCTATCCGGCGGGAGAAGCACGCAGTAAGTACCGCGAGCTGGCTGCCATTCGTAAGCTTCCGGAAATCATCGAGCAGCTTTAACTATCCCAAAAGACTTTTTAGCTCTCCTTAGCAAAAGCCTTGGAACGCGCACTCTTTTTTGAGTAGGGCTTACATTCAGGCCGAAAAGGATCAAGGCCGCTCGGCCTTGCCATGCCATAGCTAAAACGGCCGCCAAGAATAGCTCAACGAAACTTTGACGGTGTGAAGAGTATCCCTTACAAGGCTAATAAACCGCTTAAGCATAAGGGAAGCTACCTGTGGTAGCGGTCTAAAACGACGAGCGCCGCAGAAAAACCCCAAACGGGTAGGGCGGCCTTATCCAAGCTTAGAAAATTATTGAGGGTTCCGTGGGCCCAATAGCTTATTAAGCCGATGAGCAAGGCTAAGGTTAACCACTTGAGGCGGCCGGCCGGCATTCGATGGTAAGTTCGAATACCGGTAAATAGAGTTAGGAGCACGATGGCGGCCACAAAAAGGGGGCCGGGCCACCCCATCTCTGACAAAGGCCCCAGGAACTCACTATGCGCATTACCCCGGTCCCCGGCGTTGGTGCTAATGAGGGTCATATCATAAGTTTTTTGATATGGCGCATAACGGAACATGTAGGTCCCCGGTCCGTGTCCAAACCAAGGACGGTCTTCAAACATCCGCCAGGCCGACTTCCAGCGATTGATTCGCTCCAAATTAGAATCATCCGTAGTGATATTGCTTACGGATTCTAGGTGCTCTTCAATACCTCCATCACTGGTGGTAGTGTTTTCCTGGAGGGCAAGGAGGATGTCTTCCTGGTAATGCCAAAATAAACCACCACCTAGCAGAACGCCTACCAAGAGACTCATTCCCAATACTCGGAAGTGTATAAGGAGGCCCGCCAGACTTGCTATCATAAGCCCGAGCCAAGCCGCCCGGGAATAAGAAAAGAGCAATCCCGCCAGGAGTACCAGGCTTATAAGTCCGGCACCAAGCCGTCTATTCAAATTTTGTCGGGGCATAAAAGTGAAGCATACCGCCACCGGAATATACAGGGCCAAGACGGCCGCGTAGCTGGTATGTTCTTTAAAGAAAGGCGACATAACCCACTCCGAAGCCTTGTTTTCCAGGCCGTATTGCCCCAATCTTACCAGCGCATAGAGAACCACCGCCGCCAGGGGAACCAAGTAAAGCCACTGAACCCGGTAGAGGTTTTTCTTCTCTCGAAAAAGCTGACTGAATAGGAAAAAGAAAACACCGATAAACCACGCACGTGCCAGAAAAAACTTGAAAGAAACCCAGGGCATGGTACTGGTAATGCTGGTTACAAAAACCCAGAAAAGATAGGCCAAAAGGGCAATGGCTAAGGGATGACTAACTACCCGGCGGTCGAAACCCGCGTAATAAAATATCCGGGCCAATAAGAGGACGAGAAGCCCTGCCAGAAGTGGCTCCGTGGGAAGACTCATCCCTAGGTGCAAGCGCTCGTCCATGTAGAAAACGGATAGCGGCGTGGCCACCACCAGAAAAAGCAGGACCCGATCCAGGGCAAAAACCCCCAGCGCCACAATACCCAAAATAAAGGGCAATAATAGCCCCCAGTACTGCTCGGTAACGATAAAAACCACATTGAGCAGGGTAACGAAGAGCCCGGCCATTAAGGCCATGGCCCGAGGATTTGATATGGACAGGCCCGGGCCCTTCACCCCTTTTCTTTAGCGGGCGTCTGACGAATGGTATCGATGATCAGAATGGCTATGACGGTGGTCACAAAGGCTCCTAATGCCGATAGCACCACGATAAGCCAACGAATAGGATACGCTTTTTTCTCCGCGGGATAGGCCATATTGATCTTAAAGGTGGCGGGGACGATCTCATTCACATCTACCTGGGCTTGCTCATAGCGGACTTTGATGGCCGAAAGCTCATCCTGGGCATCACTCAAACGACTCCGAAGCCCCACGTAGGCGCTGCCGTATTTGCCTAAGGTATCGAGTCTGCGCTGTATTTGATCCACCACCGGGCTATTGACCCCTTTCTCGATCATCGCCGTGGCCAGCTGTTCGCTGAGAACGGCGGCTTGCGTCTCGTAATCATGTACGCCTTTACTTCGCAAGAAAGTAAGGGAGTCGTTGAGTTCTTTTATTTCCCGCCGTAGCTCCTGGTAGTTATTGCGAATGATAGAAAGCCCCTTAAGCGCCCGCTCGCGCTTTATGCCGTTTTTAACACTATCCAGCAAATGGATAATATCATTGGCTATCTGCGCAGCTGTATCAGGGCTCACATCGAGTACGGAGACCTCCACACTCATAAACTCCGTTCGATCGTAGGAGATATTCTCATCAAAGGTTTCGTAGAGCTGCGTTTGCGCATAAGGGGTAGACGTGTCTATCTGGTAATGCCTTATTAAATCGTATTTTTCAATGATCCGTCTGCGAATAACATCGCTATTGAGCATTTGCAAAAGCTGCTCTGCCTGTTCTTCCTCCCCAAATTCCAGAAAATCCTGATTGGCGGTAGCAAAAGGCTGCGGTAGCAGGGCTTTAGAAAGGCTGTTGGTAGTACTGGGAAAAACGGTGGCCGTAGAGGCATACTTGGGCTTAATGAAAGAGGGGCCGCTGAAAACGGCAGCCAGAATACCAGCCAGTAAGGTAATGCCAATGAGGGGTTTGCGCCATTTCCAGAGATAGACGATGAGGTTACTGGAATCAAATTGGTCGCGAGAATCTTCTCCGGGGTGGGCCATAGCCTTAAGTGTACGTTAGGTCAGCAAAAATAGAAATTCAATCCCTGGCAGGGGCGTTTCCGTTGGGACGCAATAAATGGAGCGCTTTGCGCCAGGGGAGCAAGCCCAAAAGGAAAGCGCTTAAACCTTGCAGCATCAACATAAGTAGCCCCAAAGCCACCGGCGGGAGATAACTCATTTGGCCGGATAAGGCCCAAACCCCCAGCGCTATGCCGAGGAAAAGCAAAAGCCGCAGCCAGTAGCCAAACGGGTAGCGAAAGCGATTGCTCTTTAAAGCAAGCCAAAGCTGAACTAAAGCGGTAAGGCCCTGCGTGGCAAGGGTGGCCATGGCCGCCCCCCAGGCTCCGTAGGAGGGAATGAGCAGCGCATTGGCCAGGATATTGAGGCTTAAACCGCCCAGGGCGGTGTAATTAAGAAGGCGCAGACGTCCCTGAGCCGTAAGAAGGGTGCCAAAAACGTAGGTGCTCCCAAAACCAATAGTGCTAAAGATTAGCCAGCCAAAAACCGGCGAGCTTAACTGGCTGTGTTCCCGGTAGAGACCATCCATGATCCAGGGCGATAGGCGCAGCGCTACTACCGAAAATGCCACCGTGCCTACCACGATGAGGGTAAAGGCCAGCTGGCTCAGTTCCCGAACGCTGCGGGTACCCGGCCGGGCACTGGCAAAAAGGGGCAGCAGTAAAACGGAAAAAAGGTAGGCGGGCTGATTGGCCGCTTCTAGCAGGCGATAGGCCTGCGCATAAACACCCGCTTCAAAGGAGCTGATGAGCTGCTCCAGCATCACGCTATCTACCCGGGTATAAAGCGCCATGAGCAGTAAGAGAAGTGCATAGGGCCAGCTTTGCCCCAACTGCTCTAGCCAATGCCGTGCTTGCCAGCGCAAACGAATAGTGGCCCCCTGCCGCCCTACCAAAACCAACCCGAGGAGGGCCGTGAGCAGCAAGCTGAGTACCTGTAAGCCCGCAAAGAGATGAATGGTGAAATAAGAACGCAGCGCTTCCTCGTAGAGGAAAATACCACAAAAGACAATGGTTAGGCCCTTGTCCAGTACACTCATCAGGCTATCAGCGCGGAAGTGCTGCAGGGCGGCCAAATGCGCCCGGAAAAAAAGTACCGCTGAACTGAGAAACTGATGAAGAACCAGAATAAGGAGGAGGGATAAGGCGCCTTGCCGGTAGCCCAAAGTGAGCCCTACTCCCAGCGCTAGTAAGCCGTAAACCAGGCCCAGCAGGAGTTTCAAAGAGAGGAGTCCCGAGAAATGGCGCTGCAGCATTTCGGGGTCTTGAGATACCCGCCGGTTGCTAAATTGGGTGAGTCCCAAATCTAGCACCATATTGAAAATAACCGCCAAACTAAATAAGGCGGCATAAAGACCGTAACTGCTGGCCCCTAAGTGGTTTTGGACCTGAAGGTCAATGCCAAAAATCCAGATCGGCTTGACTACAAAATTGACCAGCAGTAAGAGGAATAAACTGCTTACAAACTTTTGGCGCATGGGGGAATAAACCTGAGGCGAAGGTATGTATTGTGTGGGCTTATCTTTGCGGGCGTGAAAATCGCCGTCAATACCCGCTTGCTGATCCCCCAAAAGCTGGAGGGCATAGGTTGGTTTACCCGGGAAATCTTTTACCGGCTCGTACGGCAACATCCGGAGGTGGAGTGGCTCTTCCTTTTTGACCGCCCCGTTGATCCGCGGCTGGATTTACCCGAGGGGCTGCAAGTAGAGGTACTGCCTCCGCCCACCCGCCATCCGCTGCTCTGGTATCTTTGGTTTGAACAGCGGCTGCCCCGGTTTTTAGCGCAAAAAGGGGTTGACCTTTTGGTTTCGCCCGATGGTTTTGCCCCGCTGAAGGGCCCCGTCCCTGCCCTGCCCGTGATTCATGACCTCAATTTTGAGCATCAACCGCAAAATGTACCCTGGCTCACGGGGCACTACCTACGGTATTTCTTCCCCCGCATAGCCCACCAGGCCCCGCACCTGGCTACGGTGAGTGATTTCTCCCGGCAGGACCTGCACCAAACCTACGGTCTGCCCCTCCACAAGATCTCCGTGGTACCTAACGGGGTGGGGGAACATTTTCAACCCAGCACCTCAGCGGCTATTCAAAGCTACCGCCAAAAACACACCGCGGGAAAGCCCTTTTTCATTTTTATCGGGGCGCTCAATCCCCGCAAAAACCTGGAAGGTTTGCTTTCTTCCTACCAGCTATACCGCGAGCAGGGCTATCAGGCCCACTTACTGATCGTGGGCGAAGTCATGTTTGGCGCCGGGCCCGTTAAAAAGCAATACCGACGCCACCCCTTTCGCTCGGATATCCACTTTACGGGGCGTTTGGATGGAAGCGAGCTTCGAGAGGCGCTGGCGGCGGCCCAGGCGCTTTGGTTCGTATCCCATTACGAGGGCTTTGGCATTCCCATTATCGAAGCATTTCGCTGCGGAGTACCGGTGATCACGGCCCAAAATTCAAGCATGCCAGAGATCGCAGGTGAGGCCGCCTGGTGCTGCCCTTCTCATGATACCACGGCCATAACCGAAGCCATGATCCAATCCGAAGATCCCGCACAGCGCGCGCGCCGCATCAAAGCAGGCCGCGCGCGGGCAGAATACTTTACCTGGGAGAAGGCCGCCCAGCACATGTGGGAAGCCATTCAAAAAGCCCTCCCGTCATGAAACTACACCCTTCCTGGCAGGCGGAAGGCCTGGAAGCCGGCTGTGATGAAGCAGGGCGCGGCTGCCTGGCGGGACCCGTTACCGCGGCGGCGGTTATCTGGCACGATGTGCCGACAGATCTGAGCTTGCGCGACAGCAAAAAACTCCCTCCCCGCCAGCGAGAATCCTGGGCCGCCCGTATTCAAGCCGAAGCGAGTGCCTGGGCGGTAGCTCACGTTTCACCGGCCGGTATAGACCAACTCAATATCCTCCACGCTTCTTTTACCGCTATGCACCAGGCCCTCGATAAGCTTTCCTTGCGGCCGCAGCAGCTTTTGATCGATGGCAACCGCTTTCGCCCCTACCAGGACCTTCCTCATCAATGCTTCGTAGGAGGCGATGACCGCTTTGTGGCCATAGCAGCGGCTTCTATCCTGGCCAAAGTACACCGGGACCGCTTCATGAGGCAGCTTCATGAGCGCTACCCGGCTTATGCCTGGAAGAGCAATAAGGGATATCCTACTAAATACCACCGAGAAGCCCTGAACCAGGTAGGACCCAGCCCCTGGCACCGCCGCAGCTTCCTGCTCAAAAGCAAGCAAGCTTACCTGGATTTTAAATAGTAACATTCGTTTTACCTTTGTGGGCCAGCCTTGGAAAGAATGAGTCGATTTTTTACCATTAGCCTATCCTTGCTATTACTCTTGGGGGCCTGCACCGGCCCTGAAGAGCCCCAGGGCGATCCTTATCGGCTTATTCCTACTTCGGCCGTGATGGTAATGCAGGTACCCGAAGTTGCCGCTTTGCCCGCCAAAGCTCAAGAAAGTCAGGTTTACGCCGATCTGCAAGCCCTGGAAGGCCTGCAAAATTTAGGTCATTACTTTAAAAGTCTGCGCAACGCGCTGGACGGCAAGGCCTGGGAAGCCTACTGGAAAGATCGGGAAGCCTTCTTTAGCCTGCACCTCGCTGGTGCCAAGCGCTACGAGTGGCTGTATGTAAGCCCCTCGGCACCGGCCTTTGAACGGCGCCTGGCGCCCGCCCTGAAGGAAGCCGGTTGGACGCTCGAGCGCAGTACTTACGCCGGCTTTGAGATCTACGGTTTCCAATCACCAGAAGGAGCTCAACTCCACCTGGCCAATGTGGAAAATCACCTCATCGCCTCCCCTGGCCCTACCCTGGTGCAGGCCGCCTTACGGCAACAGCAAGCCCAGTATAATTTGCGTCAGGACAGCAACTTTGTACAGGCCCTATCCGCTAGCAACGAGAGCATGCCCGCCAGCCTAATGCTGCAACTCGAGAAAGCACCGGCCCTCCTAAAAAAACTCCTGCCAGCGGCTGAGCTCCCTGTATTGCCTGAGCTGGGTAGCTGGGCCCAGATAGACCTGCAAACCGACCCCGAGCAGCTCTACCTCAGCGGGATAGTGCTCCCGCCCACCGAAGAGGCTTCCTATCTCCAGGTATTCCAGAATCTCTCCACCCACCGCCCGGAAAGCCCCGCCATCGTCCCGGCCGGGGCCGGTTTTTGGCTGCATCTCAATATAGGCAATAGCGGGCAGTATTACCGAAACTACCGGGAATACCTCCGCCAAAAAGGACGGCTGGACCTCCACCAGCAGGTACTCCAAAAATTACCCACCTCGCCCGCCCCCCTCTTTGAGCGCTGGGTAGATAATGAAGCCGGCATTTTCCAGGTGGGCCGGCAAGAAGGCCAAAGCCCCCGTTTTGCTTACTTCCGCTACCGCGGTGCGCCCCAGCAGGTAAAAAAATCCCTGCGGCCTTTTACTGACACCCAGTACGTAAGCGGCTACCGGGGGTACCTTATTCATCAGATAAAAGCAACCAACCTGCTGCCACGCCTTTACGGCAAAGTTTTTCAAGATTTCCACCATCCTTTTTATACCATCTTAGAGCACTTCGTGCTTTTTGCCCAGAGCCGGGCAGCGCTCAAATTGGTCATCAATGACCTCAAGGCGGGCAGCACCATGAAGGAAAGTGAGACCTACCAAAGGGTACGCGAGAGCCTGGGAGATGCCGGTCATCTCTTGGTGATGGGCACCGCCCCCGAGGCCCAGCAACTTCTCCAGGACCTTGCCCCGGAAAGCCCAGCTATCGGCCGCGCCTCGCCTTTACAGCGTCTTAACTGGGCCGGACTCCAGATCACCGCCCGCCAGGAGGCCAGCTACCTCACGGCAGCCCTGGGCCATCGCGAACAGCGGCAAAGCCCCGTAAACCGTCAGTGGAGCCTCTCCTTACCCGAGCAGCCCACCGGCGAGCCTCAGCTCGTGCAAAACCATATGACCGGTGGATACGACGTAGCCCTGCAAACCGAAAACAACCTCCTCTACCTTATTTCTCACGACGGAAAAGTGCGCTGGAAAGTAGCCTTAGACGGCCCCATCCTGGGCCCTATCCATCAAGTAGATCGCTACAAAAACCAACACCTCCAACTGGTCTTTAACACCGCCCAAAAAATCTACATGATCGATCTGCTGGGCCGCCCCGTAGAAGGTTTCCCCGTAGAGCTCCCCCGGGCAGCCAGCGCCCCCATGGGCGTTTTCAATTATGACCAGGCCCGCCAATACCGGCTTCTGGTGCCCGCAGGTAAACGCCTGCTCAACTACTCCATCCGGGGGGAGCCTACACCCGGATGGCAATTTAAAGAAGCCAGAAGCCCCCTGATAGGAGCCCCCCAGCACTTCAGCGTAGCCGGACGTGACATCATCGTATGCCTCAGCCAGAGTGGTAAGCTTTACCAACTCAATCGCCGGGGGCAGGAACGTTTTCAGCTGGAAAAACAGATCCCCGAGCTCAAGAGCCGCTTTTACCTCAAAGCAGCCCAAACCCTTAAAAAATCCGAATTACTGGCCAATAGCAATTCCGGCCAGCTCTACGTGATCCACCCCCGCGGCACAGCCGAATCGCTTTATCTGGACCCTGCCAAACCCGCTGATCACTTTCTCTATTTCCAGGAGCGCTACATTTTTACGCACGGCCCGGAATTGATCGTCAAAAATCCGGACGCGCCCTTTACCGTCCGGCTGCCCAAAGCCATCAGCCACCGGCCCAAGGCTTACCAGCGCGGTAGCCAGTTTTACCTGGGGGCCTTCTCCCGCGAGGCCCAGCAAATCCACCTTTATGACGCCGAGGGGCGCTCCTATCCCGGCTTCCCGGTATTTGCCCAGGGCCCCTTTGACATGGGCTCCCTCCGGCGCAACCGTACCCTTAACCTCATCACCTACAGCCTCGACGGCACCGTCATCAATTACGCCCTGCGCTAGCACCTCCCGCCCGCTTTTATTTTGAGGCCTCCCGGCCAAATGTGGGAGCGTCCCCCCTCTCCTATTGCCTCCCCATGCTCCCCCCACCTACGGGGGTTAAAACGGCTTTCCTCTGCCCAAACTACCCAAAAGTTACCCACTTTTTACCACAATTATCTTATTCTTTTAAAATGCTGATTTTAAGTGTTTTGAAATAAGGATTTAAAGTCCATATACCCATGCAATAGGAAAACTTTTCAACACTTTAGGGACTAAGTGGGAAAATGTGGAGTTATCTTTATACTTTTGGGTCAAGAAGTGGAAAAACCATAAAATGCTGAACCTGATAGGGGTACACGAGTGCAAAATGGACGCAAAAGGGCGCCTGGCCATACCACGCGGCCTGAAGCGTCAGCTGCAGCCTTTCCTGGCAGAGGGGTTTGTGCTTAAGCGCAGTGTATTTCAGCCCTGTTTGGAGCTCTACCCCATGCAGGAATGGGAAAAGGTGATGGGTAAAGTCAATAAGCTCAACCGCTTCGTCAAAAAGAATAACGACTTCATCCGCATGTTTACCGCTGGTCTGAAGCTGGTGGAGCTGGACGGAAACGGACGCATCAATGTCCCTAAAGACCTGATGCAGTACGCTGAACTCCAGGGGGAACTGACCCTGGCGGCCGCAGCCAATCTCATCGAGGTATGGGATAAACAGCGTTACGAAGCCTCCATCGATGTTTCAGATGATGACTTCGGCCAGCTGGCCGAAGAAGTAATGGGCAGCTTTAACGACGATGATGATGACGATGCCATATCATAAGGCCGCCCTGCCCGGTGAAAGCCTGGCCTGGCTTAATTTAAAGCCCGGAGGCACCTATGTAGATGCCACTCTGGGTGGAGGCGGCCATAGCCGGCTTATCCTGGAGACGCTGCAAGGGGGCCGGCTCTATGGCCTGGACCAAGATCCCGCCGCCGCGCCTAATGCCCCCGCCGATGAACGCTTTACCCTACTGCAAGGTAATTTCCGCCACCTACGCCGGCTTTTGCGGCTGCACGGAGTAGCGCAGGTCGATGGTCTCCTGGCCGATTTTGGCGTATCCTCTCATCAATTTGATGCCGCCGAAAGAGGTTTTAGCCTCCGCCATGAAGGCCCCCTGGACATGCGCATGAATCCTGATAAACCCCTCACCGCCGCCCAGCTACTGAATGATTATCCAGAGGCGGAACTCCGCCGTATTTTTAAGCAATACGGCGAAATCAGCCAGGCCGGCCGTCTGGCCCGGATGATAGTAAAGGCCCGCCCCCTGGAAACAACGGCACAGCTCAAAGAAACCGCTCGTAGCCTGGCCGCTCCTCAGCGGGAAAACCGCTTCCTCGCTCAAGTATTTCAGGCCATCCGGATAGTGGTCAATGAGGAACTCAGCGCCATAGAAGAATTTCTCCAGCAGCTGCCCCCTCTCCTTAAACCGGGCGGAAGAGCGGTATGCTTAAGCTACCACTCCCTGGAAGATCGCCTGGTGAAAAACTTCTTTCGCTACGGCAATACCGAGGGACGGCCCCAAAAAGACTTTTACGGCCACCTGCAGCGGCCGTTAGAGCCTTTAACCCGTAAACCCATTTTCGCTCAGGACCAGGAAATAGAAGCCAACCCGCGTGCCCGCAGTGCCCGCCTGCGCGCCGCTCAAAAAGCCCGGGAAGATGACCAATAAAGATCGCCCCTCCCTGCGCAAGCTGATTACCGGCCGCTTTCTGACCTCCCCCCGCTGGGCCGCGCAGTGGCCCTTCCTGGTATATCTGGGGGTGCTGGGCATGGTCATGATCGCCAGTAGCCACGCCGCCGAACGAAAAGTTTACCGCATTGCGGAACTGCAGGAACAGGTAAAAGAACTCAGTTCTGAGTACATAAGCCTCCATACCCGCCTAATGAACGAGAGAATGGAGTCGCGAATAGCCCGCCGCGCCAAAAAAATGGGGCTACAAGAGCCCGTCAGCCCGCCTGTTATTATCAAACCACGCTCCCCCAAGAAGGATGCCGCGCATGACTGATCAAGGCCACATACTGAAATATGGCTACACCTTTACGGTGCTCTTCATCCTGGTGGCGCTGGCCATCGTGGCGCAGCTTTTCATGATCCAGTTTGGAGAAGGTCCTCAGCTCCGCAAACAGTCCGAGCGGGAAGTAATCCGGGAAATACCTATCGAAGCCGAGCGGGGCAATATCTACAGCAGCGACGGCCAGCTGCTGGCCACGACGATGCCCGTGTACGACGTGCACTTTGACCCGGTGACGGTGCCCTTTGAGACCTTTGCCAATGAGCTCCCCGCCCTGGCCAGGGGATTGGCGCAGGAGCTGGGCCTCTACCGAGCCGCGCGCTGGGAGAAAAAACTTCAGGAAGCACGCAATCAAGGGCAGCGCTATTACCCCATCGCAGAACAGGTCAGTTACCAAAAGCTGCAGCGCTTGCGCCACCTCCCCATTTTTGAGAATGGCCAGTTTAAGGGGGGCTTTATCGTAGAACAAAAGCATTACCGCAAAATGCCGCTGGGCAAAATCGCCGAGCGAACCATCGGACGGGATAGACCCCACCTTTCCACGGGGCTCGAAGGCGCCTTTGAACGCATCCTTGAGGGGCGTAATGGCCTGCGCCTTAAGCAAAAAGTGAAAGGCGGCCACTGGAAGCCCATTACCGATCATTATGAGGTAGAGCCCCGCAATGGCCTGGATCTGGTAAGCACCCTCGATACCCGCATGCAGGATGTAGCCCATCACGAGCTCCTCCGTGCCCTGGAACGCTACGAAGCCAATCACGGAACGGCTGTGGTCATGGACGTGCAGACCGGGGCCATTAAAGCCCTGGCCAATCTGGGCCGTACCGAGGAAGGCACCTATTACGAAAAGCGGAACTATGCCATCTGGGAAAGTACAGAGCCTGGTTCCACCTTTAAGCTGGCCTCCGTATTGGCCCTCCTGGAAGACGGCTTTGCCGATACCAGTACCCGGGTGAATACCGGCAATGGACACCTCCGGATTTACAACGCTAATATCTACGACAGCCGGCCGGGGGGCTACGGCGAAATAAGCCTGGCCGATGCCTTTGCCTACTCTAGCAACGTGGGCATTGTCAAGTTGATAAACCAGCACTACGGAGACCAACCCCGTAAGTTTGTGGACCGCCTTTACAACCTGGGGCTCCACCATAAACTGGGACTTCCTATACGGGGAGAGGGCCAGCCCTTTATTCCTACCCCGGGGCAGGGAAAATGGAGCGGGCTGAGCCTTCCCTGGATGGCCTTTGGCTATCAAGTAAGCTTTACGCCGCTACAAATTTTAAGCTTATACAATGCCGTAGCCAACGATGGCCAAATGGTAAAACCCCGGTTGCTGGAAGCTACCCGCCGGCACGGCCGCACCCTGGAGGAGAAAAATACCCAGGTATTGCAAGCCAGCATTTGCTCCCGCCGCACCTGCGAGGCCCTTCAAGCCCTCCTTCGCAGAGTAGTAACCCACGGTACCGCCCAAAACATAAACAGCCCTCAACTTCCCCTGGCCGGCAAAACGGGCACCTGCGAGCTCAACTACTGGAAGGGCGCCGAACATCAGTACCAGGCCTCTTTTGTGGGCTATTTTCCCGCGGATAAGCCCCGTTACTCTTGTATCGTGGTTATCAACAGCCCCAACTATCACCGGGGCTACTATGGATCAGCCGTAGCGGCGCCCGTTTTCCGGAACATTGCGGAGAACATCTTTGCCGCCGCTCCCAAGCCGCTTTTGACCGAAAAGCCCCTGGCTAGGAAGGACACCTTTGGCCGGCAGGCCGATATCAAGGCCACCCTCCGGGCTCTCCGCCCCGGTAAGCCTCTCCCCTCCCTCAAAGGACTGCCCGGCGCGGCTCTGCTTAGCCGGCTGGAAAATCTGGGCTTTCAGGTAAAAATAAATGGCAATGGCCGGGTAAACTGGCACTACCCTCCCGCTGGGACGGTGCTCACTACCAAACAACTGATAGAACTAAAACTGGGATGAAAACACTGCGGGACATACTCTACGGCGTGGCCTTGCTCCGAACGGCCGGGGATACCCAGGCCGGCGTTAAAGGGCTGGCGCTGGACTCCCGAAAGGTAGCCCCGGGATTTCTCTTTGCCGCCTTACGTGGAACCCAGGTGGATGGCCATGCCTTTATAGACCAGGCCGTAAAACAAGGCGCCACGGCCATTCTCTGTGAAGAATGGCCGGCAGAAAAGACGCCCGGGGTGTGCTACCTGGTGGTCAAGAACAGCGCCCGGGCCCTGGGCATAGTGGCCGATAATTATTACGACCGCCCCAGTGCGGAGCTCCAGCTCGTGGCTATAACCGGTACCAATGGTAAAACCACCACCGCCACCCTCCTCTATCAGCTGGGCCAAAACTTGGGACACACTTGCGGGCTCATTAGCACCGTACATGTGCGGGTAGGAGAGGAAGAAAGACCGGCTACCCACACCACGCCCGATCCCATTTACCTCCATAGCTGCCTGCGCGACATGGCGGACGCGGGCGTTTCGTACGTGTTTATGGAGGCCAGTAGCCACGGCATAGATCAAGAGCGAATGGCCGGCCTGAAGCTCAGAGGAGCTGTTTTTACCAACCTGAGCCGGGACCACTTGGATTACCACGGCAGCTTCCAAAATTACCTGCACGCCAAGAAAAAACTCTTTGACGAACTTCCTAAAGGAGCCTTTGCCCTCACCAATATCGATGACAAAAACGGTAAGGTGATGCTCCAAAACTCCGCGGCGGAACGGTATAGCTACGCCTTGAAAAGTGATGCGGATTTTAAAGGCCGCCTACTGGAACAGCAGCGCCACGGCATGCTGCTTCGCTTGGGGCAGCAAGAGGTGTGGGTGCGGCTCCTGGGCCAGTTTAATGCCTACAATGTACTGGCCCTTTACGCTGTAGCTCAGCTACTGGGCGAAGAAGAGCTGGCCGTGGCCACGGCCCTAAGTAAGCTGCAGCCCGTAAGGGGCCGCTTTGAATACATTCAGGCACCAGGTGGAGGGCTTACCGTGGTGGTGGATTACGCCCATACCCCCGATGCCCTGGAAAATGTGCTCCAAACCCTCCAAGAGATGAGAGCTATCGGCGGCAAGATATGGACCATTATAGGCTGTGGTGGCAATCGCGACAAGGGCAAGCGGCCCGAAATGGCCCAAATAGCCGTCCGGTACAGCGACCAAGCCATTTTTACCGCCGATAATCCCCGCCATGAAGACCCCGAGACCATCATCGAAGATATGACAGCCGGGGTTCCCGGACGGGAGAATCGATACCTCAGCATAAGCAACCGCCGGCAAGCTATCAAAACAGCTCTCCAAATGGCCGGCGCCGCAGATTTGGTCTTGATAGCCGGGAAAGGACACGAAAATTACCAGGAAATAGCCGGCGAACGCAAGCCTTTCGACGACCTTGCCGTAGCCCGTGAATTCTTGCCAAAAGCCGGCCGCTGATGCTCTACTATCTCTTCCAATACCTGCACCGCGTGCACGACCTCCCCGGGGCCGGGGTATTTCAGTTTATCACCTTTCGGGCCGCCCTGGCCTTGATATTGTCACTCCTGATCGCCCTGGTTTTTGGTAAGCAACTCATTCGCATGCTTCAGCGCCAGCAAGTGGGCGAAACGGTGCGCGACCTGGGCCTCAGCGGCCAAATGGAAAAAGCGGGTACCCCTACCATGGGCGGCCTTATCATTTTGCTGGGCATCCTGGTGCCTACCCTCCTGGTAGCCGAACTCAAAAACGTATACATCCTCCTTATGCTTATCACCACCGTGTGGATGGGGCTGGTGGGATTTCTGGACGATTACATAAAAGTATTCCGGCGCAATAAAAAAGGCCTACCAGGGCAGTTTAAAGTAATAGGCCAGATAGGCCTGGGCCTCATCGTGGGCGGTATTATGTACTTCACGGTGATGTTACCATAAAAGAAAGGACCCACACCGCCCAGGAGTACCGCCTGGATAGTGGGGAAACCGTGCGCCAACTA
>Ga0102930_1000249_pt1 | contig 18230 bp, 12 predicted proteins | sample SalPon1_B_H2O_MG_FD_84514 | JGI IMG/M metagenome (GOLD analysis project Ga0102930, IMG submission 84514) | Salt pond water microbial communities from South San Francisco under conditions of wetland restoration - Salt Pond MetaG R1_B_H2O_MG | ecosystem: Environmental > Aquatic > Non-marine Saline... | reverse complement strand
TTGTATATATTAAAAATTCAAACTACCTTTGTCAAATTCATCACAGAAGCTAAAGACTTCTGTGTTTTCTTTGACGTTCAATATAAATTAGAAGAGGAGTTTTTTTGTATAGAACTATTAGAGAAACCACTAACTGGCTTTGATCAAAGGTTAGACAGAGGTGATTTTGACGTCTTTTTCAATTCTGACGATCTTTAAAAAATCTGAATAATTATTTTGTGGGTAGAGATTTACTTAGTATATTTGTCGTCTAATTAAAATACAAGTTATGGATATATTTGACAACTATCACGAAGACAACGACAAAATCATAGACCAAGAGACATTTGAAAAGGTCAAGCAGCTCCAAGAAATAACCAGTGAGGTTAAAGATCTTAGTCTTAAAGAAAAGGCTATAAAAGAAGACCTAAAACAAACAGGTAAGTCTAAGTTTATAGAAAAATATCAAAAAGACAACCAAAACCCTGGGACTTTGACCATTGAGGTTGAGGGTGATTTAGGTGAAACTGCTAGATTTACTTTTTCCCCATCTGATAAATATAAGGCTATTAAAAGTAGTAAAGAAGCTGACTTGATAGAATCTAATGTTGGGGAGAAAGTAGTTGAAAGAGAACTCATCCATAGTTTTGATCCTAAATTACTTGAAAAGTATAAAGAAACTATTAGTAATATGATTTTCAATTCTGAAGAAATTGAAAATGAAGACAAATCAAAGTTGATTGTAGCTGAAGAAAAATACAAAATTAAGCCAGGTCTTATCAATGAAATGGTTAATTACGAAGATATCCAAGAAGTAATGGATAACGTTAAGCCAGTCATTTCTATAAAAAACCCTAAAGTTGATTAAAAAACTCAGTCTATCAAAATAGGGTGAAAATGTAACTTAGTGGTCATCTTTGGTTGGTTCTACATAACCATCCATAGATAGACCACTTAGTTCTCCGTTAATCTCATTGATGACTTTTTCTATATTACTAATTGTATTATCTAAAACAGAATGGATTATATTCAAAAACGAATACATTTTAAGTAAATTATCACCACTATTGTAGAAGTTACTCTCACTTATAGAAATTATAAGATCCATTGTTAAGTCCATTTTTTCTATTAAAGTATTTTTCATTTTCACCACAATAATATTTGGGATATTATTTTCCCTCATAGTATCCTCCATTTTCTTTATTATATCAGTGTGTAGTGTGAGTAAGTTCTTTTTTATCTCACTGTTATCCATTTTTTTATAATCCTTTTCGTTTATGAATTTCTTTATTTCACTTTTATATGTTCTAAAATAAATTTGTAAATATTTTCTAAAAACTACAGTTCTATAATCAGTTCCGAAAGTCAAAGAAGGTATCTGATTATAGACCCAAAAATCAATATAATTAAACATATCGTGATTTTTAACATCCGAATCAGTTATTTCCTTATTATTCCTTTTTTTCTTTTTAGAAAAAAATCTAACAACAGAGTTCATAAATGGTTGGAACATTTTGGACCTTAAAAAAGCAATAATAGATGCTGTTAATATAGTTGCACCTAAACCTATTATCTCTTTAAATTTTATGAAAAAGTCTATATAATCCATTGATTTCTTTTTAATTTTATTGTTAGATATTACCCATTCCCACTCCCATTCTCTTCATTAGGTAGAGTTTTCCATTACTTTCAAATCTGGACCCCCAGATAAAGTTCTTAAAGAAAAGAGTTTATCTTCAAATAGCGCATTTAAGTCTTTACCTAACCCACTCTTACAAAGGTATGTGAATTGATTCTCCTCAACTAAGTATCTATCAACTTTATATAAGAAATCCTTTACTTTCCTGTATAGACTCTTTAGTTTTTCTTTATTGTTTTTGAAATACCTATATTCTATAAACTTTGATTCTAATCCCCTTAAATACCTACTTTTCCAGGCTTTTATTTTAGTTTTAAACACTAAATTATACAAGAACCTAACACCATCTAAATGCTTATTAATTAGTAGTGTTCGGTTTTTAGTTGAGTAAACACAATATTTATACAATCTTAACACCTTCTTTAGAACTTTTTTAATTACACTTGTATATATTAAAAATTTAATTATTTTTATCAAATTCATCACAGGAGATAAGAGTTTTTTGATTTCCTTTGACGTTTAATATAAAAATGTATTCATATTAAGTTCAAAAAACGAGAATTTTTTGATAATTGTGTAACAAACAATTAAATATATATCTACGAAAATACAAATAAGAAATTGGTTTTAAAATACGATAAAAGCAAAAACAAATTAATAATCACAGAATCTGAAAGGATTGAATACAACCAAGTGAAGCTTTGGTTGAACAGATATGTTAAGGGATATCGTTTTACGCCTGCTTTTAAGAGAGGGGTATGGGATGGTAAAATAGACAATTTTAAAAATGGAGTTTTACCTGTTGGTCTGTGGAAAGAAATAGCACTATCCCTACAAGAGATTGGAAAAAAACTTAAAATCGAAAACACAAAAGATTTCCCATTAAATAGAAAAATAAAATTAGAAAATGTAGAAGAATTTTGCCAAGATTTCTTTAAAGACCATTATATACTTGACGAAAACCAAAAAGACAAAAAAGATTTTTTTCCTTATGAACATCAAATACAATCAGCTTTTTCGATTTTAAGAAACCGATACTGCACCGCTGAAATAGCAACATCTGGTGGTAAATCTTTAATTATAAGTATTGTATTTCTATATATTTTAAGAAATATAAACCCAGAGGCTAAACTCTTACTAATAGTTCCTTCTATTACACTAGTTACTCAATTTTACGATGATATTATGAACTATAACTATGGTTTCAATAAAGAGAATAAAAATCCAGTGGATTTAAGAATACAAGAAATAATGAGTGATAAACCCAGACAATGGCACGGCGATAAAGAACCTAATTTGGTTATTTCTACCTATCAGAGTTTGTCTAAAGTCACTAATTTCGGGAAAAAATTTTACAGAGATTTCTACGGAGTTGCTTGTGATGAAGCACATATGGCTAAGTCGGATAGCTTTGTGAAGATATTAAAAAGAACTGGTCCTTATAGTTACTATCAGTTTGGGTTATCCGGAACTTTTCAAGACGACGGATACGCTGAGTTTATTACCATTCAATCACTCACTGGACCGAAGGTAAACAAAGTAAAAGCTAAAGAACTACAAGAAAAAGGGTTTATATCAAAAGTAAGAATATCTCAAATTCATTTAAATCATGATGATTATGAGTTTAGGGATAGATTAAAAGAGATAAAGAAAAATCCAGACTCTGGTGCTTTAGCTTATAGATTGGAAGGTGATTATATAAGAGAATCCAAAAAAAGGATGGATTTCATCAATAAGTTAATGAAAAATATAAAAAATAACACCTTGATATTGTTTAATATAATAGACTATGGTTATGATTTAAGGGATAGTTTAGAAGAATATTTCCAAGATGAAATAAGAAATGGAAAATTAGAACTTCACATGATTTACGGGGAGGTCAAAAAAGATGAAAGAGAACAAATAAAAGAAAAAATGGAACTCAACGATGGAGTGGTTAGAATTCTATTAGCTACTTATGGGACCTTATCTACAGGTGTTTCAATAAAAAACATTCACAACATAGTGTTCAGTGAGGGTTTTAGAAGTGAACAACGTGTTATTCAAAGTATAGGAAGAAGTTTGAGACTCTATGAAACAAAAAACGTAGCGTCAATTTATGATTTAGTTGATGTTTTCTCTGAAGAAAATTCAAATAATGTGTTATTAAGACACGGATTCGACCGATTAAAATTATACAAAAAACACGAATACCCCTTTAAAGTTAAAAAATTCTTACTTTAAGACTTTCTAATCGGATTTTTACCCACTACATCTTTTTTAACTAAAACTTCCCAAAGTTTTATTCTTTTCCCATCTACCTCGACTACCATATCATTTGATATACGGGTGTTAAGTGAATTTACCATAGTTCTAATATTTAATGGAGACCTTGTTTTATAATTAGATGTTAAGTAGTCTAATAGATATAAAACTTCTTCTTTTATGGATGATGGGATCTCAGGTCTTATTTTACCCATAACATCTCTTATTCTGTTGAGTATTTCTTTATGATTTAAATCTAAGTCTATATGAGAAGAAGCCCTACTTATAATAGTTGGGTCTAAGTCCTTGGATTTTAAATTAGATATAAAAATTATTTGTCCGGTAAATATAAAACTTTCTGGTAATTTGCCTTCATTACTATAGGAAAAGAGTTCTTTGTTGTCTGCTTTTGAGATGTCTCCAGTGTAGTTCGCTAAAATATCATTCATAGACATATCCTTGGTATCAAAATGACTTTTGAGTATTCTTGATACTTCTCTTTCAGGGTAACTATCTAAGGCTGCTTTTAAAATGTTAATACTTTCCTTACTTTTAAAAACAGAATCGCAGTCGTCAAAAACTATCAGTTCATCATGTCTTTTAAATAATGTTTCGTATAGACCACTCTCAGAGATACCCCCCTTTATAAATTTAAAAGAGCTTCTAGATTCTAATAAAGCTTCTTTAACATCATGGGTTTTACCTAAACCAGATTCCCCAGTTACAATAAGAGAGTTAGCATATCCATGAGATACTTGTAATACTCTATATTTGATTTCCTGAAACTCGTCAAGATTTATTTCTTCAAGTTCGTCACTACTTAAGTTTGCGATAGAATTTACCTCGGATACCTCTTTTTCTGATTTTTCTAAATTCATTTCGTTATCTTCCTCTAAAACCATGTTATTAAAGTAATTAACAATTAAATCGAAAGCTTTCATAAGACCCCCACCATTTAAATTAATTGTATGGTCTGGGTTATTCAAATAAGGATACAGAGAAACTTTTTTCCATAAATCTATTGATACAATTTGATGGCCGGTATTTTTTTTGGACCAGTTAAATCTAATTGCTTCATCGTTTATAGTTCTAAATAATCTTCCGTTGAGTTTACTTCCAACTTTCTTTACTATCCAATCTTCTCCATACTCAGCAAATATACCAATTTTTTTGTAGAGTATTTTCTCGATAAGATCATACACTTTTCCCAACGAGTTTTCAACAACCGATTCCCTTAAAAATCTATCTCTATTTTTAATGTACATATCAAAGGTATATATTTTTTAAAAAAACTAAAAATTAATTGATGAAATTGCTTGTGATAGAAGAAAATCTCTCAGAAGGTTCCTGATATCTAAGAGTGGTGTTTAAAATCTCACCATCATCTTGATCGAAGGTAATTTCAAATGATTTTTCGATATTTTTAACTTGCCCATACCCATTACTTGATTTACAAGAAACTACAACAAAAGGATCTAAAGAACTATCTATAGTGAAGTTAAAAGGCAACATCATATCTTCACCACTTCTATATTCGTTTATTTTTTGAACTGGTAGTAAATTAACTTCTTTCCATTTTGTTATTTTTTCCCATAAAACAAAATCTTCGTTTTCTAAATTAGAATTCTCTTCTGGGTCTAAATCTATAAACTTGAACTTATAGTTAGATTTAATACTCTCAAAATCTTCGATAAATCTTCTAATTTCAAACTTAGCTTCTTCTAAATTAGCTGGTTTTTCGCCTTGATAATTTTCTTCTGGTTGATTAATTAAAATGGTAGCTAATTGCTCTATTACAACTTCGTCCCTTTCAATTATATCACACCATTTATCGGGTATTTCTTCTTTTATAGTATCTATAATATCAAAGTCTATCAATAGTCTCTCCTCGACTAAAGAAAAATAACTTGGACGAGTCTGTGATTGAAAAATTATATCCGATAAATCACCGAAGAAATTGTCAAATGTGGAATTTGTCTGTGAAGGCGTGCCAACAGCACAATCCCCTTCAAAGCCAAGGAAAGGTAAGTAGTTAGCATCCCTCTCTGTGAATGTGAAAAGATAAACATCTCTATCGTATCTAACTATATCACCTCTTTGGTAAGAGTTTTCAAATTGCCAGTTCTCTAAGTCTTCATAAAAATTAGGGTTATTGTTTTTATTAATCGATTCCGAACTATCTACTTGTAGTGTCTCTAAAGTAGGATCGACAAACACATTCTCGAAAATCTTGCCATCAAATTTTACCCTATCACCGAGTTTGTAACTCTCAAAGGGGTCCCATTGGGGATGAGTTCTATATGTTCTTATATTTAATTCAAAAAAATCTGGTTTTAGCTTTTCTTCACCTACACTAAATTCTACCTTGGTTGTGAAAACATTACTCCCACTCTCGATAGGCATTAAATAACTCTCATCTATAAAAAATTCAACCGGGGATATTTCATCTTTGATTGATATGTTTTTTACCATAGAGGGGGTATTATAAATCTGTAGTTCATCCTTGAAATCCGCTCTACCTGTGATATCTAATATCTGATGAGTCACCGGGACTATGTTATTTTCAAGCCACCTTTTAAGTCCTCTTAATTTTATAATAACCTCATCTAAGGAAAATGTTGATAATTTATTACCATGGAAATCTGTTAGCTTATAAAATAAGTTAAATAGCTTAGTTTCTTGGAAGTTTTCATTAGGGAAGTCCCAGAATTTATAATTTTCTGTCCAACCCTCGACGCTATTGTCAAATATATCTGGTATCTCAACAGCTGTTAATTTTCTAAAGTTCTCACTTTCTGGGTTTATATTTTGGAAATATTCGTTTAGTTGTAAATCATTATAACCGAAAAGATTTATCGCGTTTATTATACTTTTATATGCCCCCAAATAATTAAAAATCTCGTTCCTAACATGAATCATTTCTTTTCTTTTCTGATTTATAAAGGTGTAATCAACTCCTCCTTCTTTAACGTCATATTCTCTAAATATAAAAACATCCTTGGGGTTAATTAATTTACCGGTATTGGAAAGCTCTGTTCTGTATCTTGGGTCTTCTATTTCTGTTTGACCTTTAATATTTATCTCACAAATAATTTTGTCTAAAACCTTTATTTTAGTGTTTAGATAAATATTTGATTCTGTATTGGTTCTACTAATCTTAGTTGATTGTTTTGTAAAAATTAAATCACTTGTGTATTCTATGACTAATTTCTTTTTAAATATTTTAAGAATTTTTCCAGTAATACCATCATTGTTACTTACTAAATTGGGATCCTCTGAGTTGTTTTCAATATTTATTTGTATAATCTGACCTTCTTTTAAATTCGTGTTGGTTTTCTCTAAAGTTTCTTTGTTAATGGTGGAAAGAAATGTGTCACTGGAATTTTCATTGAGTGTTATTTCCCCATTTTTTGTTTCGGTGTTATGGGAAAAACTTAAAAATTGTTCAGGTAGTGTAACTGGAAATTTTTCTGATTGAAAGCTATCATAACTTTCAAATTTTACTGATATATCTTGGTTTTCGGTGATATAAAAATCTTTCTCGTCTACCCCTTCTTCTTTGGAGTTATACCCTAAAAAAACTTGTAATCCTTCTGGGATAAAAGATACATTTTCTTCACTATCGTTATAATCAAGCTCGAAAGATAACCTATCGAAGATTGTCTGTTGGGAATTACTATCATTTACTTTATCGGAGTCTAAATTTGGTGTTGACTTTAATCTGGGGTTAGGAAGGGGTTTTTCACCAGTATATTGAAGTCCTTTTTGGATATGATCACCTGAAATGTCAAAAATAAAAATATTTTCTGTTTCACTATTTTCTAACTCTACAATCCATTGAGCCTTAGGGGATCCAGAATTAGAATAGTTCTTACGTGGCCTTCTTATGAACTCTCTTGTTTTTAAGTAAATAAAATCCTCAGATATTTGTTCATTCAATCCACCAAGTTGGGTTTCGGGCTCAACTATAGAACTTTCTACTTGTCTTTGATTATAAGAAGTCTCAGAACTTACTAGTATATTTGAAAAACTCTTATATTGTTGTAAAACAGAGTCTATGTTTAATTGAGTTACTAAATTTTCATTACTACTTAAACCAATAATACTTTTATTCCCCCTATTAAAAATTATTTTATCCGATTCATCGAATGTATCAATGGTTTCAAAAATTTCGTTTTTTAATGTACTAAAAATATGTAACTCACCACCCTGTTGTTGAGATATGTATAAGTTAGAATCAACTGGATTATACATTAAAACTCCGAAAGTTGATATATTAAAAGTCTCTACAAAATTATTTTCGTTTATTTTATGTAATTTACCATCTTCGGATAAAACCCAAAAACATTTAATAAAACTATCCATAGCTACTGAATAGAAACTACCCAATTCGATTTGTAAACTATTTAATTGGTTATTATCTTTATCTATCATTTTTAATTCCCCATTGTCGTTTAAATAAAGTGAACCATTGAATGGATTGTAATGAATTTTCTTGTTTTCATTTAAGGGACTTCCATTTAATCGACTTACAAGCCCGATAGAATCTGTTTTTGGGGTTTCTATAAAAAAACTTGTATCTCTTTCACTATCTCTATTTGTATCGATTCTATATAATTTTTTATCGGAATCTATATTTATGTCTCTATTTTTTCTTGTAAAAACGTATATTTTTCTATCGTCTCTATTAAAGGTCAATTCCCCGAAAAAATATCCAGGTAGGTAATCCTCACTGGTTGTGGAAAAATTCTTAGTTACTTTAAGTATTCTATCAGAGTCTGTATGTGATATATAACTCGAACCAGTGATTGTATCAATAGCAATGTCCCATCCAGTTCCAAGGGTATCTATTTCTTGGGAAATACCCCCAAGAAGTGGATTGACAACTATTAATGATTGTGATGTTAAAATATAAAGAAGACCATTGACTGGGTTAATTATCTGTTTTATGGGATCACCATTTAAAGATAAGCGTTTTTTTATCTTAAAAGTATTCCCGTCGACAATATTTAGATTATTTTCAGAAAGTATGTATATTTGGTCGTTTAAGTTTAACAAGTCAATATCAATGGGAAGACTATCGATGCTGAGTTGATCAGTTCTGAATTTATCTTCGTTTTCAATTTGAATGTTATTTTCTTGGTCTGGATCGAATCCAAAAGCATTATCTCTTTGTATTTTGATTATAGAATTTCCAGATAAGACACTATAAAAATCACCAGATTTTTCTATAATTTCACCCGTTACATTTCCCTGGTCTGAAGGGGATGTTATTGTATCACCTACTTGGTAGTCTTCTCCAAAAGAAAGATTAAAAAACGCATTTTGAGGATCATCCTCAAGACTACCAAAAAACGGACCCTGATAGGATAAGATAATTCTTGTAGGGTCTAAGAATATAATATTATATTCTTGGTTGTTTAACACATTATCCGAGTTGTTAATACTTATTATTTGTCCAGTCGAGAAGCATTCTTCTTCAAAGTTTATATCTTTGTTTTTTTGACGTATCTGGTTAGACGATAAAATAAGACCCTCATTTCCTTTCGTGAAATTTATTACTTCAAATACTTTTTCACCCTGGGTGAATGTCTTACCGGTGTATATCTTACCTAAATCTATTTTATTTTTTTGTTTTCTTTTTAGAAAAATTGATTTAGTTCTTTTCTCTGCTATTATACCGAGTTCATTTAACAGAAAATCATTTTTTTGTATCCAAGATTCAATAGTTTTATCAATAGTATTCTCAACTGGACAAGAAAAAACTCTCTTGTTAATCTCAATTGAAAATAATGAATTTTTATCCCCTATTTTGTTTAAAACTATTAATTTACTAGGTATAAAAAAGTCAGCAGTATCTCCAACCTCAACTTCTACCTCTAAAGGTATATTCGGGTATCGAGTCTCCAAAACTATTGAATTATTAAGTGTGGATAATACCCCTTGTGAAAAGTTATCTATTGATGGTAATATACCTTTTCTTTCCAAATTAAATTTATGTAAATTAAACCAAGTTTTAAGTGTTTTATCTATACTTTCTTCTAGGTCTAAATCACCATTTTGATCGAAAATTATAGTTGAGTCTATTTCAAATACTTCCCCATTAATCTTAACAATAAGTCCAAACTCATCTATATCTTCGATGACAACTCTTTGTTGGTTTCTTTGACTTAGTTCCTTTGGTTTCTCTTCTATTAAAGGCTCTTCAACTTCTATTACTTTTTCCAATTTCCTTTCTTTAAAGGAAACCTCTGTGAGGTAATCAAGTTCTACTATTGAGGTTTGTTTTATCTCAAAGTTGCTATTTATGCCCTTCCAGTATATTTCCGAGGACTTACTTAGCTTATCGAACTTTACTGAATTTACACCATCGTCGGAAAAATAAGCATAGCTATTCGATGAAAACCTGTCCTGTGATACTGGGACTTCTAAACCATCTACCCTCAAGGTTATTGATGTATCTTGATGAGGGTCATAGGTAAATTTATATCCCGTTGGTGAGAAATTAGTCCCGTTGGTTTGATTTCCCGTAAATCGATCAGTTTTATGGATAAAGAATTCAACATCAATATAATCTGTTGGGTATTTATTCTCTATAACACCAAAACTATCTAATGGATCTATTTTAGCATTTAGTTTTAAGGACGAAAGGGTTGGTTTAAAGTCTTCAATTGCTTTACTTAGATTTTCTCTTTTTGTTAAATTTGGATCTATTAAATAATCTAATTGTATTTCATTTGTCAAAAGAAATAAATTAGAATTTATTATAACCTCGTCTTCTATATCTTCATTTACTTTTAAAAAATCCGACTTCACCCAAAATTCGGTATTTTTTGGTGTAATAGTAGAGTTAGCTGTTTGTTTATAAGTCTTAATACAATGGTAAATTTCACCTTCATATAATACCTGAGAAGGTGGGGTTGTTTGGTCTTCTTGGAAGTATTTTGTCGGTGAGGTCTTATTGAATACTGGTATATTTATAGAAGTTAGAGTCTTTGAATTTAATTTTGAATTAGTCAATTTAAAACTCCTTGACTGGCTAAATAAATCAGAGACAGGTCTTGATAATTTTACCAATTTTTTATCTGAAATTAAATTCACCTCACCATTATAAACACTCAAATTACTTGTTTTATTTATGACCTTGATGGTTAAATCACCATTTAAATCCTCAATGAAAATTTTATGGGAGAATAAATCATTATCATTGAGATTTTTATTTTTAACAGAATAAATACCTGTGTTACCTTCTTCTGAATTCACCAGGTTTATTTTTTGGCCAGTAAAAATTTTATTGTAAAAATTTGGCTCACTCCATTCCGGGAGTTTATTTTCAAAATCTTCTGTGATATAATCTTTTATTTTAATTAGATTAGTACCCGAAACAATCAAGTCTTCGTATTGAGAATCATCTTCAACTCGTCCACCTACTTCAGACACGAAATCGAAATTATTTTGATTGGTTATAATCAATATAGCGTTTCTTTTTGTTTGAATAACAGTATAGACTTTTTGAGTGGTTATATCAAAAATATCTCTATTAAATTTTATTTCAGTTCCCTCCTCAAAGAAATTATCTATGCCTTCGCCATATATCCATTTAGAAAAGAATTCCTCACTATCATTGACTGCTTCAATTTTTCTTACCACAGAGGAGAAACGATTTCCTTTTAATTCTATACCATGGGTATTAAATAACTGAAATTTTTCAAGTTGTAACTCATCTTCAGCGAGGTTTTCTTGCTGGTTTGGTTGAAAGTATTGTTGATACTCAAACCCTTTTATTCTCTCAAAAGTATTTATTTCAAGTGTTTTGAAAGTATCGGAACTATTTTCTTGAAAGAACATTTTTCCGGTATAATAACCTAATTGTTGATCAAAAATTATATTCATTGGATTACCTTGACCATCATAGAATACGTAATCTCTATTAAACCAATCTTTATCACAGGAATTAATTTTAACTGTAGCCAATGTGTAAATTTTTTTTAATATATATAAAATAAGTCTTTTTTGGTAGAAAAAAAATTATAATAATGTTAGACAGAAATAAATTAGATGAAATTTTAAGTAATGTAGATAATCAATACATAGTAATAGACAACCAAGAAATTGTAATTGGTTATGAATATTTAGAAGACGCTTTTGAGATGATATCAGAAATACTCAACAACAAAGGTATTATCACAGACGAAGAAAAGTATGAGTTTGATGACTTATCACGGGAAATGATACCCTCGATAAATACAGACAGTCAGGATGAAATTGATGAAGTTTTAGAAGATTTACTTAACAGATTTAATATACTCAATCCTTATTATATCACAAAAAGAGAAACTCTACAAGGGGGAGAAACCATGGAGAATCTCTTAGAGGACCCAATAACTGAAAACAAACTGATTTTCACTCCCGATAAAAGATGTAGTGGTAAAAAAGACTGTAAATGTAGTAATTGTAAAAAAGATACAACTAGAATTAAAAAATTTAAAGAGTTTCGTTTAGATACAACTAAAAACAATTAATACTTTAAATGAGAATAAGCACTCAAGGCAGTCAGTTTGTATTCAACCTACCCAGTGATTTGGTCCCCGATTCCATAAGAGATAGATATATACCTTTGTTGGAAAAAAACTGGATACAATACGAAAATGTTTTAGATTATTTAAACAGCACCATAAAAGAAGTTTCATTTCCCGGACTCGGACTTCAAATTCCTGAGCAAACGCTTTTAAGAGGAAAGAAAAGAAGTTTTAAGCCTGTAACTAATATAAACGATATAACTTCTACTAGAGAGTTAGTTATACAATTTAGAAGGGTTGATTCTGATATAAATTATTGGATAATGTTTGACTTATTCACAAATGTATATTTAAACACCGAAGAAATTTTCTCGAACCCATTTCAAGTCATCTCCCTTGATATCCACAGAAACGCTATTTACAATATAAATTTCAGAGAGATATTACTTACTAATTTATCGGAGATAACTTTTGCTTATAATCAACAATCTTTTGACGAAAGAACATTTAATCTCACTTTTAAATATAATTTTTTTAATATTGAATTCATTCTCAATCAAGATAAAGTATTAGAATTAAACGAAGATGAATTACCTGAGATAAAAATGAAAAATTATAATCTCGGAGACCCCTCTAAAATAAACCCTTAAAGGTTCATAAATTCTTTTACCATAGCTAAAAGATATTTTGTTACCAAATCACTTGGGAATAATCTATCAATATTTTTTAAATTAATTTTAACTGAATTTGAATTTTCCTCATATTTACTACCATCGCCTTTAGCTTCTACTTCAATAAAATCAGATTGGTATATAGGCAGGATATATAAATTAAATTTAGATGACAAAGATTTATTCTTATATAAACTGTCCATTAATTCAGGTTTATAATTACTATTTAGTCTAATCCCAGCTTCTTCTTCCAACTCTCTGATAATTGTTTCAGTTGGGGTTTCTTTCTCTTCTATAGTTCCCGATATTGAAGTTAAGTGGTGTTGTTGGTTGTCCCTGGATCTATAAGAAGGTATATCCTCGACCCTAAGTATTATTTCATTGGTTTCCATAAGAATAGGAATACATACAGACTGATCTGGTTCTTTTATATAACTCCATCCACCTTTTTCAATAAGGGACATGTATTTATTTTCATACAAAGTTTTAGTTTGATCATTTTTGTTTTGTTGAGTTTTTTTGCTTGTGAATTTTTCCATAAATTTAAAATTATTTGTAGGGGAAAGTAGGTAGTTTATATAGTTTATTTGCGTTATCTGCTAAAATTAATTTATCAGAATCTCTTATTATTTGTTGGTTTAGAATTTTTGTGAACTCTTTTTCAGGAACTTCTTCTTCAAAAATTCTGATATTTGTTATTTTCATATCAGAAGCTAAAATACTCATCTCAACATCTTGTTGATCTATTTCAAATTCTTCGGGAACATAATCTAAGGTCGAAGATTTTAAAGTTTTCAACTTTGTTGAGGTTAGGTTTTTTGCGTCAATTTCTCGTTTAGAATTTCTTTTAAATAAGTTAAAGTTAACTTTTCTTTGTTTTTGGTTTATATTTATTAAAACACAATACCATATACCTTCATCTAAGATATCTGATACATCCATATTGTAGCTTTTATCATTTATAGTTAATTTTAGTTCTCCGTTCTCTATATCAAAACGATAACCCTTTTCAAGACCTTCACTGAAATTATTAAATAAGTTGTATAATTCGTTTGATGTGAATTCGTTTAATTTAAACCAAGATATAAATGATCTATTTTTACCGGGTTGTAAAAAGTTATCTGATTTTTTATAAGAGACAGCTACTTCACCTGGTTTTACTCTTGATAAATTATAGTGGTATTTACTTAATACTAATTCAGCGTTATCAATTAATTCTTTCTCTACGGGAGCTACTATATCACTTCTAACATTATCTTTTGATAGTGTTTCGTGTTGATCCTTTAAAGCTACTCTCTCTTTATTATCTTCTTTTTGGTCCCCAAATAAATCTTCGAGTGTGGAATTTTTGACAATATCATTTACTTTCTCTTCAATAGTAGAGGTAGTAGCTTGAACGTTCGCTCTTTGATTATATTTACCTAATATAAGTTTATAATAAACTGATGAGTTAGCGAAATCTCTTATGGGTTGAGCGTGTTCTATTCTATACATTCTTGATAGATCACAAAACCAAAGAAAGTCTTCTTTAGAAGGTCTGAATTCTTCTCCGAACTTATTTTTAAATTCTTCTTTTGTTAGATGAACTTCAAAACTTTCTAATAAAGCTAAATCAAATTGATTAAAAGCTACCTGACCATTTGGGAACTGATTCTCAGGAACTAATATTCTAACATTTTCTTCTTGGACAATACCATATAAACTATATTCATGGATGGAATGATCAGTTCCGTTTTCATCAGGGTCTGTTCTATAATACTCAACCTCCCAACCCCCAATGGAAACATAATCATTGCTTAGTTTGTTATATAAATCAACAGCTTCCCCTAATTTATATGGGTTAAATAAATCTTCTTCATTTTTTTCCATGGTTTCCCATATACTTGGTTCTTGTTTCAAACCTTGCCCCATAGATAAATTATTACTACCTTCTCCAACATTTAAATCAGTATTTCCTATTACACCTGATTTACAATTTTCTCTTAAACCAAATAGATTAGATTTATTGTAATTTTGACTTACATTTATAAATTCGCCGTAAAGATTTAAATCTCTAACTGAAACGGGTGTTTTATTGTTTGAACTTAAAAAAGAGAATCTATATTGAATATTGAAAAAACGTATAGGATCTATTTTTTCATTTTTCAAGTTATCAGTTGTGAGTGGATACCACTCAGTGAAAGTCCTTCTATTATCTTGGGAAAAACGATATTCCAATTTAAGATTAGAAGTATTTTTAGCTACTATCTCATATCCCTCTAATTTAAACACCTTATAGGTATCAGGAGCATCGAATATAACAGGGGAATTATCATCTGTTAATTCTAATTGAGGAGAATCTATGAAATTATTATCCCACTTTCCCTTCCAACTAAAACCATCAACAAGCAAGGTCTTGATATTAGATGAACCTTTTCGGATAAATTTTATCTCTAAATTATAATTATAAAAAGGGGATACTTCTTTGAAACAATTTGTATCACCATCGAAATTAAGAGTTTTCCACTTTGAGAACTTATTGGGCTTATCAGTAGTCGATATTCTATACTGGATTTCCAATTGTATGGTGTTTTTAACACCTTTAGCATTTATTGACAAGTTATCTAAAGAAATGAGTTTTTCAACGTTATCTATCTTAAGTATTTTTTCTTCCCCTGATTCTGATAATTCAATTGGGGAATTAAAATCACTCTTTAATTCAAGAAATCCACTTGTTTCATAATCAATATCTACTTTAAATTCCATGTTTATATATATTAAAAAGAAACTATTTAAAAGGTTTCATTTTTTAGAAAATAGCCATTTTAAATTCACTTGATATGACAAAATTTCATTAAAATGAACATTAGAAAAAAAAAGAAATGACATATTGTGTAGTCTAAAAGAAAGGTATGATGATTGTTTAATTAACTTTAAAATTAAAATAAAATAAATTATGGGAAAATTAATAGGAATAGATTTAGGAACCACTAACTCTTGTGTTAGTGTAATGGAAGGTAAAGAACCAACAGTAATACCAAATGGTGAAGGAAAACGAACCACTCCTTCTGTTATTGGATTTTTAGAAGATGGAGAGCGAAAGGTAGGTGACCCAGCAAAAAGACAATCAATAACAAATCCTAAAAATACAATATCTTCTATAAAAAGATTTATGGGGAGTGAATATACTGAGGTAGAAAAAGATAAAGACCGATTTTCTTATGATATCGTCCGGGGAGATAACAATACTACTTGTGTAAAAATAAATGATAAATTATACACACCACAGGAATTGTCAGCTATGGTGCTTCAGAAATTAAAACAAACCGCGGAAGATTATCTAGGGGAAGAAGTAACGGACGCAGTAATAACGGTTCCTGCGTATTTCAATGACTCTCAAAGACAAGCGACTAAAGAAGCTGGTGAGATATCGGGTCTTAATGTTCATCGTATTATTAATGAACCCACAGCAGCTTCTTTAGCCTATGGTGTAGATAAAAAACAAGAAGATCAAAAAATTGTTGTTTTTGATTGTGGTGGGGGGACCCATGATGTTTCTATATTAGATCTGGGAGATGGTGTGTTTGAGGTTTTATCAACAGACGGCGATACTCAATTAGGCGGCGATGATTTCGATGAAGCTTTAATTGAATGGATGGTTGATGGTTTTAAAAAAGACGAGGGAATAGATTTAAAAAAAGATCCTATGGCTCTTCAAAGATTGAAAGAAACTTCCGAGAAAGCAAAAGTTGAATTATCAACATCTACCGAGACAGATATAAATCTCCCCTATATAACAGCAGATAAATCTGGACCAAAACACCTTGTCAAAAAACTAACTCGTTCTAAATTTGATCAGTTAACTGACGAGTTGGTTGACAGAACTATCAAACCCTGTCAATCAGCTTTAGATAAAGCAGGGATCAGTAAAAACGACATAGACCAAGTTATATTAGTGGGAGGTACTACAAGAATCCCATCTATTCAAAAAAAGGTAGAAGATTTCTTTGGAAAAGAACCCTCTAAGGGTGTCAATCCAGATGAGGTAGTTTCTTTAGGAGCTGCTATCCAAGGTGGTGTTCTTTCTGGAGATGTAAAAGATGTTGTTCTTTTAGATGTAACACCACTCTCACTTGGGATAGAAACAATGGGTGGTGTTACAACTAAACTTATAGAGGCAAACACAACTATCCCTACTAAAAAATCAGAGACCTTTACCACTTCTTCTGATAATCAAAACCTTGTAGAAATTCACGTTCTTCAGGGAGAAAGACCCATGGCTAAAGATAATAAGAGCATCGGTAAGTTCCAATTAACTGATATACCTTTAGCTCCAAGAGGAACTCCACAAATTGAAGTGTCTTTTGATATAGATGCTAACGGTATTTTAGAGGTTAGTGCTAAAGATAAAGGAACTGATAAAAAACAAAGTATTCGTATTGAAGCCTCTTCTGGTCTTGGAGAAGAAGAGATAGAAAAAATGAAAAAAGAAGCTGAAAGAAATTACCAATCTGACCAAAAAGCTAAAGAAAAAATAAATAAAATGAACGAAGCGGATAGTTTAATTTTCAAAACGGAAAAACAACTCAAAGAATTTGAAGACAAACTATCTCAACAAGACAAAGATCAGATTAATGAGAACTTAGAGAAACTTAAAGAAGCTCATCAAAAAGAAGAAATAGAAAAAATAGACCCTATTGTTGAAGATTTAAACAAGACCTGGGCTAATATATCAGAAAATCTTTATTGATCGTCGAAGAAACACATGAACTACTCACCGATCTTTAGTCGGTGGGTAGTTCACTTCTTCTTCCTCTGTATTTAGAATATCCACGTTGAATGAATTTCTACCGATAGTATTGATTTCTATTAATTTTGGTTTAAATGGTTGTTATTTTGTTTTGAGAAGAATGAAAACAAAGTAACTTACCTGGTAATTTTTCGATAGGGGGGTATTTTCTAAATGTAAACTACTTTTACTACCATTCTTAATATACCTTTTGATTCTTTTTCCAATAGAAACCTTATAGTTTCTTCTTCTTTGTTCACCCGTTTTTCTTGGTTTTAGTATTTCTTTTTTCATAATACAATAATTCCTTTTACGTATCCACCCCTTTCTTCTATTATACTTATGATTTCTTCTTCAGAGTGTTTTTTAGATAATGGGGTATTCTGTAAAAATAAACCACCCACTTTTAA
>Ga0102930_1000248_pt1 | contig 18237 bp, 15 predicted proteins | sample SalPon1_B_H2O_MG_FD_84514 | JGI IMG/M metagenome (GOLD analysis project Ga0102930, IMG submission 84514) | Salt pond water microbial communities from South San Francisco under conditions of wetland restoration - Salt Pond MetaG R1_B_H2O_MG | ecosystem: Environmental > Aquatic > Non-marine Saline... | reverse complement strand
GTGGTCTTCAACACCGACGAGTTCCCAGGCCACGGCACCACCGCGGAGGGGCTGGGGCGCATGCGCCCGGCCTTTGACAAGGAGGGCACGGTCACCGCGGGCAACGCCTCGGGCATCAACGACGGCGCCGCGGTGGTGTTGATGATGGGCGAGAGCCGCGCCCGGGCGCTGGGTCTGGAGCCGATCGCGCGGATCCGGGCCTACGCCAACGCCGGTGTCACGCCGAGTCTCATGGGCAGCGGGCCGATCCCCGCCACCCAGCGCTGTCTGGAGCGGGCCGGCTGGTCGATTGATGAGCTCGAGCTGATCGAGTCGAACGAGGCCTTCGCCGCCCAGGCGCTGGCGGTCAACAAGGCGCTTGGCTGGGATCCGGAGAAGATCAACGTCAACGGCGGGGCCATCGCCATCGGTCATCCGATCGGTGCCTCCGGCGCCCGAATCCTCGTCACGCTGCTCCACGAGATGCGTCGGCGGGATGTCCATCGCGGCCTGGCCACGCTTTGCATCGGCGGCGGTCAGGGTGTGGCACTGGCCGTGGAACGCTGACCCGCAAAGGGGGGATGAGGCATGACGGACAAGCGCCTGATCAAAAAGTACCCGAACCGGCGTCTCTACGACACGGCCATCAGCAGCTATGTGACCCTCGAGGACGTCAAGGGCCTGGTGCTCGACGGCGTCGACTTCGAAGTGACCGACGCCAAGTCCGGCACGGATCTGACCCGCACGATCCTGCTGCAGATCATCAGCGAGGAGGAGGAGGGCGGCGAGCCGATCTTCTCCAGCGAGCTGCTCGCCCAGATCATCCGGGCCTACGGTGGCAACATGCAGAGCCTGCTCACGAGTTATCTCGAAAAGAGCATGGCGTTGTGGGCGGATCAGCAGCAGGCACTGCGCGAGCGGGCGCGGACCTTCATGGACGCCAGCAACCCGGCGAACATGCTCTCGCAGATCACCGAGCAGAATCTGTCCATGTGGCAGCAGGCGATGGACCGGTTTCGGCAGGATCAGGCGCCACCGTCATCGGACGACGACGATACGGCGTCGTCCGGTTCGCAGGAGGATGAGCGTTGACAGTCTGATCGTTTCGTTTCTATGATGCCCCGCAACATTTTTTGTGCGACGCACAACAGACGGGGAGCATCATCATGACGCAGCGACTGGCACTGGTAACCGGCGGCGCCGGCGGCATCGGCACGGCAATCTGCCGTCAGCTGGCGGCGGACGGCCGGCGAATCGTGACCACCTGTGTGGACCCCCAGGCCGAGGGCATCGAGGCCTGGATCGAGATGATGCGCGGCGAAGGCATCGAGGCCGACTGGGTCAAGTGCGACGTCAGCGACCACGATGCCTGCGTGGCGATGGCTGACGAGGTGCGCGAGCGCTTCGGCAACGTTGACATCCTGGTCAATGTGGCCGGTGTCACCAGCGACGGCTTTCTGCACAAAATGAGTGCCGGCGCCTGGGACAAGGTCATCGATATCAACCTGAGCGGCGTTTTCAACGTCACCCACCAGTTCGTGGCCGGCATGCGCGATCAGGGCTTTGGGCGGGTGGTCAACATCTCCTCGGTCAACGGCCAGACGGGTCAGTTTGGCCAGACCAACTACTCCGCGGCCAAGGCCGGCATGCACGGCTTTACTATGGCGCTGGCCAAGGAGGGCGCGGCCAAGGGCGTGACCGCCAACACCGTCTCGCCGGGTTATGTGAAGACCAGCATGACCGATGCCATGCCCGAGAAGGTGCGCGACGCCATCGTCGCCCAGATCCCCGCCGGCGACATGGGCCGTCCCGAGGACATTGCCCGGGCGGTGGGCTTTTTGACGGCGGATGGGTCGGGCTACATCAACGGCGCGAACCTGCCGGTGAACGGCGCGCTTTTCTGCAGCTTCTAGCGGACGGGGCGGTGGTGCGCTGCAGCACGCCGCGCCGAAAAAAGGGGAGACTGGGTCTCCCGAGGAATGCACCCTCATAGCGGGGTGCTTGATTCGTGGCTGCTCCACCCGTTGTGATGATTGATCATCGGTGGAAGCCGCCGGCTCCTCCTCTTGGCGCTTCATCGTTGTGATTAACGACGTTAATCACGCCTCGCGCCCAACGCAAGCATTTTCGTTGTTGCGCCGCACGACGCCGGCGGCGCTATCGCCGGTGACCGGCCAGTGCGGCATCGACCCCGGCGCGATCCGGCAGCGCGTCGGCCGCGCCGGCCCGGGTCACTGACAGTCCGGCCGTGGCACAGGCCCGCCGGGCCGCGGCAGGCAGATCATCGCCCTGCGCCAGTGCGGCGGCCAGCGCCCCGTTAAAGGCATCCCCCGCGCCGATGGTATCCACCACCGGACCGGCGTCGAGCGCCGGGATCATCCCCTGAAAACCGGCGCTGTCGATGTAGACGCCGCGCTCGCCCAGCGTGATCAGCACATTGCGCACGCCCCGCTGACGCAGGGTGGCGGCGGCGCGGGCCACCTCGGTATCGGTTTCAACGGCGTGACCCACCAGTTCCGCGGCCTCGGATTCGTTGGGGGTGAGGTAGTCGATGGGGGCGTCGATGGCCGCCGGCAGGGCGCCGGCCGGCGCCGGGTTGAGGATGACCGGCACGCCGTGGCGCTGCGCGAGCCGGATCCCATGCTCATTGATGGCGAGCGGGAGCTCGAGCTGACAGACGAAGACCGCCGAGGCGGCAATCGCCGATTCCGCCGCGCTCACCGCGTCCTCGCTCAGCCGTGCGCCGGCGCCCGCTTCGATGACGATGGCGTTGTCACCGCGGGCGTCGTCGACGAGGATGGTGGCGGTGCCCGTGTTCAAGCGCTCGTCGGTGCTCACGTGGCGTGTATCGATGCCGACCCGCTCGTAGAGCGTGCGGGCGATGGGCGCAAAGGCATCCTCACCGAGGCGCGAGATGAAGGTGACCGTCGCGCCCTGCTGGGCGGCGGCCACGGCCTGGTTCGAGCCCTTGCCGCCGGCCATCAGCCGAAACCCCTCGCCGCTCAGGCTCTCGCCCCAGGCCGGCAGTCGGGTTGTGCGGGTGATCAGATCGGCACAGAAAAGGCCCAGAACGGTGACACGGGACATGATCAGTGGCTCCTCAGCCAGTCGATAAGGGCGGGGTAGAGCGCCTTGTGCGCCCGGCCCCCGATGAAAAGCCCGAGATGCCCGCCGGGCAGGCTGTGCTCGGTGCACTCGCCGCCCAGGCGCGGGCCGAGCGCCCGGGCGGCCGCCGGCGGAACCAGGTGATCGTCCTCGGCCCAGGCATTGAACACCGGCGTGTCGATGGCCGCCAGGCGCACCGGCTGGCCGTCGAGGCGCAGGGTGTCGCGGATGAGCGCGTTGTTCTGATAGATCTCGCGGGCAAACTCGGCAAACGCCTGACCGGCCAGATCGGGGCCGTCGTACATCCACCGCTCCATGCGCAGAAAGGCATCGCGCGCGACCGGATCGGCGTCGCTCAGCGCGGTCAGGCCGTGGTAGCGTCGCGGTCCCAGGGCAAAGGGCTTGAGACTGGCGAACACCGTGGCCAGCCCCTCGCCGGTGACGTTACCGGTGGCCGCCACCAGCGCATCAAAGTCGATCCGACGGGCAAGCCGGCCGAGGGCGTCATCGGCGCTGTCGGTGGCGATGGGCGTGGCAAGCGTGGTCAGGCTGCGGATGCGCTCGGGGCGGATCGCGGCCTGACACAGGGCCAGCACTCCGCCCTGGCAGACGCCGAGCAGATGCGGGCGCTGCGCATGCCGCCCGGCCACCCAGTCGATGGCCTCGCCCACATCACCGAGGACGTAATCGGCCAGGCCGAGATAGCGCCGCGCCACCCCCGGCGGGTGCCAGGCCAGCAGGTAGACGCAGAAGCCGCCGGCCTGCAGGCGGGCGATCACCGATCGGTCGTGGCTCAGATCAAGGATGGCCGGGCGGTTCACCAGTGAGTAGATGATGAGCACGGGCGGGTCCTGCGCGGCCCCGTACTGGTGCAGCGTGGCGTTGTCGGTCTCGGTGACGACCGCGCTGGGCGTGATGGGCGGGGCCTCGGCCATGGCGCGCGTTGCCCGGCGCTAGCCGGTTGATTCGCCGCCGCCGTGCAGCGCTTGTCGAAGCGCCGCGATTTCCGCGCGCAGTGCCGCCGTCTCGCGGCGCTGGCGGCGGCGCTGGCGTTGCAGCTCGGCGGCCAGGTCATCCAGGCCACGCGCCGAGGGCAGGCCCAGGCCTTCCAGGCAATCGTCGGCCAGCGCCCGCACGGTGCGCAACAGCGCGCTCCAGGCGTTGATCAGCGCGCCGATCCGGCGCTCGGTGGCCGGCTCGGCCAGCCATGCCTCGTAGCGCGGCTCGGCAATGGCGGACCAGTGCTCGGCAAGGCGCTCGGGGTCAACGGACGGCGCGTCGGGGGCATACAGCTCGGCGCGCAGGTCGTCCAGACAGGCCTCGGCCAGATCGGTGACGCCGTCGAGGTGATCGGCGAGTGCCGCCTGGTAGGCATCGAGCTGCTCACTCAGCGCGCGCCACTGATCCTGCCGGCGGGGATAGGGGCCAAGGCTTGGCAGATCCGCCGGATGGGCGTCGGGAAAGGCGGGGGCGATGGCCTGCAGCGTGCTCGACCACTGCCCGAGCAGGGCGTCGAGCTGCTCGCCCTGGCGGCTTCGCGCGTCGCGCTCGGCGGCAATGGCATCCCCCAGACGGCGCAGGGCATCCGCCGGGCTACAGGCCGACTCCAGGGCATCGGCGCTGCGGATCAGCAGGGCGTGAACCCCCAACGGATCGGCCCGGGCGGAGAATGCCTCAAGCCACGCCGCCCAGTCCCCCGGATCGCTGCCGTTCTGCCGCTTTGAGCCGTCGCTGACCATGACCCCCCTCCGTCTGGCTGGTTGTCATGCTAACACTGCCCTCGCCGGGGTGCTCAGCCGGCGCGCTCCAGACGTGACTCCCAGCGTTGGCGCAGCGCCTCGGCCCGCGAGCGCTGACCGGGACTGGCACTGATGTCGCTGACCCGGCGCAGCTGCGAGAGCCCGGCGCGCAGATCCCCCTGCACGGCGTAGTAGTGCGCCATCGCCAGCGCCGTTTCATCCGGGTCGGAGGCCGCGCTGGCCGCGCGGGCATGCAGCTGCCACAGACCCGGGGCGTCGGGCTGGTCGTGGGTGAGACGCCGCGTGGCGGCTAGCGCATCCCGCGCGCGGTCGGCCTGCAGTAACGCCTCGACCCGCTCGACACGCAACCCGACGCTGTCGGGGAACAGGCTCAGGCCGTCGTCGATCCGCCCCAGCGCCGCCTCGGTCCGATCGGCACCGAGGGCCGCCTCGGCCAGGCCGAGATACAGCAGGTCGTGGGCGCCGGCCTCGTCGAGCAGCGCCTCGAGCTGCCGGGTGGCGGCGTTCGGCTGATCCGTGGCAATCAGCGCCAGCGCCTCGCCGTAGCGCTGGGCGGGGCCGTTGTCGCCGGATTCAATGCGGGCACGAAAGGCCGAGAGCGCCTCGTCGGGCTGATCGGCGGTGGCCGTTTCCACACGGGCGCGGATGTAGTCAAAGTCGGGGCTCTCGAACACCGACTCGGGCTCGAGATCACGGGCCATCGAGCGCACATCGGCGATGCGCGCGCGGGTCAGCGGATGGGTGCTCAGAAACGCCGGCGCGCGGCTGCGATAGCGGTTGTCGGCCTGCAGCACTTCGAAGAAGTCCGCCATGCCCATGGGTTCGAGATTGGCGCGGGTGAGGATGCGCATGCCGGTGCGATCGGCCTCGCGCTCGTGATCCCGCGAGTAGGCAAGCTGGCTGTCGATGCCCGCGGCCATCCCCGTGGTGACCGCCGCCATGCCGGCCTGCGGGCTCTGCGAGCCGATCACCAGTCCGGCCAGCACCATGGCGGCGGTGCGCAGGCTGGTCTGCTCGGCGGCGGCGATGCGCCGGGCGATGTGGCGCTGGGTGACATGGGCGAGTTCGTGGGCGATCACCGATCCCAGCTCGCTTTCGTTGCGGGCGGCGGTGATCAGGCCGGTATGCACCCCGATGTAGCCGCCCGGCATGGCAAAGGCGTTGATGCGCGGGTCCTCGATGACAAAGAACCGGTAGCGGGCCGCGGGGGTGTCGGTGGCACTGGTGATGCGGGCGCCCAGATCGCGGATGTAGGCGTTGACCGCCGGGTCGTTGATCAGATCCACCTCCTGGCGGATCTCGCGCATCATGGCCTGGCCCATGCTCGCCGCCTCGCTCGCCGGCAGCGCCTGGCTCGAGGGGTTGCCGAGATCGGGCAGCGACAGGTCCAGGTGACCGGACTGGGCCGACGCCACCGGGCTTACCAGCGCCGTGACGATCGCCACCGCTGTTGCAGTGATTGCCCCCCGCATTGTGCGAAGGCCCGCAGGCCGTTGTTTGCTCATCATGCTTATCCAGACCCGTGCGGCGACGATCGCGTTCCACCGTCGCGTTGTTTATGGGAGAGTATAACCCGGCTGCAGGAGGTTGCCTTTGTCCACGCCCATGTACCCCATCCGCCGCTGGCTGAACCGCCATCTGAGCAATCCCCAGGTGGTGGGACTGACCGTGATGCTGATCATCGGCGTCGCGGTGGTGACGTTTCTGGGCAGCATGCTGGTGCCGGTATTCGCCTCGATCGTGCTCGCCTATCTGCTCGAGGGCATTGTCCGCACCCTGACCCGTTATCGCGTCCCGCGCGGCCCGGCCGTTCTGATCGTCTATCTGGTGTTTCTGCTGTGCCTGGGCGCGACGCTGGTCACGCTGCTGCCCACCATCGTCAATCAGGTCATCCAGCTGGTGGAAAACCTTCCGGCCATGCTCGAGCAGGGCCAGCGCGCGCTGCTGCGGCTGCCCGAGCGTTACCCGGCCTATTTCTCCGCCGAGCAGGTCGCCGCGCTGCTGGACACCATCCGCCGCGAGGCCATCAGCTACGCGCGCACCCTGGCGTCGTCGTTTTCGCTGGCCTCGGTGGTCATGGTGGTCACCATCATGGTCTATGCCGTGCTGCTGCCGGTGCTGATCTTTTTCTTTCTCTGGGACAAGGCGCGCATCCTCGGCTGGACGGTGCGCTTTCTGCCACGCCATTACGGCCTGGTGGCCTCGGTGTGGCACGAGGTGGATCTGCAGATCGGCAACTACGTGCGCGGCAAGTTCGTGGAGGTGGGCATTGTCTGGCTGGGCAGCTATGTGACCTTTCTGGCGCTGGGCCTGGAATTCGCCATGCTGCTGGCGCTGATGGTGGGGCTGTCGGTGATCATCCCCTACGTGGGGGCGATCGTGGTCACGCTGCCCATTGCCATTGTCGCCTACTTTCAGTTCGGGGCCAGCAGCGAGTTCATGTGGGTGCTGGTGGCCTACGCGGTGATCCAGGCGATTGACGCCAACATCCTGGTGCCCCTGCTGTTTTCCGAGGCGGTCAATCTGCATCCGGTGGCGATCATTATCGCCATTCTCATCTTTGGGGGCATCTGGGGGTTCTGGGGGGTGTTCTTTGCCATCCCGCTGGCCAACCTCATCCAGGCGGTGATCAACGCCTGGCCGCGGGTGGGCGCCGAGGACGAGGACGAAGACGAGGACGACGCCGCGGAGGCGCCGGGCTAGAGGATGTCGCTGGCGTGTGCGGCCAGCCGCGAGCGCTCGCCGCGCGTCAGGGTCAGGTGGGCGCTGTGCGGCCAGTCGCGAAAACGCCGCACCAGATAGGTCAGCCCCGAGGTGGTGGGGGTCAGCCAGGGGGTGTCGATCTGGCCGATATTGCCCAGGCACACGATCTTGGTGCCGGGACCGGCCCGGGTGATCAGCGTGCGCATCTGCTGCGGGGTCAGATTCTGCGCCTCGTCGAGCACCATGAAGCGGTTGAGCAGGGTGCGTCCGCGCATGAAGTTGAGCGAGCGGATGCGGATGCGGCTCTGCAGCAGATCGCGGGTGGCCGCCTGCCCCCAGCGGTTGCCGCCGCCGGCCTGCTTTGACGGCGCGCTCAGCACCTCGAGATTGTCCATGAGCGCACCCATCCAGGGCGACATCTTCTCTTCTTCGGTGCCGGGCAGATAGCCGATCTCCTCGCCAATGGCGACGGTCGCGCGGGTCATGAGGATTTCGTCGTAGCGCCCGGTCTCGAGGGTCTGGGCAAGCCCGGCGGCCAGGGTGAGCAGGGTCTTGCCCGTGCCCGCCGGCCCGAGCAGCGTGACCAGATCGATCTCGGGGTCGAGGAGCAGATCGAGCGCCAGCGCCTGCTGGCGGTTGCGGGCATGAATGCCCCAGACCGACTCGCCGTCGGGACCATAGTCGGCGACCGCCACCGGCTCGAGCCCGCCGTCCGCTGCCGCCACCAGCCGCCACGCCCGGTCCGGATCAAGGATGAATTCGTTGGCGCGGGCCGTCGCCGGCACCCCGGCATCGGGCCGATCGGCGCCGGGCGTGCCCGGGGCCGCGTCCGCCGGGTCACGCACATGCATGCCGTCGGGCAGCAGATCGGGATCATCGAGGTGCGCCTCGCTTTCGTGGTCGCTGGCCTCGAGGCCAAGCACGCTCGCCTGGATGCGCAGGTTGATGTCGCGCGCCACCACCGTGAGCTGCATGTCGGGGTGGGTGCGGGCCAGGGTTTGCGCGGCGGCCAGCACCGGCGAGTCGTGACCGGCGTCGGTCTCGGTCAGAAAGTACAGCCGTCCCAGCCCCTCGCCCAGCGGCAGACCCTCGGCGAGTGCCGACGGCGCGATGCCGGCCAGTCGCTCGTCGAGAAACCGTGACGCCTGAAGCGCGTTGCGCGCCTGCTCGCTGTTGTCGTGGCGGGCGGCGTCGAGGCCGTGCAGCACCGCCAGCGGCAGATAGACATCGCGCGCCTGGAAGCGGAACAGCGCCGCCGGGTCGTGGAGCAGCACCGAGGTGTCGAGCAGGCAGGCCTGATGCATGCCGACGCTAGCCCGCGCGCTGGCTGTTCAGCGCCTCGAGGACGGCCTCGGCGTGGCCCTCGACGCTGACCTTGCGCCATTCCTCGCGCAGCACGCCCTCGGGGTCGATCAAAAAGGTGCTGCGCTCGATGCCGCGGGCGGGTTTGCCGAACATCACCTTGTCGCGCATCACCCCGAACTGGTTGCAGACGCTCTCGTCCTTGTCGCTTAGCAGCACGAAGGGAAAGTCGTGGCGGGCGCGGAAGTTGGCGAGGGCGCGCGGGCCGTCCCGGGAGATGCCCACCACCTGGGCGTTGAGGGCGTTAAAGCGCGGGTCGAGGTCGCGGAACGCCTCGCTCTCCACCGTGCAGCCGGGCGTGCTTGCCTTGGGGAAGAAGTACAGCACCACCCAGCGGCCGCGCTGGTCGGCCAGCCGCCAGGTGTCTCCCCGGTCGGTGGGCCGCTCGAAATCGGCAACCGGTTGATGGAGCGTGAGTTCGGTCATTGATCAGTGCCTCAGCGGTTCGATGATAGCGTCGAGATTGAGCTGGTCGCAGAAGTCCATGAACTCCTCGCGCAATCGGGCGATGTGCAGCGAGGCGGCGACATCGATGGTCATCTGCAGCTGGAACATGGGCGTGCGGGTGTGGGCGGCGGCGTAGGTGGTGGTGGTCAGGTCGCGGACATTGATGTCGCGGCTGGCAAAGAAATGCCCCAGCTGATGGACGATGCCGGCGTGATCCACGCACACCACCTCGACGCTGTAGGGCATGACATCGGCGGTAGGCTCGGGCGGGCGGGTGCGTCGCACCTGCACGTCCAGTCCCAGGCGTCGGCCCGCGGCGGGCAGTGACGACTCGAGCTTGGCCAGCTCGTTCCAGCGGCCTTCCACCGTGAGGATCATGGCGAAGTCACCGCCGAGCACACTCATGCGGCTGTCGCCGATGCCGCAGCCGGTATCGCGGATGAGCGCGGAGATGGCTTCCACCAGCCCGGGACGGTCTTCGCCCAGGGCGGATACGACGAGGTAGTTTTTGTGCATGACGCTGCCCGATGCTGCCCGCGAAAAGCCCCGCAATGGAATCAGCGGATTGTAGCACGGCTGCGCCGATGGGCGGCTTGTCAGCCCCGGAGTACGGGGCTAACATCTTTGAATTGTAGCAGCGGAGAGGATCACAGCGATGTTCCAGGGCAGCATGGTTGCGATGGCAACCCCCATGCACAACGACGGGGCCCTGGATGAGGCCGGTCTCGAGCGGCTGGTCGAATTCCACATCGAGCGCGGCACCGACGCCATTGTGGCGGTGGGCACCACCGGCGAGTCGGCCACCCTCGATCACGCCGAGCACGACCATGTCATGCGCCGGACCGTGGAGATCGCCCGTGGCCGGATCACCGTGATGGGCGGCTGCGGGGCCAACAGCACCTGGGAGGCCGAGGCGCTGGCGCACCGGGCGCTCGAGGCGGGTTGCGCGGCGGCGCTGCTGGTCACGCCCTACTACAACAAGCCCACCCAGGAAGGGCTCTACCAGCACTTCCGGCATATCGCCGATCGCGTGCCGATCCCGCAGATCCTCTACAACGTGCCGGGTCGCACCGGTGTCGATCTGCTCCCCGAGACCGTCGACCGGCTGGCCGACGTGGCCAACATCGTCGCCATCAAAGAGGCCTCGGGCAGTCTCGAGCGGGCCGAAGAGGTGATCGAGCGCTGCGGCGATCGGATTGATCTGTACTGTGGCGAGGACGCCCGCAATCTGGCCCTGATGAACGCCGGGGCGCGGGGATGCGTGTCGGTGACCGCCAATGTGGCACCGGCGCTGATGCATCAGATGTGCGACGCGGCGCTTGCCGGCGATCAGCCCCGGGCCGAGGCCCTGGATGCCCGTCTGGCAGCGCTGCACAACGCGCTGTTCCTCGAGACCAATCCCATCCCGGTCAAATGGGCGCTGAACGCCATGGGGCTCATGGACGCCGGCATGCGCCTGCCGCTGACGCCCCTGTCCGCGCCCTATCACGAGACGGTGCGCCAGGCCCTTAAGCTGGCGGATGCGCTGTGATGCGGGCAATTACCACCGGACTGATCGCGCTGGTACTGGGCGGTTGCGGGCTCATGAGTGGCTCGCCCGACGAGGCCGAACGCCGCGCCGAGGCCCTGCGCCAGCCACCGGATGTGCTCGCCGACGCGCGGCCGGGCGCCGCCGGGTCGGCAGACGCTGATGCGCCGGCCGCCGAGTCCGATGCCGCCGCGCCCCGGGCACTGGGCCGGGTGGACGGCCAGCCGGTGCTGGACCTGGGCCTGCCACTGAACGCGGCCTGGGCGGTGACCGGCCGGGCCATCGACCGGGTCGGCTTTGAGCTGCTCGGCTCCGATCGCGACGCCCGCACGCACCGCATTCGCTACGACGGCTCGGTGGCCTCGGAGGTGGAGGCCGGCGGCAGCGACGGTCTGCTAGAATCGCTGGCGTTCTGGCGCGAACAGCCCGAAGGCTCGCTGCAGGCCTACGAGGTGGTGGTCAGCGAGCGCAGCACCGGGGCGCGGGTGAGGGTGCAGAACGAAGACGGCACACCGGCCGCGCCGGGGGCGGCCCGGCAGGTGCTGGCGGTTCTCGCCGAACAGCTCAAGCCCTGATCCCATGCAGATTCTGCTCAGTCAGTCCGGCTGGCAGCCCGTGGCCGACGCCCGTCAGCGTGAACGTGCCCGTGCCGCCGCGCCGGGGCTGGACGCGCTCTATTGCCGGGCGGTCTATTTTGTGGATACCGAGCGCACGCTGACCGCCGCCGAGTCGCAGCGGCTCGCCGCACTGCTCGAGGCCGCACCGGTGGGCGACGAGACGGCGGGCCCGGGTATTATCGTCGTCCCGCGGCTGGGGACGCTGTCGCCCTGGGCGAGCAAGGCCGGTGATATCGCCGCGCACTGCGGGCTTGACGCGGTGGTGCGCCTGGAACGCGGGCTGATCTACCGCGCCCTTGACGCCGACGGCGCGGCGCTGGACGAGGCGGGGCGCTCGGCGCTGGCGGCGGCGCTGATCGATCGCATGACCGAGTCCGTGCTTGCCAGCCTGGACGAGGCGGACGCGCTCTTCGCCACGCATCCGGCCCGCGCGCTCGAGACGATCGACGTACTGGGTGCCGGCGCCACCGCCCTGAGTGCCGCCGATCGCGACCTGGGTCTGGCGCTGTCCGCCGACGAGCGCGACTATCTGCTCGAGAATTATCTGGCGCTGGGGCGTAATCCCACCGATGTCGAGCTGATGATGTTCGCCCAGGCCAACTCCGAGCACTGCCGGCACAAGATCTTCAATGCCGACTGGGTGATCGACGGACTGGCCATGGACGCCTCGCTGTTTGCCATGATCCGCCACACCCATGCCATGCGCCCCGACGGCGTGCTGTCCGCCTACGCCGACAACGCCGCGGTCATCGAGAGTGCAGTGGTGGATCGCTTCCAGCCCGGGCTGGATGGCCATTACCGGCATCACCGCGAGCCCGCGCACCTGGTCATGAAAGTCGAGACCCACAATCACCCCACCGCCATCTCGCCGTTCGCCGGTGCGGCCACCGGCGTGGGGGGCGAGATCCGCGACGAGGCAGCCACCGGCCGGGGCGCGCGTACTAAGGCGGGGCTTGCCGGGTTTTCGGTCTCCAATCTGCACATCCCCGGCGCCGAGCAGCCCTGGGAGGCTGATCATGGCCGCCCGGGGCGGCTGGCCTCGGCGCTCGAGATCATGCTGGACGGGCCCATCGGTGCGGCGCGTTATGGCAACGAGTTTGGCCGCCCACAGCTCTGCGGCTACTTCCGGACCTATGAACAGGCCGTGCCGTCGCCGGACGGCGACGAGATCCGCGGCTATCACAAGCCGGTGATGATTGCCGGCGGCATGGGCGCGATCGCCCCCGAGCAGGTCGACAAGGGCATCGCGCCCGAGGGTTCGCCGCTGGTGGTGCTGGGCGGGCCGGCCATGCTGATCGGCCTCGGCGGCGGGGCGGCCTCGTCGGTGGCAAGCGGGCAGAGCGCCGAGGCGCTCGACTTTGCCTCGGTACAGCGCAGCAACCCGGAAATGGAGCGCCGCTGCCAGGAGGTCATCGATGCCTGCTGGCGCCTTGGCGAGGCCAACCCCATCATTGCCGTCCACGATGTGGGCGCCGGGGGGCTGTCCAACGCCCTGCCCGAACTCATCGACGACTCCGATCGCGGCGGCCGGCTGGAGCTTCGCACCATCCCCTGCGCCGAGGCCGGGCTCTCGCCACTGGAGATCTGGTGCAACGAGGCGCAGGAGCGCTATGTGCTGGCGCTGGACGCGGCCCGGCTCGAGACCTTTCAGGCGATCTGCGAGCGCGAGCGGGCCCCGTTCGCCCAGGTGGGTGAGGCCACCGACGAGCGCCAGCTCGTGGTCGGGGATGCGGAACTTGGCCGCACGCCGGTGGATATCCCCATGGATCTGCTGCTCGGCAAACCGCCGCGCATGCGCCGGGTGGTGGAGCGTCGCGCCCCGGTGCGCGAAGCGCTGGCGCTGCAGGGCCTGAGCCTGCACGAGGCGGCGTACCGGGTGCTGCGCCTGCCCACCGTCGCCAGCAAGGCGTTTTTGATTACCATTGCCGATCGCAGTGTGGGGGGGCTGACCGCCCGCGATCAGATGGTGGGGCCCTGGCAGGTGCCGGTGGCCGATTACGGCATGACGCTGGGCGATTACAGCGGCTACGCCGGCGAGGCCATGGCCATGGGCGAGCGCAGCCCCGTGGCGCTGCTTGATGCCCCGGCCTCGGGCCGCATGGCCATCGGCGAGGCGCTGACCAACCTGATGGGCGCGGGCGTCGGGCGGTTGCGCACCATTAACCTGTCGGCCAACTGGATGGCGGCCTGCAGTCATCCCGGCGAGGAGGCGGCGCTCTACGACACCGTCGCGGCGGTGGGCCGACGGCTGTGCCCGCAGCTTGGCATTGCCATCCCGGTGGGCAAGGACTCGCTGTCAATGAAGACCGTCTGGTCCGCCGATGACGGCGAGCGGGCCGTGACCTCGCCGCTCACCCTGGTGGTCTCGGCCTTTGCGCCGGTACCGGATGCACGCCGGGCGCTGACCCCGCAGCTAATCGCCGATCCCGCGAGTCATCTCTATCTGCTGGATCTGGGGGGTGGCCGCCGGCTGGGTGGCTCGGCGCTGGCGCAGGTGATCGGTCAGGTGGGCGACTGGCCCGCCGATCTGGATGACCCCGACGCACTGGCGGCGGGCTTTGACACCGTCCAGGATCTGATCGCCGCCGGCCGGCTGCAGGCGCTGCATGATGTGGCCGACGGCGGGCTGCTGGCGACGCTGGCGGAGATGGGCTTTGCCGGGCGAAGCGGCCTGGCGGTGGACGTCTCGCGGCTGGGCGACGACCCCATGGCCGCGGTGTTCGCCGAGGAGCTGGGCGTGGTGCTGCAGGTGAGCGACGACCATCGCCCGGCGGTGGAGGCGGCCTTCGAGGCGGCGGGCCTTGCCGGGCGGCTGCATCGCATCGGCCGGCCGGCCGACGGCGGGCATCTGCTGATCCGCCATCAGGGCGCCGTGGTGCTGGACGAGTCGCTGGCCGATCTCGAGGCGATCTGGCACGAGACGAGCCATCACCTGCAGGCGCTGCGCGACGATCCGGCCTGCGCCGACGAAGCCCGGGCCGCGCTGGCCGATCGCGAGGATCCGGGTCTTCGCGCGCAGCTCAGCTTTGATCCGGCCGAGGCCGTGGCGCCGGCGGTCAACCGGGGGGCGGCTCCGCGCGTGGCGGTGCTGCGCGAGCAGGGCGTGAACAGTCACATCGAAATGGCCGCCGCGTTCGAGCGGGCGGGCTTTGAGCCGGTGGATCTGCACACCACCGATCTGATGAGCGAGCCCGGGCGTCTGGCCCAGTGCCAGGCGCTGGTGGCCTGCGGCGGGTTCTCCTACGGCGATGTGCTGGGCGCGGGCCAGGGCTGGGCGCGCACCATTCTCTACAACGAGCCGCTGCGCGAGGCCTTTGCCGGCTTTTTCGAGCGCCCCGATACGCTGGCGCTGGGCGTATGCAATGGCTGCCAGATGCTCTCGGCACTGCGCTCGCTCATCCCGGGCACGGACCGATGGCCGGATTTTCGGGGCAACCGCTCGCGTCAGTACGAGGCACGCCTCGCCCAGGTCGAGGTGGTGAAGTCGCACTCGCTCATGCTGGGCGACATGGCCGGCTCGAGCCTGCCCATCGTGGTGGCCCATGGCGAGGGCCGGGCGGTGTTTGATCACCCGGACGGACCGGCGGCGGCCGAGGCGGCGGGGCTGGTGGGCCTGCGCTACGTCGACGCCCGCGGTGCGCCGGCCGAGCGCTATCCCGCCAACCCCAACGGCTCACCGGCGGGGGTGACCGGCCTGTGCAACGCCGACGGCCGGGTGACGATCATGATGCCGCACCCCGAGCGGGTGTTCCGCGCCATCCAGCATTCCTGGTGTCCCGCGGCGTGGGGCGAGGACGGGGCGTGGATGCGGCTATTCCGCAACGCCCGTCGCGCCCTGGGCTGAGCGGCTAGGTATCGCCTGACTCCAGCCCGCGGGCACCCACCCAGTCCCGGGCAAACTGCCAGGCCACGCGGCCGCTGCGCGAGCCACGCTCGAGGGCAAAGCGCAGGGCATCGGCCCGCCAGGCCGCCGGTTCGGGGACCGGCGCCGGGTGCAGCCGCTCGATCCAGCCGGCGCAGATATCCAGATAGCGGTTCTGATCGAAGGGCTGGAAGGACAGCCACAGCCCGAAGCGCTCGGACAGCGAGATCTTTTCTTCCACCGCCTCGCCGGGGTGGATCTCGCCGTCCACGGGCCGGGCCTGCTCATTGTCGGCGAAGGACTCGGGCAGCAGATGGCGCCGGTTGGAGGTGGCATAGATGACGAGATTGTCCGGCGGCGCCGCCACCGAGCCGTCGAGTGCCGCCTTGAGTGCCTTGTAGCGCGGGTCGTCGGCCTCGAACGAGAGATCGTCGCAGAACAGGATAAAGCGCTCGGGCCGTGCCTCGAGGGCGGCGGTGATGCGCGGCAGTGCGATCAGGTCGGCGGGCTGCACCTCGACCAGGCGCAGGCCGCGGTCCGCGTAGGCGTTGAGCAGTGCTTTGATCAGTGATGACTTGCCGGTGCCGCGGGCGCCCGAGAGCAGGATGTTGTTGGCGGGCAGTCCGGAGAGGAACTGCCGGGTATTGCGATCGGCGGCGTCACGGGCGCGTTCGATGTGCTGCAGCGCCGCCAGGTCAATGGGGTGGCGATGGGCCACCGGCTCAAAGCCGCTACCGCCGGGGCGGTCCACCCAGCGGGCGGCGATCTGCCGGGACCAGTCGATGGCCGGGGTCGGCGCGGGCAGCAACGGCTCGAGGCGGTCGAGCAGGGCATCGATTCGGTCGGCGAGCGAGTCCAGTCGGTCCATGGCCCTATGTTAGCCTCTCGGCATGGAAAAGACAGCGGGCAACATCCAGCGCGTCTACGTGTGCGCCGATCCGCTGATCGCCGGTCATATCGAATCGGTCCTGGGCGAGCGCGGTATCCACTGTTTTGTGCGCAACCGGTTTCTGACCGGGGCCGCCGGCGAGGTGCCGCCGCTCGAGGCGTGGCCGGAGGTGTGGGTGGCAAGCGACGACGCGGCCATCGCCCGGCGGCTGATCGACGAGGTGATCGGCCCGCCGGATGCGCCCGTGGGTGAGGACTGGCAGTGCCCCGGCTGTGGCGAGCGCATCGAGGGGCAGTTTGCCGAATGCTGGCGCTGCGGAGGGCGCCCGGAATGATTCAGTTGCGTGATATCACCCTGCGGCTCGGCCCCGACCCGCTGCTCGAGGACGCCCGCCTGACCGTGCATGCCGGCCGCAAGCTGGGCCTGGTCGGTGCCAACGGCACGGGCAAGTCGACGCTGTTCGCGCTGCTGCGCGGCGAGCTGTCGGTGGATGCCGGCGAGGTGTCCATCCCCAATGACTGGCGCATGGCCTGGATGGCGCAGGAGACACCGGGCGTGCCGCGGCCCGCCATCGACTACGTCCTGGACGGCGATACCGCCCTGCGTGCCGCCGAGGCCGAGGTGGAGGCCGCCGAGGCCAGCGGTGATGGCGAGCGCATCGCCTATGCCCACGCCGACTTCGGCGCCGCCGAAGGCTACGACGCCCGGGCCCGGGCCGGCATGCTGCTGCATGGTCTGGGCTTTGACCCGGCCGTGCAGGAGCGGCCGGTGAGCGAGTTCTCCGGCGGCTGGCGGGTGAGGCTCAACCTGGCCCGGGCCCTGATGGCGCCGTCGGATCTGCTGCTGCTCGACGAGCCCACCAACCACCTCGATCTGGAGACCGTGATCTGGCTTGAGCAGTGGCTGCAGAGCTACACCGGCACGCTCATCCTCATCGCCCATGATCGGGACTTTCTGGATGCCGTCGCCGAGGGGATTGTCCAGATCGAACACCGCCGGCTGCATCAGTACACCGGCGGTTACAGCGCCTTCGAGCGCCAGCGCGCCGAGCGCCTCGCCCAGCAGCAGGCGCTTTATGAGCGCCAGCAGCGCGAGATCTCGCACATGGAGCAGTTCATCAACCGGTTTCGGGCCAAGGCGACCAAGGCGCGGGCCGCGCAAAGCCGCATCAAGGCGCTCGAGCGCATGGAAACGGTGGCCCCGGCGCATGTCGACTCGCCGTTCCACTTTCAGTTTCCGCCCGCGCCGGACGCCGGCAACCCGCTGATCGGGTTCGAGGCATTGAGCCTTGGCTACGCCGACGCCCCCATCCTCAGCGGACTGCGCCAGACGCTGGCGCCGGGGGATCGCATTGGCCTGCTCGGCCGCAACGGCGCCGGTAAGTCCACCCTCATCCGGGCCCTGGCGGGTGATCTGGCACCGCTTGGCGGGCGCATCCAGCGGGCCCGCAACCTGTCGGTGGGGTATTTCGCGCAGCATCAGCTCGAGCAGCTCGATGCCGCGGCAACCCCGGTGGTGCATCTCCAGCGCCTCTCACCCAACGCCGACCCGCAAAAGCTGCGCACGTTTCTGGGCGGATTCGATTTTCGTGGCAATCAGGCGCTCGATCCGGTGGCGCCGTTCTCCGGCGGCGAGAAGGCCCGGCTGGTGCTGGCCATGCTCGTCTGGCAGGCCCCCAACCTACTGCTGCTCGACGAGCCCACCAACCACCTGGACCTGGAAATGCGTCATGCCCTGAACGTGGCGCTGCAGGCGTTTGAGGGGGCGGTGGTGGTGGTCTCCCATGACCGCAGCCTGCTCGAGAGCACCGTGGCGGATTACTGGCTGGTGGCCGATGGCACGGTGCGCGATTTCGAGGGCGATCTGGCCGATTACCGGCGCTGGCTGGCGCAGCAGGAGCGTGACAGCCGCCGAGCCGCCCGCGCGCCCGCCACCGCGGCACCCGCCGCACCGGCAAAGCCGGCCGGCCGCGAGGCCCGGCTGCG
>Ga0102930_1000247_pt1 | contig 18308 bp, 19 predicted proteins | sample SalPon1_B_H2O_MG_FD_84514 | JGI IMG/M metagenome (GOLD analysis project Ga0102930, IMG submission 84514) | Salt pond water microbial communities from South San Francisco under conditions of wetland restoration - Salt Pond MetaG R1_B_H2O_MG | ecosystem: Environmental > Aquatic > Non-marine Saline... | reverse complement strand
GGACCCCCCGCTGCGCATGCTGCAGATCTTCGTGCGGCCACCGACGCTCGGGCTGGAGCCGCAGATCGACCACGCCACGCTGCCGGCGGTGCAGCCGGACCGGTGGCGCCACCTCTTCGGGCCCACCGACGGCGACGCGCCGGTGTCGGTGCGCAACGCCGTCGACTGCTTTGACTGCCGGCTGACGGCGGGGACGCAGACGACGCTGCCCGGTCGTGACGGGTGGGACACCTACCTGTACGTCTTCGAGGGGGCGGTCGCCGTCGGGGGGATGCCCGTGGGCTACACCGAGAGCGCGCTCGTCACCGGTGCCGACGACGTCGCCGTGGAGGCGCTCGAGGATGCGACGGTCGTCGCCTTCGCCATCGACCCCGACGCACCGGTGACGCGGCAAGGCACGATCGGGCGGTGACCGTCCGTGATGATGCTGCCGACGCTGAGCCAGCCCCGCGACAGCTCCTCCGCGATGACGGCGTAGGCTTTCAGGTCGAGCCCGAGCCCGTCGTACGCCTCGTCGACGAGGATGCCGAAGAACCCCATCTCGCCGAGCTGGTCGACGAGTTCGGCCGACATGGCGGCCTTCTCGGGGTCGCGCTCGCGCGCCTCCGGGAGCACCTAGTTGGTCACGAACTTCCGGGTCTCCGCTCGGAGCATCCGGTGTTCGTCGGTGAGCACGCCGTCGGCGATGTCGGTCTCGAACGCGCCCATCAGCGGTCACCACGGGTCGCGGATCGGCTGTCGGTCTCGGGCGGCGAGCACCGCGACGCGGCCGAGGGGGCTGGTGCAGGCATACGCCCCCTACCGACCGTCACACTTTCAACGTTCGTCAGGGGGTCAGTCACCGCTATCCGTGAGTGTATCGGGATGCCTCCTGTGGTAAGAAGCTCCAGTCTGACAGTTGTGTTCCGAGGACCGCTAGTCGCTAGTGGATGGTTCGACTTCGGTCTCGGCGGCCGTCACCTCGGAGTGGTCGTAGTACAGATGGCATGCGACGTGGCCCTCTGCATCGTCATTCGGGACGAACGCCGGGGTGTTCTCGCAGACATCCATTCGTTGTGGACAACGGTCTTTGAACCGGCAGCCATTGCCTATTGCACCTGGTTCGGGCGTCGAACCTTCGAGGTCCGTCCGTTCCCGGTGATTGCTCGGATCTGGGATGGGAATCGCATCGACCAGTGCTTCAGAATACGGGTGTTTGGGCGCCTCCAGCAGCTGCTTGGTCGGTGCCGATTCGACGATGCGTCCGAGATACATCACGTTGACCTCGTCGCAGATGTACGACACCGTCGAGAGGTCGTGCGAGATGTATATCATCGAGAGATCGAACTCGGTGATGAGATTCGAGAGGAGCTTCAGAATCGATGCCTGGGTCGACACGTCAAGCATCGAGACGGGTTCGTCGGCGAGCACGACTTCGGGTTCGAGAATCAACGCACGGGCGATGGAGACACGCTGTTTCTCACCACCACTGAGCTGGGAAGGTCGTTTGTCCAGATACCTTTCCGGCGGGTTCAACTCGACTTTCTCCAGTATCTCCTTGACGCGACGGTCTCGGTCACCGATGTCGTGGATGCGAAGCGGTTCGCGCAGTATCGTGTTCACGTCCATCTTCGGGTTCAGGGAGTCGAACGGATCTTGGAAGATGATCTGGACGTTCCGCCGGAACTGTTTCCAGTCCGATTTGTCGAACCCGGCGACCTCCTCTCCACGAAACCGGAGTTCACCTCCCGTACGGTCGTGGAGACCAGCGAGCGTCTTCAGGAGCGTCGTTTTTCCACAACCGCTCTCGCCGATGACGCCTTTGACCTCATTGGTTCCAAGCGTGAGGTCAACGCCGTCGACGGCTGGAATCGGCGTTCCATCCTTACGGAAGATGGTGTCGACCAGCCCTCCTGACTGATAGAAGTGCTTTTCGAGACCCTTGAGCTCCAACACCGGCTCGGTGGTCACGTTGGAAACCGAAGCGTCCGTCCGGCGTACCTCGGTAGCTTCATTGACACCTTCCTCGATGGACTGCTCTCTTTCGAGCGACTCCTGCACGGCATCTGTCCGTACGCAGGAGACCAGTGTGTTGTCGTCCGCGCCTGCCGGTTCGAGCGGTGGCTGTCCAGCACGACATTGTTCGTCTGCCCAGGGACACCGATCGACGAACGTACACGCCTCGATTGGCCCGTAGTTCTCGGGCGGATAACCCTGGATCTCCTCCAGTTCGCGGTCGGGGAACCGTGGGTCGGGGAACGACTGCTGGAGTAGGATTGAGTACGGGTGACGAGGCGAGTCGTACAACTGCTGGCTCGGCCCAGTCTCCGCAACCTGTCCGCCATGCATAATGGCCATCCGGTCGCAGGATTCGAACACGAGACTGATGTCGTGTGTAATGAGGACCATACTCGTATCGAGTTCTTCCTGCACGAGTTCGAGGTGCCTGAATATCTGGTCCTGCATTATTACGTCGAGCGCCGTCGTCGGTTCGTCCGCGATGATGATGGACGGTTCGAGGAATAGCGACAGCGCGATGATCGTTCGTTGTTCCATTCCGCCGGAGAACTGGTGTGGGTAGTCCGAGATTCGTTCCCGGGGAATACCCATGATTTCGAACAATTCCTCGAAGCGTTCGATAGCCTCCTCCGTATCGTAGCCGTGCACTCGTGCGATTTCTCTCGCTTGGTCTTCCACTCGCTGGAGCGGATCCAGGCTGCTCATCGAGCTCTGTGGGATGAATGAGATTTCCTTCCAGCGGAGTTTTCGGTTGAACTCTTCCTCGGTGAAGTCCTGAATCGGCTCGCCCTTGTATCGGATTTCACCACTGACCACCTCACCGTTGTCGTCGAGTGCACCGATGATCGTTTCGGCAACAGTGCTCTTCCCACAGCCCGATTCGCCGACGAGGCCGAAGTACTCGGACTCGCCGAGGGTGAAGGAAGCGTTTGACACCGCAGTTATCGGTTCACCGCTCGTTCGGTACTGGATCGTGAGGTCATCGACCTCGAGTAGTGGTTCCGTCATTGTAGTATGATTACGCGATGGAAGAGTCGCGTTCCTCCTTGCCAGCAATTTTCCGCCCGAACATGAACGACGAGAGTACGGTCACCGAAATGAGGATTCCCGGTGGCAGCGACCACCAGAGTGCCGTTCCCATATAGCCGGACTGGTAGGCGTTCCGGAGCATCACGCCCCATGAGGGGACGAATGGGTCGACGACACCAACGAACGCCAGCGACGCCTGAACGATGATAGCGTAGCCGAGCCCCATCGCGAACATCAGCGCCATCATCGGCGCTACGTTCGGCAGGATGTACATGACGACGATTCGAAGGTCGCTCGCACCGGTCGCTCGTGCCGACTGCACGAACGACCGCTCCTTTATTTGGAGTACCTGTGACCTAATGACTCTGGCGCTGGACCGCCAGAGAATGAGGCCGATGACGACGATCGACATCAGGAAGTTCATCCCGAATAGTGCGAGCAGCACGATGGCGAACGGAATCATCGGGACGCCGTACATGAAGTCCGTCACCCGCATGAGGAGGTCGTCGACTCGCCCGCCGAAGTAACCCGAGACCAGGCCGACGGTCCCGCCGATAGAGATGATGATTCCACCGCCGAGCAGCCCGGTAATGACCGTCGGTCGGGCGCCGTACAATAGCCTAGAGAGCGTATCGTATGACTCCTCGGTCGTACCGAGTGGGTACGAGAGCGATGGCGGGTGGCTCCGGAGCAGTTCGCCGCCATCAGTGTAGAGCCGTTCCTGATACCCGTACGGCGTAATCATCGGGCCGATGATTCCCATCAAGAAGATGATCGAGAGAATGCTGAAGTACACCGTTGTCATCCGGTCTTGTGTTACGGTCTTATAGAGAACTCGACCGACGCTCCCGACCCGTCCGATGACGCGGCCTGGGTTGCTCAATGCTGTCGTCCGGGCTGCCATTGTTACAGGGAGGTTGGGCGACGAGTATATAGTTTGGCCCCGGTTGACACAGGACAATCGACCGACGCTACGCTATTACTCCGCGGCCGACGTTACCATTGTCCGGAGAGTATCGGCGTCGCACTCGTAGACAGTATTTCCCGACTGGTTGCGGTGTCGCGGGAGGCTCCCGACTTCGATGCCGTCAACGATGACCGGCCACGGGTCGCCGACGTTGAGATCGTTCCCGCCGATTCGTATCGTACATTCGAGTGAGGATTCCAACTCGGAGACAACGCTGTGAACGAACGTTCCGTCCCGGAATTGGGGTGGCTGGTAGTCTGGCAGGTCGAGGTCCCGCCGGAGTCGATCGTTGGTCCGCCACCACTGTGGTCGGTCTTCGGGCATGTGGTCTCATTCCAGTCGGACGCGGGGATCGATGACGCCGTAGACGACGTCGATGGTGAAGTTCGACAGGATGATGAACGCTGCGACGAGCAGAAAGATGAACTGGACGACGGGGAAGTCACCCACTAGCACTGCTTGAACGAGGGCATAGCCGATACCCGGCCAGTTGAACACGACCTCGACGAGAACGAGACCACCGATTGCCCGGGTCATCGAGAGAGGGTACATTGTGATGACGGGGAGGCTCGCGTGCCGGCCGAGTCGCCGTAGCTTCCGCCACTTCGGCAGGCCAGTAATCCGGTGGTAGAAGGTGAATCCCTGTCCGCGGACCTCCTGAACGCTCGTCGTCATCAGCATCGTCGGGATGTAGCTGTACCGCAGGAGGATGACGCTGAACGGGAGGATGTAGTGCCACGCGAAGTCGGCAGTGAGATACGGCCGCCACCACGGTGCCCCGCTGTACATGGATATCGTCTCCGGTCGTAACATCCCACCGCTCGGGAAGATGCCGAGCGTGAGGGAGAACACGACGACTGCCATGATACCGAGGAAGAACGAAGGGATGGTTCCAAAGAAGATGGCGAGTGAGATGCCGTACCGTTCGAGACGCTCGTTCTCCGTACTGCCGAGGATGGTCCCCCAGCCCGCACCCAGCACGTACGCCGATGTGATGGCGGGAGCGATGAGGATGAAGGAATTGAACAGTTTCATACGCGTGTACTCGACGACGGGCGTTCCGACCTGAAGCGACTGCCCCATGTCGAGTTGGAGGAAGTTCTCAATGTACCGGATGAACTGGAGGTGTATCGGGTCGTTGAGGCCCCACTTCTCCTCGAACGCTGCCACGGCTTCGGGGCTCGCACCTTGGAACAGGAAGAGGTTGGTAATGTCTCCTGGCATCAGGCGGAACAGGACGAAGAGGAACGTCACGATGAGGCAGAACGTGACGAACATCTGAACAATTCGGGAGGCGAACCAGCGGGCGCTCGTCATACTCGACCCCGCCCGGGAGCGGGCAGTCGGACCAAGGGTGGCACAGGGGTGCTAGATATTCTCTGCATAAACCGTATGCAGAGACTGCCATCCCAGTTCTATATATTTTACTCCCGGGCGTTTAGAGGCCCCGCCTACAATTAAACGGTAGAACGGTCCTCGCTAGGAACTCGGTCGGATGGTGTGACTCTCTCGTTGTGGATGTACCTTCTTGACGATGGGTTTACGTTCGACAGCTTGTACCAACCCATATGAGCCAGAAAGAAGTCGCAGAGCTCCCTCAGCGACTCATCTCTACGGGTGCGTTCGTTCACATGACGGACGATACGCTCGGGCTTAGTGACGAGTTCACCAAAACTCGGGCGGCGATCAAGAGGTCCATCGATGCCGAAGTTACCGCCGTGCTGCCGCCTGAACTTGCCGAGTTGGAACTTCCAACACGCGTCCTGGCGGATGCAGGGGCGCTGCTGGAATTCGAACCCTCGCTCGGAGTTGAGGCCGCAGTGACCACCGCTTGGTCGCTTCCGATGTTCGATCAGTCGGTCCCGACGGCTGGAGTCCCTGAGGGATTCATCCCGATTCGGTACGAAGAGATTCGGCCGTTCGTCGAGCAGTTCCCGGCGACTGCCCTCTATTTCTGGAGAGAAGACTGCGACCCCTGTGACTTAGTCCGCGACGACTTGGAAGTACTGGTAGACGAGGGGGGGTTCCCAGAGTGGATGGGCCGGGCTGCGATGTACGGTACGGATTGTGCTGCTGAACTATCCGCCGAGTTCGATGTCGGCGGGGCACCGACGCTGCTGTTCTGGGTCGGCGACTCCATCGACTGTCGATTTGTCGGGACAAAGGCTCGAGAGACGTTGGCACGCGAGATACAGACCGTCGCCGAGCAAGCGGAAAAGAGGAGATAGGGCCGTTCGACGGCTAACGAAGCGACACGCGAGCGTCGGCGGTTATCCGAGGCAGGGGAAGTCGTCGGGGCTGGGTTCTTCACCCTGCGGCCAGACCGGCGAGAGGTCGGCGTCCGCGGGATAGTGCCAGTTCCCGTTCTGCTGTGTCCAGCCAGCATCGCTAAGTACGGTGCTCGCACCGCTGATGTCTCCTTCTGGGTTGTCGGTGAACTGAGTCAGTCTGTCCTCGCCGACTGCCCATGGGTGGGAGAGTGCGTACAGCGAACAGTGTAGCGACTCCTCGACCAGTCCGTCGAAACCGACCTGAACCATCTCGCGGCGGTTCATCGCCATCCCGATAGCGTGGCGGAACTCGCGGAACTTGCTCGGTCCGTATGACATCTGCGGAGCGAGGAAGCGGTTCGTGAAGGGGTCGGCGACCGCCGACGTCAGCTGATCTTCGCTTAGTTCGTCTTCGAGACGGCGGATGGCCCCGGGCGTCAGCCGGGTGGTCATGTGGATCTCGCCGTTGATGAGTGCGTTTATTTTCGCCTGTGTTCCTTGATAGGCGACGTAGTTCAGTCGGTGTTCGGGCTCGGGGTAAACCGGATGGCCACCGTGCCCCTCGAACGTCGCTTGTTGACCTGGCTCGAACGTTACGAGGTCGAACACTCCGGAACCGACGAACGTATCCGCATCGAAGTTCCCGATGTTGTCGGGGTTGTCTGCTGCTCCGACTTCTTCGAACGCGCCTTGGTGGATAATCGGCCAGAGCGCACCGACACGTTCGACCCACGCGATGTTGGGTTCTTCGAACTGGATGACGACCGTACTCTCGTCCGGTGTCTCAATGGAGTTGTATCCCTCCTCCGAAATGTAGGCAAACTGGTCGGCGAACTCCTCCATGTACTCCAAGCTGAATTTCACGTCCTGCGACGTGATGGGGTCGCCGTTCGTGAATGTCCCGTCGCGGAGACTGATGATCAGCCGGCGGCCTTCGTCTTCGATCTCGTAGCCGCTCGCGAGGAGTGGTTCTAGCTGCCATTCGCTGTCACGAGTGAATAGCGACGAGGACGGAATCGACATCCACCAACCAGTCAGCGGGTCGGGGTTGAAGAAGCTCACGTTCGAGACCACGAAGGGGTCAACACCGTAGGTCAGTGCGTCACCATCGGTCGGGCTTGAGTATATCTGTACCTGTTGGTTGTAGCTGCTGAACGCTTTCCCGCCGACCTCTTGCAGGTCGACGAGGTCCGAGCGTGCAGCCCCCGCGTCGAAGTACGTCATCAGCGAGATGACTGGAAGGTCGGAACTGAACTGTTCCTGAGCATCTTCGACTATGGTGCGTCGCTCTTCGTTGCTCGACGCCTGCCCCTGTTGTACCACGAGGTCGTGATAGTTGCAGTTAACGTACTGTGAGGGATTGAACGAACTGTTTGCCCCCGCCCAATCCCCACGGAACTGTTGGAGGAGTGGTCCGGCGTCGAGACGGTCAGGGCTCGGCGTCCAGCCGAGCAGGAACATGTCGAACTCCCGGGCGTCGTTTATGGAATCGCCGATTACTGCCGACGTTTCGCCGCCCCGCGTCTCGACGTCGAACCCTATATCAGAGATGTTACTCTCAATGATGGGCGCGATGGCCTCGTAGACACCGAAGTTGAGGAAGTGGAAGTCTACTACAGGGACGCGCTCGCCTGCCGACCCACTGCTACCGTCCCCACCGCCACTGGTACAACCCGCTACCATCGCGGCCCCACTAGTCGCTCCAAGTGTCTTGAGTAGAGTGCGCCTGTTCAACACTGGTTTGCTATCGCATCCCATAGCAAAATACTACATCCCTGTGCCTAAAACCTTGTGTAATTTGTCAGATATTATATAGGATCCATTAATAGGTTGGATTTAATGTTAAATTTCAACAATAACCGCTCCATCGGAACTCCGAACGTCGTGTGTGATGAGCCGTATTTTAGCTCTGGATAGACAGTCACCCCTGGTAACGTCATATTCCCAGCCGTGCCATGGACAAGTGAGTATCTCCCCTTCTTTCTCCCACTTTAGGGTCGTCTCGAGTGTCTCGGAGTCGAACGAAGCTGTTCGAGTCCCTGAGAGTGTCCCCTGGCAGATCGGTCCCGCTTGATGGACACACCAGTTAGTGTAGGCGTAGAGTTCGCCATCGACGTTGAATACTGCGATGTCACGCCCCTCAAGTTCGACGAGGATTCGCTCCCCTGGTTCAAGTTCCTCCTCCTTACAGACGACGTGCTCGGTCATATGTTGATACCGTAGACCGACAAGGGGTTATCGGTCAAAATCTGTGCCCGTTCTTCTTCTTCGAAATGGTTTCGCAGGTGAGCGTACAGTGCAGAGGGGTGGTCGAAATCGTAGTGTGGGTAGTCCGACGAAAACAGGATCGAGTCGATACCGAGCAACTCGATGATCTGACGCATCTGCTGTGGATTGTCGGGTTCCCCAAGCGGTTGACTCGAAAAATAAAATGAGTCACGGATGTAAGACTCCGGGGAGCGCTCCAGCAACGGTGCTTCGCTCCGGCGCATCGAGTACTCTTTGTTCAGCCGATACATCATATATGGGACCCAGCCTAGCCCCGACTCCAGGATGACAAAATCGAGATCGGGGAACTTCACGGGAGTCCCGTTCCGGATGAGACTCGTCAACGTCATCGACTGACTCCAGAAGTGGGCCATCGAGTGCATCTCCAGCCAGGTCTCGAACCCTTGGTGCTGTCTGGGGAACTCGTGTTTGAACGCCGATCCAGCTGACGCGTGGAACGCGAATGGCAGGTTGTTGTCCTCGGCCGCCTTATACATGATGTCGTAGCGCTCGTCACCAAGCGGTGGATACGCGCCGGTGGTGAGTGCGAATACACCGACAATCTGATTCTCATTCGCAAGGTCGTCGATGAGCTCGGCGGCGAGGTCTGGTTTCTGTGGCGCGATTTCGGCCAGACCGTAGATGTCGTCGTTCCGGTCGAGTACCCGGTCGAGCAGGTAGCGGTTATAACCGTGCATCAACTCGACCGCACGGTCCGTCTGCGGCAGATAGGACAACTTCCCGAAGGTGTTGACGATGGGAACGTCGACGTTCAGCTCGCCCATCACGTCCCGCTCGACATCCTCGGCGGTTTCGAACTTCTTGTGCTGAATCTTCTCCCCCATCGTGACGTCCCAGATGATGTCGTTCGTGGAACCGAACGGTCCCTTGAGATATCCTTTGTGTGGCTCGTCGACGTACTTGGCCAACTCTTCTGTCGGGACGCGGAGATGGATGTCGGTGTCCACGATGGTGGCCGACTCGATCTCATCCTGATAGCTACTCGTTCCCATGCTGACCCAAAAATCCATTCGGGGTGTAATAATCGTTGCCCCGGGCTCGCTGCATGGGATCGAACTACATACGAAGAGTAACTTAGCTGTCAACGTGCGAGGTAACCGCCGTCGACGACGAGCACGTGCCCGGTCAGGTAGCTCGCGTCTGACGACGCGAGGAAGACTGCTGGCCCGGCGATTTCTTTGGGAGTTGCGATTCGGTTGAGCGGAATGTTCCGTCGTTTCTCGGCCTCCCACTCCACGTCGTCGTCGGGCGTCATCTCGGTATCGACGACACCGGGGGCGAGCCCGTTCACCCTGACGCCGTCCTCCGCACACTCAACAGCGAGCTGACGCGTCAGGTTGTCGATGGCTCCCTTGGTCGCACAGTACGCCGAGGCGTCCGGAACTCCAGCAGAGGCCAACTGCGAGGAGACGTTGATGAGGGTCCCTCCATCTTCCAGTACCGGAATAGTGGCCCGTGCAACGCGCAAATAGCCCTTGAGGTTCACATCGACGACCCACTCCATCGCATCGTCATCAAGTTCGCCGATCGGACTCCGAACGAATACCCCAGCGTTATTCACGACCACATCGAGCCCTCCGAAGGCAGTTACTGCCCGCTCGACCGCGCGGTCCACGTCGGCAGTCTCGCGGACGTCGCATTCGATGGCGATTGCCCGTCCGTCCGTTCCCTCAGTGATGGTTTCGAGCCGGTCGACCGACCGAGCGAGGAGGGCAACTGACGCGCCTTCCGCGAGATATCGCTCCGTGATTGCGCGACCGATACCGCGACTGGAACCGGTTACTAGGGCACGTGTGTTTCCCAACCGGCTCACGGTTCTACCTCGGGTCTAGCAAGCGCACTGAGCCGTGACGGCTCTGTTTCAGGAAGTGCTGTCGCCGCAGTCCACAGTTGTGCCGCTCGTGATTCGCCGATGACGGGTGTGGTCAACCGGTCGAACTTCTCACGTAGCCGTCCCCGGGAGTACGGTCGCTCTGCGCCGCCGCGTGCGTGCTCGACTTCGGTGGCGAACGACTTGCCGTCGGTCATCTCGATGGTCACTCGCGCGCTCCGGGCATCGGGAACCCGGTCATCAAGCGCCTCGTCGACGGCGATGTCGACTCGTCCGGCGAGGGCAAGCACGTCCTCACTCATCGCATCCATCTCGAAGGCATCGCGGCCAGAGGTCCCGTGAACGAGCAGGGAGCCGATGCCCAGTGGAATCGACGACTTCGCTTCCAAGCGATTCCGTGGGCGGTCCGCACGGTCCCAGATCGTTGCTTTGCGGTACGTCTCGACGAGGACGCGGTCAACCGCCTCGGCATCGATGCCATGTTCCTGCCGAAGGTCTGCGACCGCGTCCTAAGCCGGGTGGGCAAGCCGGCCGGTGGCGTGGCACTTTAGTATCCGCGTTCGATCTCCCAGTGCTCACCGAGTCGGTCGGCGAGGACCCCCGACCGGAACGGTCCGTCCGAGGTCATTCCCAGATGGGCGGCGACCCCGTCCTCGAGGCCGATGAATCCGCACTCCGCGAGGTCTGCCGCAGTGAAGGCGGCGAGGTTGCTCATCCCGACTGAACCGTTCCGGACGCCGGTCACACCGTTCCCCGGGGCCTCGAACCGGGTGTGCTGGGCGAAGTTTGCACCGATGCGCATCGCCTGCAGCGTCGTTTGGACATCGTACGAACGGAGCCGGGCCAGCCCGGCTACTGCACCGACAGTCCCCCATACCCCGTGCGGGAGATACGCATCCTTCAGCGGTCGTGACGCGCGCGCCGCCCGGACACACACTTCGTAAGCCGCTATCATCGCCGTCAGGAACTGTTCGCCGTCCACATCTCGGGTGGCTGCATCCGTGAGTAGCGCTGGGAACAACTGGACGACTGGGTGGCCGGCGGCGTGTTTGTGCCCGGCGTTGAGCTCTAAGACCGACCCACCGACCCCGTCGACGAACGCTGCCTGACCTGGCGTGGCGGTCAGACTCGTACCGTGAATCGCCGCCGATCCTTGGTGGCGCTCCGCCACCGTGGATGCGAGGGTCGCCACCGGCTCTAGGGGTACTCCCCCCACTATTGCGCCGAGGGTATCGGCAGCGAGCACAGCCGCTTCGTCGACCACGCTCTCCGGACACGTTGCCAGAGTCAGTTCACTCGCGAACGTGGCCGCTGCCACTTCGTGGTCGGTCACATCTCGACACCGTATTTGCTCTCGGCGGCCACCTGCTCTATCGCCGTCTCCAGCATGTCAAAGTACTCGGGGAGCAGATGGCCAGCGATTGGTGAACCATGCGCCGGTGCGACGTACGAGATGTCGCGTTCGTCGAAAATCTGTCGGAGGTGTGCCATCAGCTTCGTCGGATCAATCAGTTCGAGCCACCGAAGCGAGTGCCGGTGGTACGTCGCGAGATCGTCGACTGTGAGCCCGTCGAGATCGGTATCGAACACGCGGTCACACTCGCCGGGGTCGTGAAATAGACCGAATCCGTCGGCGGTGAATATCACGCCCGTCTCGTGATCGTAGGGCCACGTGGTGAATATGATATCGGCCAACGGTGATTCGAGGAACGTGATGTCACGTGTCCCAATCTGCATGGTCTCGTTGAACGCGACGCGCGTCCGCGCTGGCAGCCCGACGACCTCGGGTGCAGAGTTCGCACAGATCAACTCGACGTCGTCATCGATTGCCTGAACGGCCCTGATGTTCGCTGAGTGCGGCAGGTCAGGGTGGGACAGGACGACTGCATCGAACGAGCCATCGCCGACGTGCTCGGTCAGTATTTGGACGAGGTCGTCCTCGTAGTGATGCGATCCGGAATCGACGAGGACGTGGTGATCGTCTCTCGATAGGAGGTACGCCGCCACGTGTTCGTGTCCATGGTCGTCGTCGTAACAACGCTTCAACCATCTGACGCCGTCGGTGAACTCTCCCCTCACGGTCACCACGCCTCGCTGACCGCACGGTCCGCAGCGATTGACCGAACGACGGACTTCATGTTCCGCAGATATGCTGCGGTCTCTTCACGGACGACGAACCCGTGTGCCGGAGCAAGTACCGCGGGGTCGTACGTTTCGATGATATCCTCGATAGCTGCATCGACCTTCTGTAAGTCCGCGTACTCGAACCAGAATAGCGCGCGACCGTGGAACAGTTCGAGTCGGTGGGGCGCAACTGGTTCGTTGAGTTCATCGGTACAGGCGAGACACTCCCCGTCCAGATGCATGAGGCCGAGAAAGTCAACGGTGAACAGCGTCCCCGTGGTCCGCTCGTACAGCCAGATGTGCATTTTGTGGTCGACGAAAACCGGGTCGAGTACCTCGAGTTCGAACCCTCCGATGTCGAGCGTCGCCCCCGGCGAAATCTGTGTCGCGTCCCCCAAATAGTAGAGCTCATGCGTGTTACCGTAGTCCGGGGCAATCAGTTCGGCTTCGGGATGTGCCGCACACAGCTCGCGAGAGTTTCCGGCGTGCGGTGCCTCCGGATGCGAGACGACGATATAGTCGAGGTCGCGACCGTCGAGCACGTCGTCAACCTCTGTAAGAACCTGTTCCGTGGCGGCCGGCGATAACGTATCAAAGAGGAGCGTCTCTTCACCCAGGAGGAGGTACGCGCTTTGACTCGAATGAACCGTTTTCCCTTCCTCGTACCAGTCGGGAGCTTCTTTCGAGTACTGCTCTGTGAGTGCCGTCCGGTCGTTGCACTCTTGGATGAGGTAGATATCGTCTACCACTTCTCGGGGCATATTGCCAGTATCGACCAGTGTAGCATTAATGTTCGTCCCTAACGGGGAGAGTCACATCGCGTTACTGGACTTGAGCCGTCCCTTGCCGTCCGTCAAGAGGCAGTTCTCGGCTACGTTCTGCCGATTTAGCTTTCACCCGAGAGCTTCGCCTTCGTGTACGCCTTCAGCCCGCCTTGTTCGACGAGTTCCTGCAGGAACGGCGGCAGCGGCTCGGCTATGTACCGCTCGCCCGTTGTGTGGTTCTCAACGACTCCCGAATCGAGGTCCATGCTGATGTCGTCGCCGTCGGAAATGTAGTCGGCCTCGGGACAGATGAGCACCGGAAGCCCGAGGTTGATGCAATTGCGAAAGAAGATGCGGGCAAACGATGCCGAGACGATACCCGCCACGCCGGCCCCCGTGAGCGCGAGCGGTGCTTGCTCGCGTGACGAACCGCTGCCGAAGTTCTCGCCCGCGACGACGAACTCGCCGTCCTCGACCTCGGTGGCGAACTCGGGGCGCAGGTCGTTGAACGCGTGCTGGGCGAGTTCATCGGGGTCCGAGGAGACGATGAACCGCGAGGGGGCGATCTGGTCGGTGTCGATGTCGTCGCCGAACACCCACGCCCGCGCGGGGGAATTCGGGTCACTCACGCCTCCACCTCCGCGAGTGCGTGGTCATCGAGCCGTGGCAACCCATCGTACTCGCGTGGGTCGGTGATCTCGCCATAGAGCGCTGACACCGCGACCGTCGCGGGGCTTGCGAGATACACCGACGACTGCAACGATCCTTCGCGGCCGGGGAAATTCCGGTTGGCGGTGGCGAGACAGGCATCGCCGTCGCCGAGGACGCCCTGGTGGTAGCCCGCACAGGGGCCACATCCCGCCGCCTGCACGATCGCGCCGGCGTCGGTGAGCGTCCCCAGCTCGCCCGTCCTGACGAGCTTGCGGTAGACCGAACCCGACGCCGGCACCACGACCATCCGCGTGCCTGACGCGAGTGTCTCGCCATCCAGCACGGATGCGACGAGCGAGATGTCCTCGTATCGGCCGTTCGTACAGGTGCCGACGAACAGCTGGTCGAGATCTGTGCCGACGACCTCGCCGACATCGACTGCGTTCTCGGGGTTCGAGGGCTTCGAGACTCGCGGGGCCAGTTCCTCGGCGCGGTATTCTTGGACGCTCGCGAAGTCGGCATCGTCGTCCGAACGTCGGTCATCGGGTAACTCGACCGAAGACCCGGTCTCGGCTTCGAGGACTCGAGCCACGCGCTCATCTGCGGGCACGAGCCCGGTCTTCCCACCCATCTCGATGGCCATGTTCGCCAGCACGAGCCGCTGGTGGATCGGGAGCGACTCGATGGTGGAGCCGACATACTCCGCGGCCATGTACGTACAGCCCGCGAACCCGACGTCGCCGATGAAGCGGAGGATGAGGTCCTTCGCGTAGACGCCGTCGGGGAGGTCGCCCTCCACGACGAACCGCATCGTCTGTGGGACGCGGAACCAGAGTTCGCCGGTGGCGAGTACCGTCCCCAGGTCGGAGGAGCCGACACCTGTGCCGAAGGCCCCGATGCCACCGTACGTCGTCGAGTGCGAGTCAGCGCCGATGACGAGGTCACCCGGCGCGACATGGCCCTCCTCGATGAGCACCTGGTGGCAGATTCCCTCGCCCACGTCGTATTGGTGGGTACCATGTTCGGCCGCGAACTCGCGGATTACATTGTGGTTGTTCGCCGCCTGCACGCCGTCTGCTGGCGCATGGTGGTCGATGGTCAAGATAGTGCGGCCGGGAGTGAACACCTCTCCATCCCCCCCGGTCACCTCATCGAACGTCTGGAATGCGAGCGGTCCGGTGATGTCGTGGGCCATCGCCACGTCGACGACAGCCTCGACATAGTCGCCCGCGCGGGCATCCACACCGGCCTTCGCCGAGAGCAGTTTCTCGGCGAGCGTCTTGCCCGTCATGCGGCACCTCCGTGGTTGCCCATCGTCTCGAGCACGGTCTCGATGGTGCCGCCCATCAGGACGTGGCTCGTCGCGCCGAGGCCGAGCATCTCGCGCACCTCGTGGGCCACCTTCTCGATGATCTGGAAGTCCGCGCGGGTATCCGTGCCCATCCGCGTGAGCATATGGACGAGGTCCTCGGTCGGCGTGTTGCCGACTCCCGACAGGCCCTCGGCGAGGACGACCCCACCGCCGAGCCCACAGACGGAAGTGTCGAAGCGATCGACGCCACAGTCCATCGCTGCGAGCGTGTTCGCGAGACTCATGCCGTTCGTGTCGTGGAGGTGGAGGCCCCCATCGAGGCCGGGATGCCGTTCGAACACTTCGGTGTACATCTCGCTCACTTCGACCGGGGTCGCGAGCCCCATCGTCGTCGCGAGCGTTACCTCGTCGACGCCCGCCTCAACGACGCGGTCGACGACCCAGAGCGTCTCTTCGGGGTCGATGCGCCCCTCGTAGGGGCAGTAGAAGCTCGTGCCCATCCCGCACTCCACGTCGATGCCGTGGTCGTGCGCCAGCTCGACGATGTCGTCCATCTCCGCGAGCACTGCCTCCCGAGTGCTATTGACGTTCTTCTTGGTGTACGTCTCGCTGACCGTGACGAGCGCGTTCACCTTGTCCACCTCTGCGTCGACCGCTCGTTTCATGCCCCGGAGGTTCGGAACTAGCGCACGGTACGAGACCTCCGGGTTCCGGTCGATGCGCTCCGCGACCTCGTCAGCGTCCCGTAGGGTAGGGACGGCTTCCGGGTGGGTAAATGAGGAGATCTCGATCTCATCGACGCCCGTCTCACTCAGACGGTCGATGATGGCGACCTTCTCGTCGGTTGGAACGAACTCGTCGAACCGCTGGAACCCGTCTCTGGGGAGCATCTCGACGACTTGGACGGAGTCAGGAATGTGCATCAGATGACCCCCTCTGCGTCGAGCTCTTCGATGGTCTCGGCGTCATAGCCCAGCCAGCCGCTGTACACTGCCGCGTTGTGCTCGCCCAGTTCGGGGCCGAGATGCTCCACGCGCCCCGGTGTCTCCGAGAACCTCGGGAATGCGTCCTGCACGCGTGCCTCTCCGAGCTGGTCATCCGCGATGGAGACCACGGCGTCGCGGGCCTGATAGTGCTCGTCGTCGAGGATGTCCGCGACGTTGTAGATGGGAGCGATGGTCGCGTCCGCTTCTTCGAACGCCTCAAGCACCTCTTCGCGGGTGTGGTCACCCATCCACCCCTCAATGATGGCATCGAGCTCCTCGACGTTCTCCAGGCGCTTCGCGTTCGTCTCGAACCGCGGGTCTTCTTTCAGATCCGGACGCTCGATGGCGTCAAACACGCGCATCGCGATGGGCTGTGCGCTCGCGGAGATGGCGACATAGCGGTCGTCACCCGTCTGGTAGACGTTCCTGGGGGCTGACGATGTCGACTGGTTCCCAGACCGTGTCTCGATCTCATCCAGCTGATCGTAGCGAAGAGGTTGTGGTCCGAGTAGCGATAAAATGGGTTCGATGAGGCTGGTATCGATACACTGTCCAGAGCCGCCGTTGACGTCGCGGTGGTAGAGCGCGAACATCACGGCGAAAGTCGAGTAGAGCGCGGCGATACCGTCGGCGAGACCGGTCGGCGGCAGCAGCGGCGGGCGGTCGGGGAAGCCGTTAAGATAGGCGAATCCGCTCATCGCTTCAGCGAGTGTCCCGAACCCAGGGCGCTCGGCATAGGGGCCATCCTGACCGAACCCCGAGAGCCGGAGCATCACAAGCCCCTGGTTGAGTTCCCGGAGATGCTCGTAGGCGAGGTTCCACTTCTCAAAAGTACCGGGGCGGAAGTTCTCGATCAGCACGTCGGCCTCGCTCACGAGGTCCTCGAAGACGACCTGCCCCCTCTCGCTGGCGAGGTTCAGGGTGATGGACTGTTTGTTTCGTCCGAGGTATTTCCACCAGAGACCGGCCCCGTTTTTTTTAGGACCGAAGTTTCGCAGGTGGTCGCCGAACTCGGGGTGTTCAATTTTCACGACGTCCGCGCCGAAATCAGCCATAATTCGTCCGGCAGTCGGGCCAGAAATCATCGACCCCGCCTCGATAACGGTCAGTCCGTCGAGCGGCCCCACGGCATCGTATTTCTCTGACATGAATGTGGATACTCGTCCGCGGCAGCCTCAACTGCTGCGTGATGACGATGTTTTATCGTTATAATTAGGTCGTATAAATTCTAACGTTTGCTCATCAATGAAATTCGGACTTGCACATCCCGGCAGGAATTTTTACACGTCTCTATCTTCTCTTCATGGTGCATTCTGATTATGGTGTGGAGTTTAGAAAAGTCAGCGAAGCGTTCGAGAAAGTGGCGCAAGCAGCTTTACACGGCCATTGAGTCCTTACTAGTTGGTTTCATTTCAGCGGTTGCCGGAATTGAGGACCAGGTTTCTCTTGCCCCTGACACAGCGGATGGCAAAATTTGCTTTTGCCACCCAATATAACCAACAGGGTACAGATAGAATTAATCCCTGGTGTTCGTACCCGACCGTGATTTCATTACCAACACCCCACTAACGACTCTCTGGCACATCATACTAATTATGCACCGAATATTGGTTCAGCGATGCTGACCCATTGAACAGAGTCAATTAGCCTTGGTAGACGCCGGTGCTACGTATGTGTATTAAAAAACGTGAGCCTCACATAAAAGTACTAGCGACTGCTGGTGGTACCGTAGCAATACGATTGTGCGTCGTGCCTCGTTGCCAACCTCAAGATGCAGAGGAAGGCGGGGATTCGTGGCATCTCCGCCCTGTTCCAAAGGCTCAAGATCGTTGTATTCAGTAAAGCGGATGAGATATTTTGGAGACGGCTGCTGACGGACGTCGGCCCGCTGTACGGCGCGGTGCGTGCGGCGGTGCAGCCGGATCGCTGGCGCCACCTCTTCGGGCCCACCGATGGCGACGCCCCGCTGTCGGTGCGCAACGCGGTCGACTGCTCCGACTGCCGGCTGACGGCGGGGACGCAGACGACGCTGCCCGGGCGTGACGGGTGGGACACCTACCTGTACGTCTTCGAGGGCGCGGTCGCCG